>Ga0335078_10013212_pt1 | contig 12239 bp, 11 predicted proteins | sample Lox_Sample_32_FD_206711 | JGI IMG/M metagenome (GOLD analysis project Ga0335078, IMG submission 206711) | Soil microbial communities from Loxahatchee National Wildlife Refuge, Florida, United States - Lox_Sample_3.2 | ecosystem: Environmental > Terrestrial > Soil > Wetlands | place: USA... | reverse complement strand
GGACCGTGCCCGCGGTACCCGCGCTGAGCTACTCCTCCTTCCGCACGTACGAGGAGTGCCCGCTCCGTTGGCGGTTCCTCTACATCGACCGCCTTCCCGAGACGCCGCGCGGCTACTTCACGTTCGGCCGGGTCGTCCACACGGTCCTCGAAGAGCTCGTCGCGCCGCTCGTGGTGCCGACGGCCCGGCGCGTCAGCGAGAGCGACCGCCAGCGGACGCTGGACGAGTTCCATGCGACGGTCGGCCCCACGACGACCCCGGGCCGCTGGATGACCGTCGAAGAGCTTCTCGCCGCGTACGAACGGGCGTGGTCGAGCGAGGGATATACCTCGCCCGAGGAGGAGTCACGGTACCGCGCCCTGGGTCGGGAGATCCTGCTGCGGTACTACGAATTCCTGGTGCGGGAGCAGCCGGCGCCGGTCTCCGTGGAGGAGCACCTCGAGGCCCGATGGGACGGCATTCCGGTCCACGGATACATCGACCGGATCGACCGTACCCCGGCGGGCGGGCTCGAGATCGTGGACTACAAGACGTCGCGCGACCTCTCGAACGAGGACGCCCAGGAGTCCGACCAGCTGAGCCTCTACCAGGTGCTGGTCGAGAAGAACTACCCGGAGCCGGTCGAAGGTCTCACCCTCTACCATCTGCGGTCGCTCACCCCGCTCCGGGTCGCGCCGCGCGCGCCGACGGAGCTCGCCGGTCTTCACGACCGGCTCGGCAGCGTGATGGACGGCATCCGGGCGGAGGCCTACGAGCCGACCCCCGGGCGGCAATGTTCGCGGTGCGATTTCCGCGACCGGTGCCCGGAGTTCCGGGCGGTACCGCCGGCGGAGGGAGAACGGCTTCGTGGCCTCGTGGACCGGTTCGAGTCGTTGCGCGCCGAGGAGCATCGCCTCGAGGTCGAGCTTCGTAAGACGGCGGAGGAGTTGCACCGGGCCGCCGAAGAGCTCGGGATCCATCGGGTGCCGGGCAGTCGGTCGGTCGCGGTCCGCCGGCGCGAGGAGGCGTGGCAGTACTCTCTCGAGCACGTTCGCCCGCTCCTCGAGCGCTCGGGGCTTTCGCACCGCGTGACCTCGGGGACGCCCGAGGAAGTCCGTCGACTCGTCCGGGACAGCTCCGTCGACCCCGAGGTGCGTCGCCGCGTCGCCGAGACGGGGGCGCGCCGCGTCAAGTGGTATTGGGAGCTCGAATCGGGCAACGGGAACTGACCGCGACGCCCCGTGAACCGAAACCGACGATTGGGTTATCCCCGTTCGGGCCGGTCCGCGAAGTCTGACGGACCGTCGTTCGATGACCGCCGTGGGATCTTCGTTCCGCTGGAGTTCGGCCGACCTTCGCGAGGTCGAGTCGAACTACCTCGAAGAGCGCTCGAGCCGATGGATGTACGAGGCGCTCGCCGCGGTCGACCGGATCCCGGAACGAGCGGCGCTTCTGCGCGAGCTCGCCGGATACGAGGCGCGGCACGCCTCCCAGTGGGGGGGACTGCTTGCCAAACTCGGTCGGCCGATCCCGAGCGACCGGCGGCTCCTCAACCAACGGATCCTCGTCGGCATGGCCCGCCTTCTCGGTGTGGGGGCGGTCCTTCCGATCGTGCACCGCGAAGAGGTCGATGGGATCGAGAAGTATCGGAGCCAGGCCGCCCGGTGGCAGGACCACGACGCGCGGGCCGTGTTCTCGACGCTGCTACCGGACGAGGTCGCCCACGAGATCGAGACCTCGAACCAGGCGCGCGCCGCGGGGGCGAGCGGAACCGGTTCGTTGCGCAGCCTGCTCCTCGGCGCGATCGATGGGTTCGCGAGCGTGGTCGCCCTCACCGCCGGTGTGGCCGGAGCGACGAACTCGGACGCGCCCGTCCTCATCGCGGGCTCCGCCGCCGTCGTGGCGGGCGCGCTCTCGATGGCCGCCTCGGAATATGTCTCGGTGAAGGCCGAGCACGATGCCCGTTCGGCGCAGGTCCGCATGGAGTCGGAGGCGCTCTCGGTCGCTCCCACGACGAAACGCGAGCAGCTCGTCGCCGCGTACCGCGCGAAGGGCCTTCCCGAGGACGAGGCGACCCGGGTCGTGGCCCGGTTGCAGGAGGACCCGAAGCGCTTCCTCGACGCCCTGGTTTCGGAGCGGTACGGCGCCAGCGCCGATGCGGAGGAACGGCCCGGTCGCGATGGCTTCCTGACGGGCGTCGCGTTCGCGCTCGCGGGCGCGGTGCCGCTGGTCCCGTTCCTCTTCCTGGCCCCGCACCTCGCGGTCGTCGTATCGGTCCTCGTGACGGCCGTTGCCCTCTTCCTGGCCGGGATATTCCGTGCGCTCTCCTCGCTCCACCCGTTCGTGCGCAGTGGCCTTGAGATGGTCGCGGTCGGGATGGGCGCGGCCGCCGGCACCTACCTCATCGGCCTGCTCATCGGCGGGACCGTCGGGTAGCAGCGCCCGGTCCGCGCAAAGGCTAAGTGAGTCCCCCGATACTTCCCCGTATGGGGATTCCCCTCGCTTCCGACGCGCGTCTCGCCTCCTTGAACGACCGCACGCCCACGGTCGCGACGCTCTGCTCGCATTCCTCGCTGCAGATCTTCCACGGCGCCCGGTCGCTCGGGTTTCCGACGCTCGGGGTCTCCGTCGGTCCGGCGCCGAGGTTCTACGACGCCTTCCCGCTCGCGCGGCCCGACCGATTCCTCTCGGTGCCGCGGGCGAAGGACCTGCCGAACGCGGCCGACCAGCTGCGAAGCGAGGGCGCCATCCTCGTCCCGACCGGCTCGTTCGTGGAGTACGTCGGCGCGGACACGTTCGCCAGCCTCGACGTGCCGGTCTTCGGGAACCGCGCGGTCCTCGCCTGGGAGTCCGACCGCCGCAAGGAACGCGAATGGCTAGACTCGGCCGGAGTCCCGATGCCCCGGCGGTACGATGACCCGTCCGAGGTGGACGGGCCGGTGATCGTGAAGTACTACGGGGCGAAGGGCGGCAAGGGATTCTTCCTCGCGAAGAACCGCGAGGCGCTCAACGACTTTGAGCCGACCGGACCGCACGTCATCCAGGAGTACGTGCTCGGGACCCGGTACTACATGCACTTCTTCTACTCCCCGCTCTCCGACCGCGGGTACCGGGTCGGGCACGGCTCGCTCGAGCTTCTCGGGATGGACCGGCGGGACGAGGCGAACATCGACGAGCTCTACAAGCTCGGCGCGCAGGAAGAGCTCCTCAAGGCCGGGATCCGGCCCACCTTCGTCGTGACCGGGAACGTCCCCGTCATCCTCCGGGAGTCGCTGCTGCCCCGGGCGTTCGACGTCGCCGCCCGGATCGTCGAACGCTCGATCGAGCTGTTCGGGGGGATGGTCGGGCCGTTCTGCGTCGAGGGGATCATGACGGAGGAGCTCGAGTTCAAGGTCTTCGAGATCTCGACCCGGATCGTCGCCGGGACGAACCTGTTCATCTCGGGGAGCCCGTACTCCGACTTCATCGAACCCGGCCTGTCGACCGGGAAGCGGATCGCCCAGGAGATCGCCCGGGGCCGGCGGGAGCACCGGCTCTCGGAGATCCTGAGCTGACCCGGGTCGAGCGTTCGTCGAGATCCATGACTTCGGCCATTTCTGCGGTACATCTGGGGAAGATGTACCCGGGCGCCCGCGCGGGCGCGCACGCGCTCCGGGATCTTTCCCTCGAGATCCCGACCGGACGGGTGTATGGACTGATCGGACGCAACGGCGCCGGCAAGACCACGTTCATCCGGATCGCCGCGACCCAGCTCGCCGCGACCGAGGGGACCGTCTCGGTGCTGGGCTACGATATTCGCACCGACGAACGCGCGATCCGCGCCCGGATCGCCTGCGTTCCGCAGGAGTCGCGGCCGCTCTATTTCCTCAACGTCGAGGAGGTCGTCTACCTCTATCTCAAACTGCGCGGGCTCGACCCCAAGGAGGCGCGGCGCCGCACGAAGGACGCGCTCGAGGAGCTCTCGCTCGGGAAGTATGCGCGCTCGCTCGTCTCGCGGCTCTCGGGAGGGCTCCGCCGCCGCACGCTCTGCGCCATGGTCCTCGCCTCGGATGCGGACGTCCTCTTCCTCGATGAGCCGACCACCGGCCTCGACCCGATCGCCCGCCGGGAGGTCTGGGAGGCGATCCGCCGCGCGAGCCGGGAACACCGGACCATCCTGCTCACGACCCATTATCTCGACGAGGCGGAGGCCCTCTCGTCGCGCCTCGCCCTTATCGAGTCGGGACAGCTCCGGCTCGAGGGTACCCCGGCCGACCTGCGGGCGCGGGTCCGCTATCCGTACCGCGTGACGATCGAGGGGTCGTTCCCGCGCGAGGAGCTCGACTCGTACGGGAAGGTCTCCGATATCGAGGGAGGGTACCTGCTCTTCACGCGCGAGCGGGAAGCGCGCGAGGTCGCCCGCGCGGCGCTCGAACGCGGGCTCCGCGTCTCGATGGGCCCGGTGAGCCTCGAGGACATCTTCCTCGACGTCGTCGGAAAGTCGATCGAGGAGGATTCCGCCGAGGAGAAGGACGAGGATTCGCGCGAGGTCGAGGCATGAGCGAACGCAATCGCCTTCGCTCCATCCTCACGCTCGTCCAGCTGAACGGGTTCATCCCGATCCGAACGACCCCGCTCTACATCGTGAACCTGCTCGCCTCGCCGCTCTCGTTCCTGTTCTTCATCTACATCGTCTCGCACGGGACGTACGTCGCCTACGGGATCACGGGCGGCATGGTCCTCACGATGCTCACCGTGGGGACGAGCCTGCAGTCCGACCTCACGCACTACCGCCACGACCTCAAGTTCCAGGACATCGTCGTCGCGTCCCCGGTCGAGGCGCCGATCTACGTCGCCGGGATGGCGCTCAGCGAGCTCGTCTACTCGCTGCCCGCCCTCGCAGTGTTCGTCGTCCTCTTCATCCTCTGGGGGTTCGCGACCGTCTCGAGCCTGCTCGTCGTGACCGGGGTCGTCGTGCTCGTCTGGGCGTTCGCGAGCGCGCTCGCCTTCACCCTCGCCACGTACTTCAAGGACGTTCGCGAGACGTTCATCTTCAGCCCGATGCTCTCCCTCCTGTTCACCGTCCTCCCGCCGGTCTACTACCCGATCTCCGCCCTCCCCGGATGGGCCCAGATCGCCGCGCGGGTCTCGCCGACCACCTACGCCGCCGGTCTCGTCCAGGGGGCGGTCGGCCTCCAGCCGCTCGCGTTCTCGACCGCGCTCCTCGACTGGGGCGTCCTCGTCGCCTTCACGGCCGCGCTCTTCATCCTCGCCGCGGTGAAGGCGCGCTGGAAGGAGCCCTGAGCGGTCGACGGACCGTCCGGCGCGCGCCGGAGCGGGCCCGTCGCGCGAGTCCTTATGTACCGGCCAACTGGTGGAGCCGCGATGCTTTCGTTTGCGGACAGTCGGAACTTCGAACTGCCCGATGAACGGCTTTCGCGGTGCCTCTTCTGCGGGAAGGAGCTCGTGGTCCTCCCGGACGACCGGCGCGCGGGGGCCTGCTTCGATTGCCTCGCCCTCTCCGTGCGGCCCCCGGCCCCGTGCCCGAACTGCGGCACCGAGATCCCCGGCGAAGAACGGGCGGTCGGCTGCGCGAACTGCCGGTGGTACCCGCTGCGCGACTAGCGCCGCTCTCCTCGCCTCCGCTAAGCTTATCGGCCGACTGAGGTCCGTCGCAGAGGGCGTGCCGAGGTGGCTCAGTCCGGTACGGCGCGAGTCTGGAAAGCTCGTGGCGGAATACGCCTCGGGAGTTCAAACGCCGCGGACGGCCGACCCGTCTCGGCGGAGATTCTCCCCCTCGGCGCTTCCCCTCCCTCGGTCCCGGTCCGCGGAGCCCGGACCCGACACCGATGACGGTCCCCGCCCGCGCCCAGATGCCGGCGCTCCTGCAGGTCGACGCGATCCTGACGCGCCTCACCGGGCGACAGGCCCTCAAGGAGGTCTGCCGGTTCCTGAACAGCTCGTTCGCACACTACCCGTGGGTCGGCATCTACCGCCTCGAGGGCACCACGCTCGTCCTGGACGCGTGGGAGGGCGCGCAGGCGACCGAGCACACCCGGATCCCGCTCGAGCGCGGGATCTGCGGCCAAGCGGCCCGGGAAGGACACACGGTGATCGTTGACGACGTGAACGCGGACCCGAACTACCTCGCCTGCTTCCTCGAGACCCGCGCCGAGATCGTCGTCCCCATCCGTCACGACGGTCAGGTCGTCGGCGAGATCGACATCGACGGCAACGCCGTCAGGGCGTTCGACGCGTCCGACCGACGGTTCCTCGAGAGCGTCGCGGCGAAGCTCGGCGCCGTCGTGGAGCGATCGGGCGCCGAGCTGCCGCCCGCGTAAGGCCGGTCGCGATCGTCGCGAGCGCCGCGGAGAGCGCCGCGCGGCGGTCGAACCGGGAGAAGCGGGCGGGCTGACGTCCCGCGGGCCAGCGCTCGGCGGCGAGCGCGATCCCGGCGAGCGCGCGCCGGACCTCGTCCACGATCGGGAGGTCGGCGGCCCGACTCGTTCGGGAGAGCGGGTTCAGGTCGATCGAGATGACCCGCTTCCCGAGCGCTCGCAACGCTTCCGCGCGGTCCCCGTCCTCGAGGGGGACGAGGCAGAGGTCGGCGTCGAAGATCCCGCGGCGGTCGACGCGGGCCCGGTCGGACGCAAGGCCGGGGATCGTCGCGGTCGGCCGGACCCCGAGCACGCGAGAGACCCCGGCCGCGTGCAGCGCGTCGGCCACAAGGCGGGCCCGCGCGCCGCTCCGGTGAAAGAGATTCACCTCGACATCGAGGCGGGGAACGGCCCGCGCGAGGCGCGCGACCTGCTCGGCCGCGAGGGCCGCGACGTTGCCGTTGACGCTCAGCACGGGATGCCGTGCCGCGAGGAGCCAGCCGGCGGCTGCCCGCTCGGCACGACGGGCCGAGGGGCTGGTTCGTTCGCCGAGGAAGTAGTCGAACGCCTCGCCCCGCCCTTGCGCGATCAGCCCCTCGGGGACGACGAGCCCGGTCCGGTGGGCCGCGGCCAAGCCGGCTCGCACCTTCAAGCTCGCGTAGCGGGGGTGGCGGGAGGAGAGCCGCATCGGGGCGGACGCTCAGTGCTGGTCGGCCGGCGGGTCCGGCGCCGCTTCCTCGGTCGCCGGAAGCCGGTTCTCGAGCGCCGCGACCCGCTCGGCGAGCGGAGCGAGCGCGTCGTCGATCGCCTTCGTCAGCGTGAGTTTGAGCGACTCCTCGAGCGCGACCAGGTCCCGCCCGAGGTCGATGATCCGCCGGGCGTTCTCGTTGAGGAGCAGTCGGCTCTGCGTCGCGACGCGGTAGGTATCGGAGAGGTCCTTCGTCAGCTGATGGGAGGATTGGGCGAACGTCTCGATCGACGACCCGACCGGTTTCCACTTCTCGTCCAGGTTGAGCGTGATGTTCGCGGCGAGCTTATCGGCGGCGGACTGAACCCCGGTCGCGACCTCGCGGCCGACTCGCTCGGCCAGCGACGTTTCCATCCCCTCGAGCCGGGTCTTGAACTCGAGACCGACCTCTTGACTGCCGGTCTCCATCCGCTGGAGGCGGTCTTCGACCGACTGGAGCCGAGCGAGGAGGTTCGAGTACGCGGTACCGACCAGGGTGTCGATGTGCGCCTGACTGAGCTCCTGGCCGCGCAACAGGAGGTGCAGGACCCAATGCTCCCGGCCCTTCGTCTCCGACAGCGGCCCCTTATCGAGCCGGTCCCGGACATCCCGGTCGTCGATGAGCGCCTGCAGCTCCTTCAGGACCTCGACGCGCGAGAACGAGGTCGTTGCACCGGCGGTCGTCGGACGCCCGGCCATCGCCGGAGGATGGGCCTCCCGGAGCTATATACGTTGGCCGGGCACCAAACCCCGGAGATACCGGAGCGCCCGAGAAGAACCCGTCGCGGAGCCGCCGCGGGACGCGAGCAGCCGGGCGGTCGCTACTCGACGAACTCCCTGCCGAGGAGCTCGCGGGCCACGATCATTCGCCGGATCTCCGAGGTGCCGGCGCCGATCTCGAGGAGCTTCGCGTCCCGGGCGAGCCGTTCGATCGGGAGGTCCCGCATGTACCCGTATCCGCCGTGCACCTGGATCGCTTCGAGCGCGGCCCGCGTGGAGGCTTCGGAAGCGAACGTCAGGGCCGCGGCGCTCGCCCGCAGGCTGCGCGAGTCCGTCCGCACGGCCTCGAGCGCGGCGTACATGAGCCCGCGCGACGCCTCGAGGTCGGTGTACATTTCGGCGATCTTCGACTGGACCAGCTGGAACCGTCCGATCTTCTGACCGAACTGCTCGCGCTGCCGGGCGTAGGCGATCGACCGGTCGAGGCATTCCGCGATGATCCCGACCGGGATCGCCGCGAGGACGGCGCGTTCGACATTGAGGCCGCTCATCATGATACGGACGCCGTCGTTCTCGTGGCCGACGAGCTGGTCGCGCGGCACCTCGACGTCCTGGAAGGCGAGCTCGCCGGTCGGAGAACCCCGCATCCCCATCTTGTCGAGGCTCTTCGTGACCGAGAAGCCCGGGGCGTCCCGGCGCACGAGGAAGGCGCTGATCCCCTTCGGACCCTTCTCGGGCGCCGTCTTCGCGTAGACGAGCAGCGCGTCGGCGACCGGGCCGTTCGTGATGAACTGCTTCGTGCCGTTGAGGACGTAGTGGTTCCCGTGGCGGAGCGCCGTCGTGCGGATCGAGACGGCGTCCGAGCCCGCGTCGGGCTCGGTCAGCGCGAGCGCCCCGACCGCTTCGCCGCTCGCGATCGGCGGTAGGAAGGCCGCCCGCTGGTCGTCGTCGGCGTTCCGCGCCACATTGTCGGCGAAGAGGTTCGAGTGGGCCCCGACGCTGAGGGCGAGCGCCGGGCTCACCCGGGCGATCTCCTCGAGCACGAGCGCCTGCGCGATATACGAGAGGCCGAGCCCCCCGAACTTCTCGGGGATCGTGATCCCGAGGAAGCCGTGCTCCCCGAGCCGGGCGAACACCTCGCGGGGAAAGTAGTCCTCCCGGTCCATCCGGTCGGCCAGCGGAGCGACCTCCTTGCGGACGAAACGACGGGCGGCCTCCCGCAGGTCGTGGTCCTCCCGGGAGAGGGTGAGGTCCATGCCGGGGGGACGATTTCCGAGGGATAACGGTTTTCGCGAGGAACGAGGGCGGCGGGGCCGCGCCTACCTCCGGACGAGGCCGATGTGAAGCCGCCAAGCGGGCCGGCGCTTCGGGAAGTCCGACCGATAGTGCGCTCCGCGGCTCTCCGTGCGGGTGAGCGCCGCCCGCGCGATGAGGGACGCCGTGAGCACGGCGTTCGCCACGGGCCCGGCCGGCCCGTCCGTGCGACCGGGTTCACTCGTGCGACCCAGCTCGCCGAGCTCGTCGAGCGCCGAGCGAAGGCCATTGCCCGACCGGACGATCCCGACCTCTTCCCAGAGGATATCCCGGACCCGGTCCACGGTCCGTCGCGCGTCGCCGCGCCCCGTGCCCGGCGGCCACGGGACGCGGACCAGTCGACCGGGTTCCGGCGGCCCCCCGGCGGCCGGGTGGACCAGTTCCCGCGCAACGCGCTCCCCGAAGACCAGCCCCTCGAGGAGCGAGTTGCTCGCGAGGCGGTTCGCCCCGTGGACGCCGGTCGAGGCGACCTCCCCGCAGGCGTAGAGACCCCGCAGGCTCGTCCGACCCAGGAGGTCGGTCGTGACCCCCCCGATCATGTAGTGCGCGACCGGGGTGACGGGGATCCAATCGCGGGAGGGGTCGAGGCCGTAGCTCGCAAGGAAACGGCAGACCGACGGGAACCGAGCGAAGAACCGGTCGCGCGGGATCCCGGTCGCGTCGAGGAAGACGCACGGACGTCCCGATCGGATCATCTCCCGGTCCACCGCGCGGGAGACGACGTCGCGCGGGGCGAGTTCCGCGTCCCGGTGCTGACCGACTAGGAATCGCTCGCCGGCCTCGTTGCGGAGGACGGCCCCCTCGCCCCGGACCGCTTCGGTGATCAGGAAACGCGGGGCGCCTTCGCGCCAGAAGACGGTCGGATGGAACTGGATGAACTCCATGTCGGTGAGCAACGCGCCCGCCCGGAACGCGATGGCGACCCCCTCTCCGGTGGCCACCGAGGGGTTCGAGCTCTGCCGGTAGAGGCTGCCGGCGCCCCCGGTCGCGAGCACCACCGGACCCGTATCGACCTCCTCCTGGTCGCGTCCCGTCTCCGCCGAGATCACCGCGATGGTTCCGTTCCCGGGACCCGGCTTCAGGGCTCGCAGCACGGTCCGTTCGCGGACCTCGATCCCCGCGTCGAGGACGCGGGCTTTGAGCGTCTCCTCGATCGAGAGTCCCGTCGCGTCCCCTCCGGCGTGCAGGATTCGCGCGCGGGAATGTGCCGCCTCACGTCCTTGCGAAATCTGGCCCTCGACCGTGTCGAACGGCACGCCGTACCGGACGAGGTCCGCGATCCGCGCCGGTGCCTCGTAGCAGAGCGCTTTCGCCGCGGCCAGGTCGACCAGGCCCGCACCGGCCCGGATCGTGTCCTTGAGATGGAGCGCGGGGGCGTCGTCCGGGCCCACCGCGGCCGCGATGCCTCCTTGCGCGTATCGGGTCGTCGCCTCCTCGAGACGGGATTTCGTGATCAGCGTGGGGCGGAGACCGAGCTCGCGGCACCGCAGCGCGACGTAGAGGCCGGCGATGCCGGTGCCGACGACCAGCGGTCGGGAAGCCGGGTTCCGCACGGCGTCCGCGAGCGGCCCGCGCGGTATAGCGACTTCTCCACCGGGGCGGGGGGTCGTATACTCGCGCGCCTTCGTGGGGGCGGTGACCGCGAACGCACCGCGCTCCTCCGCTGGCTGGGAAGGCGTGGTCTCGGTTCACGAGGTCCCGGACCTCGAGCGAGAGCTGGTCCACCGTCTCGGCGCCGAAAGCGGTCGTCGCGCCGTCGGGGTGACCGACCTGATCTCGCTGCGCCGCGCGTACTATCGGACCACGACGCCGCCGGTCCCGATCGCACCGGAGCGGCAGGCGCGTCTCGACCAGGGTCGCGCCGTGCACCGATCGCTCGGTTCTCGCCTGGCGAGCGAGGGAATCCTCGAAGCCCGCGTGCGGCGCGAAGGACTGGTCGGTCGTATCGACCTCCTCGCGGACGTACCGGTCGAAGTGAAGACCACGACGGGGTTCTTCGAGCCCTCGACGTTGCCGACCTATCGACCGGATCATGTCGAGCAGCTCGCCATGTACTGCGCGCTGCTCGACCGACCGTCCGGCCGGCTCCTCAGCCTGCTCGCGAGCCCTTCGGGGATCTCCGACGTGCAAGCGGTGGACGTCGCGTTCCGTTCGGCCGCCCGCATCCGTGACGAAATGCAAGCACGCGCGGAGTGGCTGCGAACGGCCTGGGCGGAGTCGAGCGCCGAACGGCTCCCGCGATGCCCGTGGTTCGGTCGCGGGTGTGAGTTCGAAGCGGCGTCCGTATGCGGTTGTACCGGCTCCGAGCCGCCGCTCGCGCACCCGCTCACCGACGAGATCGAACGGATCTCCCCGAGAGAGGACGTCCGGGAGCGCCTCCGGGTCATGCTCGCGGAGCCGGAGCCCGCCGCGGGGGCGTTCGCGATCGATCGGTTTCGGGAGATCCTCTACCCCCGCCGGGCGTACTTCGAGAGGACCTCGGCGGTCCCCCTCCCGCCGGAGCCGACGAAAGCGCCGGGGCCCGAGCCCGATCTCTGGGCCCGGTTGAGCGAGGCGGTCGAAAGCGGGCCGGCGGGCGAAGTCGCGCGCGTGCCGGCGCGAGCGCCGGAGCCCGAGGAGGAGGTCGTGGGATTCCGGGGGAGCCCCCTGCTCGTTCGGACCTCGAAGGCCTGGGACCGGTTCCGAGCGAACGAACTAATCCGCCGGGCGCCCCAGTACGCGCTCGACCTCGGGTTACGATGCGCGACGACCGGCACTAAGTCCGGCTTCGTCGTGGTGGGCTTCGAGCGCGCCGAAAACGACCGCGACCGCGTCCAGGTCCTCGAGCTCCGATACCGGTCCCTCACCCCGTTCTCCCGAATGTACCGGGAGCGGAGCGCGGCCCTCGAGGCGGCCCTTCGGGAGAACGACCCGCGGTCACTGCCCGCCTGCCCGGCGTGGATGTTCGAGGATTGCCGTTATCGCGCCGAATGCGGCTGCCTCGGGCCGGGGGCAAGCGAGACTCGGTAGATCGTGGATCGGACCGTCGGTTCGAGGTGGAACTTCGCGTACAGCTCCCGCGCGGGCGTGTTGGCCGCGGTGACCCAGAGATGGACCCGCTGGTAGCCGAGCGCCCAGAGCGCTCGCAGGCCCCAGCGGAACAG
>Ga0335078_10013208_pt1 | contig 12242 bp, 6 predicted proteins | sample Lox_Sample_32_FD_206711 | JGI IMG/M metagenome (GOLD analysis project Ga0335078, IMG submission 206711) | Soil microbial communities from Loxahatchee National Wildlife Refuge, Florida, United States - Lox_Sample_3.2 | ecosystem: Environmental > Terrestrial > Soil > Wetlands | place: USA: Florida... | reverse complement strand
CCGCTCCTCGGCCCCGGCGCCTCGTACGTCGTCGCGGTGCCGGTCGACCAAGCCAAGTTGCAGGCCGGCCAGGGACTCATCTTCCAGACGCAGTTGACCAACCCGGCGGGGCTTATCGACCAGGTGCGCGCCAACAACCGCAAGACGAGCGCGCTCGCCCCGCCGACGCCGTGACCGTCGTGTTCGGCGCGGCTTCGCGGGCTCCTCGCCACGACACTCTGCGGGCTAGTCCTCGGCCCGCTCGCCCGTCGGGGCCATCTTCACGAGGCGCGGATCAAAACGGGCGAGGATCTCCACCAGATCGCTCTGCGCCGCCATGACCGCGTGGATGTCCTTGTAGACCATCGGCACCTCGTCGAGGCCGGCCGACAGCAGGGTGACGCCCGCCGCTTCGAGCACCGGCCGCGCGCGCTTCCACGTGAACGTCCGCTGCGCCTGCGCCCGGCTCATCACCCGCCCCGCCCCGTGCGCCGCCGAGCACAGCGCGGCTTCGCATCCCCGCCCGCGGACAACGAAGCCCGGCGCGGCCATCGAGCCCGGGATCATGCCAAGCACCCCGGAGCCGGCAGGCGTCGCACCCTTGCGGTGCACGATCACCTCGCGCGCGCCGCCGGCGCCGATCGGGTGCGTCTCGCGCCAGGCGAAATTGTGGTGGTTTTCGACGCCCCACCGCACCTCGGCGCCGAGCCGCCGCACGATGTGGCGGTGGATGCACGCATGGTTGGCCGACGCGTATCGTCCCATCAGCTCCATCGCCGCCCAGTACTCCCGCCCCTCGTCCTCGTCGAGCAACAGCCAGGCCAGCCGCCCATGCTCCGGCCGGCGCTGTCGCGCCAGGCGGCTGTAATGCTCGCACACTTGGGCACCGGTGCCGCGGCTGCCGCTGTGGCTCAGGAGGGCGAGGTACTCGCCCGGTGCAAGCCCGAGGTCGGGCGCGGTCACCGTGAGCCGGCCGAACTCCACGAAATGGTTGCCGCTGCCGCTCGTGCCGAGTTGCGCCCATGCCTTGTCGCGAAAACGGGCGGTCACCGGACTGACGGTCCAATCCTCATCCAGCACCGGATGCTGCCGCCGCGCCCGGAACTCCACCCCGATGCCGAAGCGCGTCTCGGTCTCCAACGCCTGCGCCAGGGTCGTGCGGTTCCGGTCGAGCCATGTCAGCGGCAGGTCCAGCACCGAGAGCTTCATCCGACAGGCGATGTCCACGCCGACGGCAAACGGAATCACGGCCCGGTCCGTGGCGAGCACGCCCCCGATGGGCAGGCCGTAGCCGACATGCGCGTCGGGCATGAGCGCCCCCCCGACGCTGACCGGCAATGCGCAGGCGTCGCGCATCTGCCGCACCGCCTGCTCATCGAGGTCCGCGCCCCACTGGCGCCACGGCGCGGCGCCGGCGCGGGGCGCCGCCGGATCCTGTTCAGGCATGGCGTCATCCTACCGCCGGCAGGGCGGCCGTCAAAGCTCCGCGGTCGCCGGAGGACACGGATTCCTGCGGGCGCCGATTGCATTCCCGCCGTCGCCCCATACGCTCCCCGTTTCAGCCCATGAACTACCAAGGACTCGGGACCAAGGCCCTCCACGCCGGCCAACAGCCGGATCCCACGACGGGTGCGCGCGCCGTGCCGATCTACCAGACGACCAGCTACGTGTTCCGCGACACCGAGCACGCCGCGAACCTTTTTGCCCTGAAGGAACTCGGCAACATCTACACGCGGATCATGAATCCGACGACCGACGTCTTCGAGCAGCGCGTCGCGGCGCTGGAAGGCGGCTCGGGCGGGCTCGCGCACGCCTCCGGCCAGGCGGCGATCACCGACGCGATCCTGAACCTCGCCGGGGCCGGCGACCACCTTGTGTCCGTGTCGCAGCTCTACGGCGGCACCTACAACCTGTTCCACTCCACGCTGCCAAAGATCGGCATCGAGGTGTCATTCGTCGACGCACAGGACCCGGACGCCTTCCGTCGCGCCGTGCGGCCGAACACCAAGGCGTTTTACGGCGAGGGCCTCGGCAACCCGGCGCTGAACATCTTCCCGTTCGAGGAGGTGGCGAGGATCGCCCGCGAGGTCGGCGTGCCGCTGATCGTCGACAACACCTGCCTGACGCCGATCCTCAACCGGCCGTTCGAGTGGGGCGCCAACGTGGTCGTCCACAGCTCGACCAAGTACATCGGCGGCCACGGCACCTCCATCGGCGGCATCGTGGTCGACGGCGGCAATTTCAACTGGGGCAGCGGCCGGTTTCCCGGCTTCACCCAGCCGGATCCCAGCTACCACGGCCTCGTCCACTGGGAGGCGTTCAAGAGCTTCCCGCCCGCCGGCGGCGTGAACGTCGCCTACATCCTCAAGATGCGTCTGCAGCTCCTGCGTGACATCGGCGCCTGCATGAGCCCGTTCAACTCCTTCCTCATGCTGCAGGGCCTGGAAACCCTGCACCTGCGCATGGCCCGCATCTGCGAGAATGCGCTGCAGACCGCCGAATTCCTCGCCGCGCATCCCAAGGTTAAATGGGTCAACTACCCCGGACTCAAGACCAGCGCCAGCCACGTCGCGGCGAAGAAGTACCTGCGCGGTGGCTTCGGCGGCCTGCTCGGCTTCGGACTCCAGGGCGGTTTCGAGGCAGGCAAGAAGTTCATCGAGGCCCTGAAGCTCTTCTCGCACCTCGCCAACATTGGCGACGCCAAGTCGCTGGCCATCCACCCCGCGAGCACGACGCACAGCCAGCTCACGCCCGACGAGCAGGTGTCCACGGGCACCTCGCCCGACTACGTGCGGCTGTCACTCGGGATCGAGGACTTCGCCGACCTCCAGGCGGACCTGGAACAGGCGCTGGCGAAGGCCTGATTCGCGGCCGGTTCAAAACAGATCCATCTGCCGGCCGCGCGGCGCGGCGGGCGCCGTTTCGCGCTGCCGCTCAAGCAGTGAGTCGCGGATATTGCGCAAAAAGGGCGACGGCAAACGGTCGCGCAGTTCGCCGCGCCAATGGCGGCGGCGGGCGTGCGTCAGAAAGAGCCGCTCCCGCGCCCGGGTCAGACCGACGAAGAACAGGCGTCGCTCCTCGGCGACGTCGGCCGCCTCGGGGTCGTCCGGACCGAACCGGTGCGGCAGCAGCCCGTCCTCGCATCCCACGATGAACACCACGCGGAATTCGAGGCCCTTGGCCGCATGCAGGGTGAGCAGCGACACGCGCTCCGCCCTCGGATCGTGCAGGTCGACCTCGACCCCCAGCGTCAGCTCGCTCGCGAACGCGTCCAGATTGGCGCCGTGCTTCGCCGCGAGCGGCTGCAGCGCATCGACCATGGGGCGCAGGTCTGGATCGGGTTGCGCCGTCTCGACGAGTTGCGCGGCGGCCGCCGGCAGACGGTCGGCGAGCGGGGCGTCCGGGGGCAAGGTCTTGAGGCGGGCGAGCAGCGCCACGACCGTCGGATGCTCCGCCAGCGGGGCGTGGCTGCGTTTCTGGAACGGAATTCCGGAGCGGATCAGCGCCTCCACCAGCGGCGGCGTCTGGGCGTCCGTGCGGTAGAGCACCGCGAAATCGTTGAAGGCGTATGCCGGGCCGGCGGCACTCGCGACCCGCCCGGTATCGAATGAAGACAGGCTGGTGCCGCCGACGAGCTGCTCGATGGTCGCCACGACGAATTCCGCCTCGGCCCGGTCGGTGGCGCATTCGCGCAGGGAGATCCGGGCGGCGCCGGTACCGTCGGCGCGGAGAACGCGGTCCGGCACGAGCGTGGTCGGTGCCACCGCCTGCAAGGCCGCATCCACGATGGTGCGGGTCGAGCGGTAGTTGCGCGTCAGGGCGACGACCGTTGCCCCCGGATAGTCGGTCGCAAATTCCCGGAAGAAGCGCACGTCGGTGCCGCGAAAGCCGTAGATGGCCTGATCCGGATCGCCGATGACGCACAGGGAACCGCCCGTGGCAGCAGCGCCAGACGGCCTCAACCACCGCACCAGCTGGTACTGGGGCGCATTGAGGTCCTGAAACTCGTCGACCGAGACGTGCGGCCAGCGATCGCGGCATTGGCGGGCGACGTCGGCGTGATCGGCGAGCAGCCGCACGGCCCAGGCGATCAGCCCGTCGAAATCGACGCGCCCGCGGGCTCGCAACGCCTGGTCGTAAACCTCGGGTCGTGCCGCCGGGTCGGACAGGAGGCGGCGGGCCTCGGCCGGCGACCAGCCAAGCGCCTCGCGCGCCAGCGCCAGGACCTCCGCCTCCCCGGCCACCCGCAACGGCGCGCCCAAGCCCAACCGGGGCTCCTGTTCCCGGAGGATGGCCAGGGCCAACGCATGAAACGTCATCACCGGCACGCGGCCGCCCCGCCCGTCCGGCAGCAGGGCGGCGAGCCGCGCGCGCATTTCGCCGGCGGCGCGGCGCGTGAAGGTGATCGCGAGGCAGGCCTCGGGGGCGGCCCCGGCCTCCGCGATCAGCCGGGCGAGGCGATGGGTGAGCGTGCGCGTCTTGCCCGTGCCGGGACCGGCGATGATCAGGAGCTCACCCGTCGCCATCGCCGCCGCCCGCTGGTCGGGATCCAAACCTGCGAGGACGCCGGTGTCTTCCGCCGCCATCAGCGCGTCGCCGGATGGCGCCCCCGACGTTTCCGCCGGCATCAGCTCGACCTCGGCCATCTCGGGCGCGCCATCAACGGACAGGGATTGTTCCCGGCGCAAAGCCGGCCCGGCCGGCGGCTCCGCCGGTGGCAGGTCGAACAAAAGGCTGACGGATTTGACGCTTTCCAGTTCATCAGGCCGGAAAAGCCGGATCGTACCGTACTCGCCGTCGTAGCCACCTTCGCGCGTGACCTCGCCCGCCCGCAGGCGGCGGATGGCCTCGACCAGCAGGGGATTGGCCGCCCGGCCGATCTCGTCGAGCGGCACGTCGCCCAAGATCCCGAGCTCCGGACCCAGGCGCGCGACCAGCCGTTCATAGCCGCCCTGCACGGTTTTGCTCTTCGGCCCCGTTTGCGCGATTTCACCGAGCATCTCGGGGAGCGGCACGAAGCTGCGGAACGGCGCCGCCAGCGGGGCCGGTGGTCCGCCGGCGCGGTCGGCCAGCGCAAGCACGCGATTGAGGACGCCGATGGTCAGCGGCGCGCCGCAGACCGGGCACTTGTTCCCAAGCCGGCGCGACTCCTCCGGCCCGCAGCGGAAGCCGCAGGCGCGATGCCCGTCGAGGTGATATTTGCCCTCCTCGGGGAAGAATTCGACCGTCCCACCATAGCCGACGCCGGTGGCCATCGCCTGCCGCATGGCAAAGTAATCCAGCGCGCAATCGAACCGGCAGGCTTCGCGGCCGAGATTGGGCGGCGAATGGGCGTCGGAGTTGGAGACCAGCCGAAAGCGGTCCAGCATCGACAGCCGCCAGTTCATCGGCGGATCGGAGGATAGGCCGGTTTCGAGCGCGAAAATGTGGGGCGAAAGGTCGCCGTAGCAGTCCTCGAAGCGATCGAAGCCGGATTTGGAGCCGAAAACTGAAAACCACGGAGTCCAGATGTGCGCCGGAATCAGGTAACAGCCGTCGCCGGCCGACAGGCAGATCTCCAGGAGGTCGCGGGAGTTGAGGCCGAGGATGGGGCGGCCGTCGGAAGCCAGGTTGCCGATGCGGGCGAGGCGCTGCACCATCCGGTCGGCGCCGGCCAGGTCCGGGGCGTAGAGGAGATGGTGCACCTTGCGCACCCGGTCGCCCTGCTTGTAGATCGTCGAGATCTCCACTTCGAGGAGGAAGCGCACCGGGGCGGCGGCGAGGGCGCACGGGCCGAGTTCCGCGGCCACCGAAGCCTCCAAGTCGTCGCGCAGGCGAAACAGCCCGGGCTCGGCCGGCACCAGCTGTTCCTTGATTGCGGCCATCCAGGCAGGATGGGTGAAATCGCCGGTGCCCACGACCGTGAGGCCTTTCTTCTTCGCCCAGAGCGCCAGGTGGAAGAGGTCCGAGTCGCCGCTCGTGGCCCGGGAGTACTTCGAGTGGACGTGCAGGTCGGCGAGGAAGGACATGGTCGCGGGGGCGATCTTCAGCCGGAAGGCCGGCGCGGGCAAGGCTCCAACGGGAAACCCGGACCCGACCTGGGTTTTGCCAGCCGGAACCTCAGGCGCTAGCCATCCGGCCATGAAATCGTGCCGCAAGGAGTTTTGGTTTGAGGTGCCGCGGCGGCGGGCGCTGCTCAACATCCCCCCTCAGGTTGACCGGTGCGTGGGGGTCAGTGGCATCCGCGAGGGTCTCTGCTTGGTGAAGAAGCGGTACCACTCCGTGCGAAAGGAGCCCGGCGGGCCGGGTCGTTGCGCGGCCAAAACCTAGCGTCTTGGTCCTCGTTGTAGTCGGACGCTCAGCGAACGCCACCGTCAGCCCCGCGGCCTGAGTCCATTTGGAGGCGCGGGCGCTGGTAGGCGACGGGGGCGCTTGCCCCCGTACGGTGGCGCCGTATCCAAGAGCGCGCCGTTTCAGCCTGACGGGCAGGAGGCCCTTTTCGGGCCGCGCCCGCGGCGGTTCTGCGTGACGCGCTGAGGTCGCGGCGATGTCCCGCCTCTCCACGCCCGCGCGTCTTTGTGATCCGATAGACGGCTATCGCGCGAAGATGGTGCCCTTTGCAATCGCCTCGGCTCGTTTCAGGTTCGCCTCGCTCGTCCCCTGCGGCACTGCATCGCCGCTGCCGAGCATAAAGCCCCGAAGATCCCCAATGCCCTTTACCAGCGTCGCGGCGCGACGGGCGAACTCCTCCGGATCCTCTAGGATGAAGGTGTTGCACTCGATTCCGCCGCCGAGGATCTTGCCGTGCGCGGCGAGCATTCTCACCGCGGCAGGAAGGTCGCAGTCGCCCGTCGGCGGCGGCGCCACGTCGATGACGCCATCGAATCGGCCCTGCGCGATCTGAGGCACGACCCGCTGGATGCGGCCGCACATGTGCACGAGCAGGTGTTTGCCGGCGGCGTGGATGATGTCGGCATACTCGTTCAGGAATGGCAGCTCGATCTCGTTGATCCAGCGGATGCCAAATGACGCCGTGTTCGTGTTCTCGTAGCAAATGAACAGCTCCGCCGCGCTCCGCACCGATACCTCCACCTGTTTCCGATGCTTCACCTGCATCACCTCCATCGCGCGGCGCACTCGATGCGGGTCCTCCTGGTGCATGTAGACGAAGGTGTCGGTACCGACCAATTTGGTCATCAGCTCCGGTAGCGGTGTGTCGCACAAGGCGCTGGTCACCATCGCGCCGGGATAGGCCGCGATGACCTCCTCGAGCCGGGCGTGGTCGGGCACGATCTCGGTGCGCTCCACCAGGTCGACATAAGTGTCCAAATCGGCAAAGTTCTTGATCAGATGTTCGGTCGGGAAAGGGATGTACGGCGATTCCGCCACGAACGTGTGGACCTCGCGCAATACGCCCCGCGGCGTCGCGTAGACGCCCAAAATCTGGCCTCCGCCCAGGTCGGTCTGGCTGTGGCGCGCGGTCGAATCGAGACGCTCGGCGCACGCCCACCCACCCCGGAACATGTCCGAGCCGAAATGATCCTGAAGCGCAAAGAGGTCCATCGCTCGCAGTTCCTCCGACAGTCCGGACCGGGTGTATGGGTCGATGCACGGCACCCAGGCCAGCCGCTCGGGCTGCTCGCCCCGCACCATTGCGCGAATGATCTCCTTTCCAGTCATCGGGACCGTCCAGCCTCAGCCCCGATGCTGGCAGAGCCTCCCCGTCAACGCACACCGAAAAGTAGAATCGAAGTCAGCCTGACAGCCGGCACTTCGGCGGGCAGGCGTCGCGCCGGTCGCTTCAAGTCCGGTGAGCGTCGGCCAAGATCTCCGCGAACCAGCGCATGCGCCCCCGCGCCTTGCCTCCGCCAACAGTGGACGACCCGCCACCGCCGTCCCAACCTCATCCTTTCCGACCAACTCCCGACCGGCCCCCTGCAGAGTCCGATCAATGTCGACCGGCCCACACGCCCCTGCCGGGTAGGCGCCAATAGAGGATCGCGCCAGGGCCGCGCCCGGCGTCCGTGTCCAGCTATGGAATCCGGGTTGCCTGCCTTCGAGTGCTGCTCACGGCTCCTCCACCTGCGACCCGAGGGTGATATGAGCCGGAACGGACCGCGCGCACGGTGCCGGCCGCGATGGAGACGAGGCTGGGCGGGCGGGCGAGCGGCCCTCGCCATAGCGGCAGTTCAGGGTTGCGCAATCCCAAGGCACTTCATGGAAAGCCGCACGCTGACGACCGGTCCGATTGGGCCCGAAACTCCGGCCTGCGTGGGGATACCGTTTGAGCGCGTCATGATCCCAAGCGGGGGCAGGCACCTCGACAGCTATGTTATCGCCGCGCCGTCCTCCGCCTTCGGCGGCCCGGCGATCCTCATTTTCCACGGGGTGGGCGAAACGATATCTTTCTGGGTCAAGGCCCAGCGGCTCTTGTACGCCCACGGCGTATCCTCTGTGGTGTTCGACTACACCGGTTCGGGCGACCGCTCGCGGCCGGCACGGTTTGGGGCGCTGAGCGAGGACGCGGGCAGCGCCTACGCCTTTGCCCGGAAGCGATTCCCCTCGGCGCGCCTTAATGGGTTGGGGCATTCCATGGGATGCGGGATCCTGCTGGACGCGGCGCCCGGCTTTTGTCCCCGGCCCGAAGGAATCATTGTCGCGAGCGCGTTCTCCTCGTTGCGCGGGGCCGCCGCGCGGGAGAATCTGCTCTACCAGGCGCTTTCCCTGGTAATGCCGGATTGGTGGAACAATGTGCGGAACGTGTCTCGCCTGGACGTCCCGCTGCTCGTGGTCCACAGCGATGCCGACCGGGTCAACCCGGTCGAGGACGGGCGCGCGATCTATGCGGCGGCGCACGAGCCCAAGGGACTCGTGATCCTGCACGGTTTCACCCACAACGCGCTGTACAAACAGCCGCCCGAGGCCTGGTGGCAGCCGGTGCTCCAGTTCGTGAAGGAGGGGGAACAGGGCCGCTCCCCGGCGCCGATCGTACCAAGGAACTGACCGGGCCGCCACGCGCGCCGGCCTTCGGCAGCGTGGCGAGGATTTCCTCGACCTCCTTGCCGAACCGAATCTGCGGCGGCCATTGGCCCCGCCAGCGGGCGTCACGTTGAGGCGCCATCAGAAACCGCCGTTAGCAGGTGCCTTGCTGGGGGGCATGGTGCCGGTCAACTTGAAGCGGAACAAGAAAGCAGTCTTAAATATGTTTGGTGAAGACGCAGTACCGCTCCGTGCGAAAGGAGCCCGGCGGGCCGGGTCGTTGCGCGGCCAAAACCTAGCGTCTTGGTGCTCGTTGTAGTCGGACGCTCAGCGAACGCCATCCTCAGCCCCGCGGCCTCAGCTCATTTTGGGGGCGCGAGCCGGAATCGGTGCGGCACTTTCACGCTTCCCGGCACCGCGGCGGGCGATCGAGCCGCCGGTTTTTTCCTCGTCAGGCCCCCTTTTTTCCACTTATCGGCATGTTTCAGCATGTGGCACGGTCCGTGTTCGGCCGATGAATGGTTTTCCCCAAAAGGTCTCCCACCCACCTCGAATCCTTGCCGCCGTCGTGCTAGTCGGCGCGGTCGCTGCCGCGTACTTCAACTCACTGCATGGGACCTTCGTCTGGGACGACATCAACTCCATTGTTCAGAACCCTTTGATCGAGCATCTGTCAGCCGTTCTCGACCGACCGGCTGCCGTCAACACAAGCAGCGGACGCCCCTTGGTCGGTCTGTCCCTCGCCCTCAACTACGCCCTCGGCGGCCGGGACCCCGTGGGCTACCACCTTTTCAACGTGCTGGTGCACGTGGCGGCGGCGTTGACCCTCTTCGGCTTCGTGCGTCGGCTCGCCCTGCTCCCGCGGTGGGCCGGGCGCTACGAAGCCGACGCCACCGGCCTGGCCTTGGGCGTGGCGGCGGTCTGGGCCCTCCATCCGCTGCAGACCGAGGCGGTGACCTACGTCATTCAGCGCGCGGAATCGCTGATGGGCCTGTGTTATCTGCTGACGCTCTATTGTTTCATTCGCGGGGCCGAAGCGACGACGGGCCCACGGACCAAGGGACCACGGACAACTGACCAAGGGACCACGGACCAGGGAAGGCATGTGGTCCGTAGTCCGCGGTCCCGTGGTCCCGTGGCTTGGTATGGCTGTTCCGTTCTGGCCTGTGCGCTCGGCATGACGGCCAAGGAGGTCATGGTCTCCGCCCCCGTCATAGTCTTGCTGTTCGACCGCACGTTCCTGGCCGGTTCCTTCCGCCGGGCGCTGGCTTCGAAGCGGCTGTATTACGGCGCGCTGTTCGGCACCTGGGTGATCCTGATCGGGCTCGTGGCCAGCCTGGGGGGCAATCGCGATAACAGCACCGCAGGCTTTTCCGCCCATGCGCCGTGGATCCCGTATTGGCTGACCCAGTTTCCGGCCATCGCCACCTACCTCAAGCTTGCCCTCTTCCCCCATCCTCTGATCTTCCAGTACGGACCGTTCTGGCTGCCGGACGCCGCCGCCGCCCTGCCCACCGCGTTGGTCGTCGTGCCCCTGATGGGCCTGACGGTCGTCGCCCTGTTTCGCTGGCCGCCGATCGGGTTTTTCGGTTTCTGGTTCTTCTCAATCCTTGCCGTCACCTCGCTGGTTCCCGGCATCAGCGACATGCTCGCCGAGCACCGGATGTATGTGGCGCTCGCCCCGCTCTGGATTCTCGTGGCCGCCGGGCTGTATCACTGGCGGCCGCGCCTGGCGCTGTTCGCGCTGGGCACCGCGGCCGTGGCGTTTGCGGTCCTCACCGTCGTCCGAAACCGCGACTACCGGAGCGAGCGAGTCCTGTTGACGGACAACGTGGAGAAGCGGCCGGACAACGCCCTTACCCGCTACAACCTCGCGGTCGACCTGCAAGACGAGCCCGGACGCACCGCCGAGGCCTTGGCCCAACTGGAAGCCGCCGTCAGGCTCAAGCCCGACTTCGCCTCGGCGCAATTCAACCTGGCCTTGTTGCTATCGAAGCAGCCAGGCCAGGCGGACCGGGCGATCGCCCACTATGAGGACGCGATCCGCCTCGATCCCCGAAAACCCCGGCCGCACATCAACCTCGCGGTGCTCCTGCATCAGCGCGGGCAGGCGGCGGAGGCCTGCCGGCAGCTTCAGTTGGCCGTGCAGGGTGACCCCTCCAATCGCACGGTCTGGCTCGACTGGGTGCATGCGCTCGCCGAAATGGGCCGATCGGACAACGCCATCGACGCTTGTGCGGCCCTTGTGCGGACGCATCCCGACTTCGCCAGCGGACAGGCCGAACTTGGATATCTGCTCGCCAACGGGCAGCGGCCGGTCGAGGCCATCCCGCACCTGGAAGCCGCCATTCGCCTGGATCCGGCCCAGGCCGCGGCCCGATTCTACCTCGGAACGGTGCTGGTCCAACTGGGCGAGCGGCTGCCGGAGGCCGTGGCCCTGCTGGAGGAGGCGGCGCAGCGACAGCCAAATTCCGCGAGAATTCGTTTCAACCTCGGCACCGCCTATCTCGCCTCTGGCAACCGCCTGCCGGAGGCCATCGCGCAATTCACTGCCGCCGTGCGGTTGGACCCGAAATTCGCCAACGCCCACTTCAACCTCGCGACCGCGCTGGAAATCGCGGGCGGGCATCGGGCGGAGGCCATCGCCCAATACCAAATCGCCGCGACGCTCCAACCTGAAGAGCCGGCAACCCATTTCCGCCTCGCGCTCCTGCTCGCGACCGATCCGCGGACGCGCACGGAAGCTCACGACGAAGTGGTGAAGACGCTGGCGCTGGATCCCGGCTTTCCGGGCGCGCAAGCCCTGCTCAGACAGCTGGAAGCCGCGGACAACTGAGGCCAATCTGATCGCTTTCGTTCGGGTTGGTCCCTGCAGGCTTGAGGCCCGCGCCACGGGAGTCCGGCGCGGCGGGAACGATGCGCAGCCATCCTGGCTGCACCTTGGAGAGGAATCGCAACAGGACCAGCGCTGCGTCCCCAATCCTTGTGTGGACCCCGGAATCGCCCATGCCGCTATTTTCCCTTGGGGAAGGTCGGGAGGGGCCGGAATCAAGCCGACGCCATACCTTGGCGGCCTGACAGCGCATGCACCGCTGGCCGGCTTCCGGTTGAATCAGGCGAAGCGCGGTAAGGTGCCGGTCAACTCGAAGCGGAACAAGAAAGCAGTCTTAAACATGCTCTGTGAACGCCATGCATGTCGCCGCCAGCGGGTTCATCAACGACGACGAATCCGGCCTCCACGCCGATTTCGAGCGCTGGCTGGAGAAGCTCGCCCCGGAAAAGCCACATTCGGCCTACGATCACAA
>Ga0335078_10013206_pt1 | contig 12243 bp, 11 predicted proteins | sample Lox_Sample_32_FD_206711 | JGI IMG/M metagenome (GOLD analysis project Ga0335078, IMG submission 206711) | Soil microbial communities from Loxahatchee National Wildlife Refuge, Florida, United States - Lox_Sample_3.2 | ecosystem: Environmental > Terrestrial > Soil > Wetlands | place: USA... | reverse complement strand
CTTTCCAAGCGCATCCGCGAGCCGGCGCAAGGCGCTGAGAGCAAGATCGCCAAAACCGCGGCGTTCCGCGCGGCCCGCCGGGTGGACGGCCTCCGCGCAACTCTGAAGGGCTGGTTCGACTTCTACAACGGCTACGATCCGGAGTTCACGTGGTGGGTGACGCAGCCGTATCAGAAGGTCAACACGGCGCTGGAGAAATACGCGGGCTTGATTCGGGAAAAACTGGCCGGAATCAAGCCGGGCGATCGCGACACTATCGTGGGCGATGCGGTGGGCCGCGACATGTTAGTCAGCGAGTTGGCCTACGAGATGATCCCGTACACGCCGGAGCAGATACTGGAGATCGCCAAGCGCGAATTTGCCTGGTGTGATGCGGAGATGCTGCGCGCCTCACGCGACATGGGCTATGGCGACGACTGGAAGAAAGCCCTGGAGCACGTGAAGAACGACTACGTGCCGCCCGGCCAGCAGCCGACATTCATCCTGGGGCTGGTAGAGGAGGCCATCCATTTTGTCGAGTCGCACAACCTGGTGACGGTGCCGCCGCTTGCGGCCCGGACCTGGCGCATGGAGATGATGTCGCCGGAGCGGCAGCGCATCAACCCGTTCTTCACCGGCGGAAGCATACTGAGCGTCTCGTATCCGGTGGAAGCCATGAGCGAAGAGCAGAAGCTCATGACCATGCGCGGCAACAACAAGCATTTCGCGCGCGCCACCGCCTTTCACGAAGTGATCCCCGGCCACTTTTTGCAGGGATTCATGAGCCAGCGCTACCGCTCGTATCGCGGCATCTTCGACACGCCGTTCTCCGTGGAAGGCTGGGCGCTGCATTGGGAGATGTTGCTGTGGGACCAGGGTTTCATGCAGACGCCGGCGGACCGCATCGGCGCGCTGTTCTGGCGCATGCACCGCTGCGCGCGGATCATCTTCTCGTTGAATTTCCACTTGGGCAAGATGACGGCCGAACAGTGCGTCGATTTCCTGGTGAACCGGGTCGGGTTTGAGCGCCAGAACGCGGCAGGCGAGGTGCGGCGCTCGTTCGAATCGGGCTACTACGGGCCGCTCTACCAGGCGGCGTACATGCTGGGTGCGCTGCAATTCCGGGCGTTGCACAAGGAACTGGTGGGTTCCGGCCGCATGTCGGAGCGCGAGTTTCACGACGCCATTCTGAAGATGAACGCGATTCCGGTGGAAATGGTGCGGGCTTCGCTGACCAAGCAGCCGCTGACGGCCGATTTCGTCTCGCACTGGAAGTTCTACGGCGACGTTTCGGCGCATTAGGCTGCCCGTGTGGCGTTTGACACACGCGCGCGCGGTCTGATTAAATGAAGGAGTTGGATACTCCTCAGTAGCTCAATGGTAGAGCATTCGGCTGTTAACCGAAGGGTTGTAGGTTCGAGTCCTACCTGAGGAGCCATTAACAACTTATTTATTATCAATCACTTAGTGTTAACTCCCCGCCATCGGCAAATTTGCGCGAAATGGCCAATACTGCGCGAATGCCGGCTCTCTGGCGGGATGCCCAGGAGAGTTGCCGACTAGCCCGGAGCTCCCTGCCTCGGGCCGTTTGGTGCCCGACTCTCCGACTCTCCGACAGGCCTGCGCGTTTGGTTAACTGGCGCTTTGGCGCGGGCCCAGCTCCCTTCCTTCTTGCGAGGGTGTCCGAATCACAGCGGCTCGTTTGATGACTATTTTCCTCTCTCGCGCGAACGCCACTCCGCTCCACACGGATCTCAGCAGAGCTAGGGTTGCCACGACGATATTGCAGTTGCTTCAGACGCCCCTGGCTGCAATCATCAGATTCTCTCTCTCTGGACTCTCCAGCAGGCTCTCTCCGAGAGGGTCAGTTGCGTGGACTCTAGGAGTTAGCCGTCAACCAAAGGCGACTACCGCTAACCAAGAGGTCCGTGGTTCGAATCCTATCTGGGGAGCCACACTCCGATCCGACGAGGTCCCAGTTCTTCCGGTTGACGCCCGGCGGCGCAGAACTCGCGGGAAATGGCCAATACTGCGGGAAAGCGGTTCTCTCTGAACACGTCGGGGCTCCGCCCGGCTGGCCAGAAGCCCGTCCGAGTGGCCTAAATGGGGCACCTCTCTCAGCGTCTCCGGTGACGCCGCGCGTTTGGTTAACTGGCGAAGGCCGTTTTCCAAGTCTCGACGTGAGTATAACCGGAGGGTGTCGAGCTTGTCCGGCGGATGGATGGCAGGGAGAGATCCTGGGCATTGCCGCGGTGATCCAAGCCGGGAAACACTTTAATTGTAGACGACGGCTGCGGCTCCCGTGGCAATCCCGCGCCAGAGCCTGGCGGCAACCCATCCGGCTCCGGAACCGTGGGCGCTTTGATCGCGGGTTACGCGGTGGCGAACCTGGTGAAGAGCGGCGCGCCGCTGCTATCGTCCGATCCTGGCGGAGATGATGTACTCCCCGGCGCGCGGAACACGTAGGCGTCATCGTCGGTTGTTTCAATCCACGCCGCCCGCGCGGGCGGCGACGCCCAGATCTTCCTCGAGGCGCTTCAACAGCCTCGCAACAAAGCCGTCACGGGTCGCGCAAGGTTGGCGCACGTTGCGCCACGGCGCCGACCGCGACGGGTGTTTGCCACCGGTAGCCTGCGGGCGCCCCAAGGCCGAACGGCGCTAATGGTGCCCACCCTGACCGCCGCCGGCTGCTCCTCGTTTTGCTACCCTTGATTCCGTGAGCGTGAAAGAGGCCCGTTCAGTTAACGAATACTTGGCGGCGCGGAAGGCCTCTCCAAGGTTGCAGGCCTGGTGTTCCAGATGCAGGGCACACTGGGGCATCCCTGCGCCCGCAACGTTCACTTGAGGCCGTTTCTCCGCGTCTCCGCCTGAAAGCCCGAATTGGTTAACGCCTCCGGCTGTTCGCCCAACCCCAGGCGGAACATCCCGAATCGACGGCATCCTGTGGTTAGCAGGCCACTGCTTTTACCGGGCAACGCATCTGTCCTCGCTCTGGCTTAAACTGGGCCAGGTGCAGGAAATCGGACATCAAAGCAAAAACGGAATACGCGTTGCGCGAAAAGCGCACCTTGGGTACGCCACTCCAGCGTGTTCGGGTTATTGAACACGTTCGTCGCAACAAGTGGAGGGTCGAGTGGATAGATCCGAATCCCGGTCTGGTTGATTACGTCGAGTCTGGGCAACTGATTGTTCCGTGGAAGGAGCACAAAGCCTTCCTCAAGGAGGAGGCAAACGGAGAGCACCTTCGAGAGCACAACGAGCGTCACGGCTACGAGCGTGAGGATGCTCCGGTTGCAGAGGCTCTGCAGCAGATATTCGAAAATGTCGGTGACGGCGTTGATTTCGACAAAGGTTCTGTCGTTGGATCCCTCGATGCGATTGACCGGCTCAGAACAAGGGCAGGGGTCGTCGCCGGACAGGAGTCACCGGCGGCATACGTCGATCGGCAGGGTAAGCTGCACTTGCCGTTCGACACCGCCCTTGACCTTGGGCGAAAGTTCTGTGCCGCCGAGCCCTCTACCGTGCCAGTCGGGGTCGAAACCACCGAACGCGAGTGGACGCACAGGGCAGGACGCGGCGAGGACTACATCGTCAATTTGCTCAATAGGCAGGCGTACAGGCTACCGTCGGCATTGTAAAAAGGAATCGACGCATTCATGGCCTTGGACACACGTGGAGTAAAGGAAAAGCTGCGGGAAATGGATTAACGAGCGTCCCGGCGCTCGATACTACGGTCTCAGTTGGCCTTCAGTGGGTGCGCTTGGCGCTCGCCAGGAGAACGGCTTCGTTGACTATATACGCACGGCACAGCCAAAGTGTCCGGACGTAGCAAATTCTTTTTTTGGCGGGGTTAGCGGGGTCGGCGGGGTCGAAATCGGTTTGACAGCCATGCGCTCGCGCGTACGTATGTACGTATGCGTGTACGGGCGCGGGCGCGAACATAGAGGATCTGGCCCCGCTAACCCCGCCGTGGCCAGCCAAGCGCCTGTGTTCACAGCACTTAACCCGGCGGGGTTACTGGCGGGTTAGGGTATTTTGGCGGGGTTAGTAACCCCGCCGAACGCTCGATTAGCGGCCGGTCCCTGCCTATTCGCACCTTATCGTTTCCTCCCCAAAACGTCTTCCTTGACAGGCAAAGATTTCGTGCGAGGATGAGACCGAGAGAAAACGAATGAATCTTTGGATCTACGCTGACGAAACGAGCTTCATGCGACCGGCTACCGCCACCGAGACCGCCGGTTACGGTGTGCTCTTGACGACGGCACCGATCGGAACAGCCGTGGTGGATGAGGCGCTCGCGGCGCTTGATGCCGATTCCGACCGCCACAGCCCGAAGACGAAAAAGCAAGACGACGCCACACTGGCGAACAGGTACTTCCACGGGACCGATGATTCGGGGAACGCCCATAGCCACTTCTGCACGTCGATCCGCAAGCATGTGACGGGTCACTTCACCTACATCTTTGAGGACCCCGCACCGGGCAAAGCGGCAAGTCTCAGGCAACTGTACGCGCACGCCCTGCGTGTGGCGCTGGTCGAGTTGTGCTACTGGCCGGGAGCGATTGAGCTCCTCATTGAGCACCGAAATTCCCTCACTGCGAGCGCCGTAGAGGACCTCATCCTCAACCTGTACCGGGACATGGCGACGCGAGTCTTCGATGCTCCGCATGATCCGTTCTACTGCCCGAAGGTCAACGTGCAGCTGGGCAGCAAAGCCGATGCGCCCCTCCAAGTCGTTGATTTTTTCCTCTGGTCGTGTGCTCGTGCTCACTCGAAGGTGGCTGGGGATTTGTGGTTGACCCGCTCAGATCCCACCATCAGGTTCGAGGCCAGACAAGGGAGCGGGCTGGTGTTTGAAGGATCTCTCCACCTCGGCCCGAATCCGCTCGCAGCAGTGCACCCGGACTATCCGCCAGCGATGCACTGGACGACGGAGCCGCCCCACGCGGCGACAGACTGGCCGGAGATCGAGCAAGCCGTGGCGCACTGGCTCGCGAATCCACCGGCAGAGGTCCAGCACCTCAAACCCATCCTCGACGAGGCAGCCGCAGCGCTGGCGAGCACCGACTCCCAACACGCCCCAGATCACGTCAAGGCGGTTGCGACGGCATACCTGTGCCTGTTCGATACCGTGCCGTTATGGAAAGGCGCTACGACCGACGCGCAATGGACCAAGCTGGCTGCGTTACGGCAAGCAGCGGCGGCAGTGGCAAAAATGGAACACAGTACGACTCGTGTCCAGATGTTCGTGAACGATGCTGTCAGATTTCGACGCACGGCCATCGAGGAGCGCAGGAAAACAACCATCTAGACCCGCGGGGACAAGCGCGTTAGTCGCCAGATCAGTCGTACCCGTGGCCGCTGACCTTGAGCATGATCGGTTGTTGTCGCACGACGGTCATTACGGAAACTGCTGCTTCGGCAGGGTCAGCGAGGGAAGAGAGTGATTCGTATTCAAAGAGAATCTCGACGGAGGCATACGTCGTGTGATGAACGCTTCTCTGTACGATGTCCATGAACAGCATCCGCTTATCCTCGCCGTCCCACACCCCGGTGTCGGGATCTTCGTACGCGATGTCCGCGGTGAACGTAACTTCGCACTCGACCTCGATCGTGGCTTGGTTATCTTCGATGCTAATGATTTCGGGGTCGCCAAACGTAACTTCGTCAACGGAGTCTACCTCTACATCTGCCTCGTAGTCGCGCACGGCAAAATCGAGATCGCGAAACCGCTCGCCGATGTCCTCAACGAGCGAATCCGCTCGTGAACGGAAGATCGCTTTGATGTGCTCGGCGGCCTCCTCTTTGCGGCTGTTCACCAAGTCGAGGAAATCAGTGACGTCGGTCAACGAGTGGAGCCTCAAGTCCGCGGTGCACGCATCGCGCATGTGCTGATCGCGCGTGATGACATAGACGTTTTCGTTGTTGTCGTCGCACCAGGCGGCGAGCGCCGAGAGGACGATTGCATCTGGGAACTCGACCTTCTTGTCTCCCGAACCAAACGGGGCGTGCTCGGCGAAATACTGATTGACAACATCCGTCACGCTTGCGTTTTCGAGGTCGAGATGTTCGGCTTTGGTGGCCGACAGGTAGTTGTCGAATTCGGCGATGAGCCGACCTGAGAGATCATCCTTGTCCGGCTTCTCGAAGAGCACGGCATACTCTTTGAACCGCTTTAAAATCCGCGCTTCTGCAGCGAGCTTGTTGCGGACGGTCGATGCTTGACCTACGTGCGCCTTGATGTGCCTATGGCACTCGCCTACCGTGATCGAGGACGTCAGAAGCCTGGCGTGACCTTCCCTTATGAGGGCGAGCAGCGCCGTGAAAGCATGACTCTGCAGGTCGAACTGGCGGTACTCGAACACGCACGTGTCGATATAAATCACGTTCGTAAGAAGAGTACTCGGCATCCATCTGGCTCGCAATTGATTATAGCGGACCGTTCCCAGAGGATCATGCCACCTTGTGGTCGTGAAGACGAGCCGCACCGAGTCACGGCTTCACCACCCTCCACCGCTGGACCTTGGACTTCCGGTCTTCGTCCGCCCGTTCCAGGAACACTTGGCTCTCGCCGAAACGACGCCCCACGCGTTCCGCAAAGCATCTGCCAAGGCGTCGCTGGAAGAACCCCCCTGTTCGATCCGCCGCCTCAGCGAGGAAGTCCGGTAACGCCTCCCGCAGGCGCTTGGTGTCCGGCACGGTGAAGACGCCGTTAGTCCCGAGTTTGTCATACACATCGGTCGCGCGAAAGGGTTCGTCGCCGAACACATCTGCAAGCACCACGAGAAAAGCCTCCCATTGGACGGCATCCGAATCCGCCTGTTCGAACATCGCATCTGAGTTACCGAGAAAACCTTCGACGCCGGCCAGTTCGAGAATGCCGCCGACCACGTTGCACCAGGACTCGAAGCTGCCTAAAGACGGAACTCTCTTCGGCTTGGGCCGTCCCTGGTGAAACCAGTACCGCGCGAATATAAGGAGGGCGGCGATCAAGTCGCCCCGGTGCTCTGTTACCCATGTGCGGAGGTTCTCATGCTTGAGGCCCGTCCGTTGAAAGGGCTTCGATTGTTTCGCATCCAGGCGTATCCAGCAACAGCGCCGCGGCATGTCGCCGCCAAGCTGCACATTGTTCCCGGTGGCGATCCAAGCGCACTTCACGGGGAGGACAATCCGCTCGAAAGTCCGGAATACGCGGTCCGAGATTGTGGTCGCGGTGATCGCGCTGCATAAGGCGTCGGAGTCCAGTCGGTAATTGATGTTGTCGATCACCACGACTCCGGTACCCGACGCCAACGCGGTGGTAATCTTCTTGCGCCACTCTTCTGGATCGGTCGGTGCGGAAAACGTTTCGGCGGCCCGACCAGTAGCGATAATGGCGACGACCTCAGCCAGCAGGGTCTTTCCGGTTCCGGCCTGTGGCGCGTCGTACAGCGCGAGCGGAGTCGGGCTGGTGATCGCTGGCCGCACAACGGGCGTCAGCATAGAGGCGATAGCATTCGCCTTACTTGCCGGGTCCACGAATGGGAAGTCGCCAATGGCCGAATCGATGAGATCCAGCATCACATCGACATCATCGATCATGGGCGCTTCGGGGATTTCAGGTAGTCGCATGCCGGGCGCGGGGGCGTAGAAGAGATACGTAGCCTGATCATATCCAGGGCACGTACAGACCGTTCCATCGATCCGCAGAAACGGGGTCTCGATTAGCGCCTCGAGCGGGGGTAGCTTCCATTTGGACGGCGGAAGCGCCAAGATGTCTCGAACGACATCCAGCGGCGGCGCGCACTCGATGCGCTCCTGGTCCTTGCTCAACTTGTAATAGAATCCGCTTCGGGCCAAGCGGCCGCGGAGGGCGGCCTCTGAGATGTCTGAGATCACGTGGCGGTCGCGTTCATCGCGGATCACGGCCACCATCCGTCCGCTGCGGACGAAGAGTTCCGGCGGGGCGTTGACCGCCTGGAGTGCCGCGAGCGCGTCAGCCGTGATGGCCGGAAGTTGCCTGGCCCCCACCCAGATTCCCGGAAGTCCGTCCGGATCTGGATGTCCCGGCGGAACCGTTGTGCCGGCGGCTGTCTGTTTTCGCCTGGCAGGGTCATAGAATTCGTTTGTTTGCTCGATGGCGGCCTGAATCGTGCGCTCCCGGTAGTCCTCGCGCTCCAGCCATTTTTCGCGAGCCAGGCCGCTCTGCCGGAACAGTGCGTCGATCCGCGACGGATTGGGACCGCACCAGAACGCCAACATGCAGCAGAGGGCGAGATCGGCCTCAGATTGCGACCCGTAGAGACTCTCCCACCCGCCGGCCCAGAGCTGAGTGAACTTGCTCCCGTTTTTTGCCTGCCGAGCGCGTGCGATGATCTCCACATCAGGTAGTTCGCCGTCCTGTTGTGGGCGAACGTTGCGGCGGGGTCGTCGTTGTATGAGATCCAGGAGCCACTCAATGGTTTGCTGGTGGCCGGCGAGTTCCAGGGGCGAGTCCCGGTACAACTCTCCGGTCAGTGCAAAAAACCGGCCTCGATCGAAGACGCCGATCTGAGCGCGCTTGCCGGTAGCGCCCGCCGGCACGTTCGGGACAAAGAAGTTCTTTCCCTTGCCGGCGAGCGTGGCCCGGCACAAGATGTGCAGGCCGCACCCGAATACCGACCGCGCCTGATAGGTATCGCGGAATCGCCCGACAATGTCTGCTGCCCAGAGAAGCGGGTTGCCATCCGCGTCGAGGCTGGCATCCAGGTCAATGCCGCAGAAGGGATCGTCCGCGGCAAAAAAGAATCCAACACCGCCGTAGCGCCCAGGTTGTTCCTGGAGCACTCGGTACACCGTCGCGAACGCGCTCCACGTCGCTGGGCCATCGCTGGCAGCTTTCCGGCCGTCCGGCCTGTAGGGGACCTCGTTGGGCGTCCCTTGCGGTCCGGTTCAATCCGCCATAGGCACCACTGGTTCCTGGCGGTGAGTTCCGCTGGAAACAGCGTGTCCGTCATCGTCCGCGACCCGTACGTGGCCCGAACCCGGCCTCGTCGAACGCCGACCGGATGCGGCGAATCCGCTCATAGGCTGTCGACCTGGAGATGCCCAACGCGCGGCTCGCCTCGGTCGGCGAATGCTCGGCGAGAAGCAAAGCAAGACGGCGGTCCAGACCGTCCAAAGAGGCGCACACGCACTGAAGGTCCATCCGGAATTCGGTGGCTGGAATCCCGTCGAGGCCAACCAGATGGTGCTCTTCAATCGGTTCGAGTGTCGGCAGCCAACGGCGCGCGCGCATGAGCGACGCGAACCGAGCGGCAACGACCCTCTCAACGAAGGTGCGCAACCCGGCGCGCGACGGGTCGAAGCATTGCAGTGCCCGCCATACGGCCAGCAACGCTTCCTGCTCCAGATCCTCGCAGTCCTCTGGCGTTGCGGTGCCGAGCGAGACAGCGGTGGCAGATCGCACACGGGCGGCGCGGCACGCCAGAGGGTACGCCTGCGCAAAGACCTTTTCATGCATAAAGCAGCCCTCCGGCCTGTTCCGCGCGGCGCTCGATTTCGACCGCGAACGGCAATCCGTTCTTGACCTCGATCGACAGCACCTCACCGTCGCGGAGGTCGGTGATGGCCTGTAACATCTCGACCGTCTGGTGCTTCAACCAGAAGTCTCCAAGGGCGGCTTCTGGCCGGGGCGAGTTTTCGCCGCCCATCTTCAGCTTCTGGATGATGCGCGGGGCCGGCTTGAACATCGGTTCACCGCCGCGCACCCGCAGTCCTTCGATCCGGCCAAAATTGAGCTTCTGGAGCAACTCAACGAGACGGCGTTGAGCCTCAGAGAGGGATGATTTTGTGGTTGGTTGGTTGGTTCAACTGGGCACTCCATCGATGAACTCAAGGAGTTGCCCGAGGTGCGGGCCTGCCGATCGCGGTTCCTCGCGTCTTTCATCCCAAACGCCGGAGCAACGCCTTCAACCCGAAGGCGCTACAACGCGAGTAGCAATGCTACGCGAGGCGTAGCAGTTTCACCGCTCAGAAATTCCAGGGAGTCCCGTCGCCGATGTAGGAAAGCTGCTGCCCGCGATCGATGAATTGCTGGAGATGGTCTGCGAGCGGGCGATGGTGCTTTCGAATAGCGGTTATGGCGCGACTGATGGCGTTCGATACGGCCTTGCGCACCTTTTCAGCATCATCATTCGACTTGCGCCGCCTACCTCCTAGACCGGAGGCCGAGCGAAGCTGGGATTTGATTTGCTCGTGTTCATTTTCCAGCACTTCCTTTCGGCCAAGGTCGTTGTTCCGCTCGGCATCACTGATCTCGGATCGGAGTTCGATCAGGCGGCTCCTATACTGCGCGATCGCGGTGTCGTCCAGGATCGACCCTGCGGAGCCCAGGGCCATCGAACGAATGGCAGGAGCACCGGGCGCAGTCATCAATTCGGTTGCCTGGGTCAGGTGACCAGGGCGCCGAAGAAGCTGGCAGATGTAGAAAAGCCCCTTTGCATCCGGCAGACGCACAATCTTGCCATCGAATGCCAGCGTCCAAATCTGCGGAGCGGTTTTCGAGTGAGGACGCCTGCCAAGCATACCTGATCAGCCTTCGGTGGCCAGATGGCTTCCGGTGCCCGCATTGTCAGGGATCGAAGGCCTGTCATGGTTCGTACCACTTTGTTCCAGTGCTGTGGGTGCCGGCGGCGCCCTCTTCCAATCCACCGATCATGGTCTCATCCACCTCGACCCAGCCCTTCAGGCGGTCCCGATTCGGCCGCACCATGGCACGTCTCAACTTATGCAGCCACGTCCAGGCAGTCTCATAGCTACCCAACCCCAAGACACGCTGCAACCCTAGTGCGCTGGCTCCGTGCTTCTGGCTCGTCACATACCACATCGCGCGGAACCACATCACCAGGGGCTTCCGCGTGTCCTGAAAAATTGTGCCGAAAGCAAAGCCGTAGTGGCCATTGCCGCCGAGGCCGATGGGCCGGGGATGGACGGATTCGCATGCGGGTGATCCAAGACGCCTCTTCGGCCAGCTTGCACCCCTTCGTGCAAGATTGCGTCGAGCCGGGAAGTACGCTCCACACCGACGGCTGGCAGGGCTACTCGGGCTTGGACAAGAAGGGATATCAGCGGGAGATCACGGTGCTGCGGGGACGCAGAAAGGAAGCCTCCACGTTGATGCCGCGAGTTCACCGAATCGCAGGCTTGTTGAAACGGTGGTTGCTCGGTACCCACCAAGGCGCGGTGGCGCCCCAACACCTGCCCTACTACCTGGATGAATACACTTTTCGGTTCAACCGTCGGAAGTCGAAAAGCCGCGGCAAGCTCTTCTTCCGCAGCCAAATCGCATCATCAGGTAAAACAAGCTGGCAAACAGGAGCAGGCTGAATACGCCTTGCCATGCGAAACGTCCTTTCGAGATCGTCCTTCAGACGAATCTGCACCAAGGCGTGCGGCCCCGGTTTCCCGCGCCAAGATGTGCCCGGCCAACGATTCACGAAAAGCGGCGCAGCGGCGCAAAGCAGAGGCGGTGTGCCTGATCTCATCCAGGACCGCCCGTTACTGCCTCAAATCAGGCACGACCGGACCACATCGGTTCCGCAAGTGCGTGAAAGCGCTTGAGTCCTGACTCCAGAAGCTGGGAACTGATGGAGGTCACTAAGTTGCAGAACTGCGGATGGGAGTGCGTGCGATGAAGGGAATCAAGGCCTACATTCAGCGGCATCTCGTGAACACCCTCGTTCGAGAGGCAGGAGTGTACTAACGCGCCAGGAATCACGGTCGTTGAGATTCATCTGGGGTCATTTGCTGATGGAGATTGGAAACGCCTTGCCCAGGTGGTCGAAGACACATGCCGCACCGGCGGAAAGGGAGACGGTCGGATCTTCGTGGCAGATGTGGTTGCCGCAGTCATCCGCAATGGTCTGGGTGGCGAGGAAGCGCTCTGACGATGCTCGATTGTTCGTTGCCACGATTCAAGCGACCTGGCGCGCTCGACCGGCAGCGTACCGAGGGCCGCGCAAGAACGAAGAACCCCGACTCATTGAACGCGATAATGCAAGGTAGCACTGGAGGGTCGAAGGATAAAAACATGGCAGTCAGCTCGCCTCGTTGGAGGCGGGCGATGGGATGTTTACCTCTGGCACTGGCTCTTGTCGCGGGTTTGAGCTCTGGATGGGCCCAGCAACTCTCGATTGGGCCGGCAAGCGGCGAGATTGACCAGATGGTCAAGGTATTCTCGTCCAATGGCGATCCGCAACTGGCCAACTACATGCGCTTGGCGCTTGCCCGGAACCCCGGACTCAG
>Ga0335078_10013205_pt1 | contig 12244 bp, 4 predicted proteins | sample Lox_Sample_32_FD_206711 | JGI IMG/M metagenome (GOLD analysis project Ga0335078, IMG submission 206711) | Soil microbial communities from Loxahatchee National Wildlife Refuge, Florida, United States - Lox_Sample_3.2 | ecosystem: Environmental > Terrestrial > Soil > Wetlands | place: USA: Florida... | reverse complement strand
CAGCACGCGCAGCGTATCGACGGCAAGTTCCGTGTTGAGTGACAGCGACTGATAGGCCGCGATGATGGAGTCGCGTCCAAAAATCGTGGCGAACCACGGAATCCCAGCCGCGATAATGTGTTGCTCGCCTTCCGGAATCTGCAGCGCGTGAAAGTCGCCAATGGCGGTCTTCAATAGCCCATCGAGAACATCGTTATCGGTCTCGAAGCTGGTGGAACTGGCCTCCCAACGCGCGAAGTTGGCGCGCCGCTGCCGCAGCTGATGATCAATCTCGTAGACCTGCGCGCGTGAGACTCGGCCCTCCACCATCGGCGTCACCGAGACTTCCAGTTCCACTCGCTTCAGCGGCTCCAGTCGCAGCTCCCAGCGCGCAATCCGCTCCTGGATTTCGGTCGGTGAAGGCGTCATCTTGATCAGCGTCTGCCGCATGATGCCGTCGAGCCCGCGATAGTAAAACGCGATTCCGCTGTCCCGCACGATCGGCCGGTAATACTGCCCATGTTCCTGGCGCGCCACGCCACGCACCTGGAAGACGTCCACAAAGTCGCAGTCCAGCAGCAGCTCCACCGTAAAGTCGACCGGCGTGAGATTGAAGTTTTCAAACGTCATGCGATCGAAGAGGATCTCCGACGCCAGCAGTTGCTGGCGCCGGATATGCACGGTATTCTCAGGGAGGTCGAAGGAATCGCGCAGCGTGATGGTGCCGGTGGTCAGCTCGATCTGCGCGAAGAAGGTCTTCTCCGTCGCGGCCGACAACACCACCGTGCGATGGCCGCCGATGCGCAACTCCAGATGACTCAGAAAGCGCGTGTCATCGTGGAAGAAGCCGACATCCGGCGATCCCGCGGGATAGATGTCGCCCGAGACGCTGGTGGCGCTGAAGGTCTTGCCGTCGATCAGCGTGAGATTGTCGACCTTGCGCGGCTCCAGCGACTGGTAGGCAATCCGCGGCTCCACGTGGGGCGACGGGATCTCGATCAGGTCTTCGTAAGGAATTGTCAGGTACGAGCTCATACTTGCCGGCACGTTCTCCTCACGCAATCATCGGCAGCTCCGAAGTAGTTTTGCCCACAGGACTGTCTTCATCGACGAGTTGCTGGTACAGCGCGACATACTCGGCCACCATCCTGTCTAACGAGAAATATTGCTGACAGTACTGCCGCACATTCGCCGGCATAAACGGCCCGGGGAGCTCGCGCACGCGTTGCGCCATGTCGTCGGCCGAGTTGCATACATACCCCGAGATACCATCGCAAACGATCTCTTCCACTGCCCCGCCAGGCAGCGCCAGCACCGGCGTTCCGCAGGCCATCGCTTCAATCATCACCAGTCCAAACGGCTCATTCCACTGAATGGGAAACAGCAGAGCCCTGGAATTACAAAGCAGCTCATTTTTCCCCGGCAGGTCAACCTCGCCTACGTATTCGATGAAACGGCCATCGATGTGCGGCTTAATTTCCGTATCAAAATAAGGCTTGAACTGCGGCTGCACTTCGCCGGCAATTTTCAGCGGGACACCGGATTTCTTCGCCACCTCGATGGCAATGCGCGTCCCCTTGATGGGCGCGATCCGGCCCAGGAAGCTCAAGTAATCTCGCTTCCCGTGGTGCACTCGATACGCGTTGAGATCGACGCCATGATGAATGCATCGCATTCGTGCCATATTTTCGTGGCAGCGCTGAAATTCGCTGATCGTAACGAATTCAACCGAGGGGAAGAATTGGTAAATCTGGCTCAAGGGCTCTTCGTGTACGTGATGCATGGTGTAGACAAACTTATTGTCTACGTATCGGGTAAACATCAGAGCAGAAACGCTGTTGAGATGAATAACGTCGCAATCGGTTGCGGCATCGGCAACAGCCCACGATGCATGATTAAAGTCCTTCAGGTTGTCAAAAACCTCACCGCTCAACGGCCACTGCTGTGACTTGTAAAGCCATCGAGTTTCGACCCCGACGGTTGACTCGCCGTTGGCGTAAACCACTACGTCGACGCCTGAGTTTTTGAGCCCCTCAGCCAACTGGGCAATGAACAGCTCCGTTCCGCCGTACTTTCTGGGAGGCACAGCCAAAAACGGAGATGAAACCAGAGCTACCCTCATCGGAACCCTTCCTGGATGAAATGAAAATGTTAGCTAGCGTGCCCGTGCGCTTGCGAGTTGAAGTCTTGTTCTAGATAGATGCAAGGAAAGGCGTTCGCGTGCACTCGGGCTAAGGGGGATTGGAGCGCTGCCGCATCGCAGTGATGTGTCATTGCCAACCGGATCGACCATGCTCCTATCGGAAGAAGCCTGAGCTGGAGACCAGCGCAGTTCCACATTGAAAACAGAATTTGCCGAGTACGTTGGAATCGCCGAACCGACTGTCGAACAACTGCGTAAACTTCTTTGTCCAAAAGCGGACGTGCGGTTGCGCTGACGGACAAGGCAGTCAGAGCTAGTCCCCGTAAGTGTTTGACAGCTCAGGTAAAAGGTTGGTCGGCCCATTGCATGGTTCCATGTGGACCAATTCGCCACGCCCGCGCGAGGCCAGCATGCTGCAAGACCTTCGCTACGCCCTACGTCAAATCCGCAAAGCCCCGGTTTTCACCGCGGTCGCCGTTCTCACCCTGGCGTTGGGCATCGGCGCCAACACCGCAATCTTTACGTTGCTTGATCAGACACTGCTTCGCCTGCTGCCCGTCAGCCACCCGCAAGAACTGGTTCGCCTGCGCTTCACCGGCTTGCGTACCGACAACGTCAACTTCTTCGGCGGCGACGAGTCCGATTATTTCTCCTTCCCCACCTATCGCGAGCTGCGCGATAAGAACACGGTCTTCAGCGGTGTTCTGGCGGATGACGAAGCGCAGGTCGGCGTGCAATGGAGCAACCAGCCGGAGCTGGCGGCGGCAGAGCTGGTCACCGGCAACTATTTCGACATGCTGGGAGTTCGCCCTGCCTTGGGCCGCCTCATCCTACCCGCCGACGACACTTTGCCGGACGGCAATCCGGTAGTCGCGCTTAGCTTTGAATACTGGAAAACGCGCTTCAGCTCCGACCCAGCAGTGATCGGCCACCCGCTCCTGATCAACGGCCATCCCTTCACCATCATCGGAGTGGTGCAGCCCGGTTTCCGCAGCGTGATTGCCGGTTACGGTCCCAAGCTGTTTTTCCCGCTGACCACGTCTCCCATCGTCAACCCGCAGATGACAAACTACAACGACATCCGCTGGGCGATATTGACGGTCGTTGCGCGCCTCAAGCCGGGCGTCACTCACGACGCCGCCGAGGCCGGCATCAATCCGCTATGGCAATCGATTCGGCGCGAACAGCTCGCGCAGAGTAACGATTCCGAACAACTCGTCCGGCGAAGCTTTGCGCGAGGCAGCAAGTTGCTACTAGTCGACAACTCACGCGGCTTCTCTCCGCTACGGGATCAGATCCGCACGCCGCTGCTGATCGTGATGGCGATGGTTGGCCTGGTTCTGCTGATGGCGTGCGTCAATGTCTCCAGTTTGCTGCTGGTTCGTGCAGCCGGACGTGTTCGCGAGATGGCGGTCCGTTATTCGCTGGGCGCGGGGCGCCGGCAAATCGTGCGTCAACTGCTCACGGAGGGCCTGTTATTAGGCCTGTTCGGCAGCATATTGGCGGTGCTGCTTGCTCCCGCTGTCTCGACGTTGCTGGCTCGCAGGCTGGTAACCGATCCGACTGTCGACATGCCCTTCTCGACCCAACCGGACCATCGAGTCTTGCTCTTCAATTTCGGCTTGGCATTGCTCGTTGCTGTTCTCTTCAGTTTGGCGCCCGCGCTGCGCTTTCTGCACCCCGATCTGGTCGGCTCGCTCAAGCAACAAACCGGTACCGCCTCAGGTGCTCCACTGCGCTTTCGCAGGTTTTCCGTTGGGCTACAGATTGGGTTGAGCCTGTTGCTTCTGATCGGTGCTGGGCTGTTTGTGCAGACGCTGCGCAATCTCGGCAGCGTCGACCTCGGTTTTTCCAGCGACCATCTTCTCAGCTTCGGTATCGACCCGCAGCTTGCCGGGTATAAGACCGAACAAGTCGCAGCATTGCATCAGCGTATTCTGCAGACTATCCAGTCTCTGCCCGGTTCGCGCTCGGTCGCCGCAACCACCGATCCCGAGTTGATGGGAATGGAAAGCAGGACGGGTGTCATCCTTCCCGGCTCCACGGGCGAACCGATTATCGTTGAAGGTCCCTGGGTTACTCCCAACTACTTCTCGACGGTCGGCATTCCTTTGCTGGCGGGCCGCGACTTCAGCGAGCAGGATTCGGTCGGGAAGCCTTCGGTTGTGCTGGTCAACGCCGGCTTCGCGCGCCGCCATTTCGGATCGCCGCAGAACGCGATCGGAAAGTTGCTAGAACACGGCAATGGCAAGGGCAAGGGCCATCTGCAGATCATCGGCGTAGTGGGCGACACGCGGCATGTCGACATGCGCACCGAGCCGAAGGAAACTTTGTATCGGGCTGCCTATCAACTGCCCGAACCCGGCTTCCTGCAGTATTACGTCCGCACCTGGCAATCACCGCAAGCCGCCGAGGCCGACATTCGCGCCGCAATGCAGCAACTGGATTTAAAACTTGTTGTCGATAGCTTGCGGACTATGGGCGAACAGGTTGATGAGATCACGTCGAATGAACGGCTGATCGCGCTGCTGGCCGTCAGCTTCGGAGTGCTGGCAACGTTAATGGCAGCCATCGGCCTTTACGGCGTGCTCGCCTATTCCACCGCGCAGCGCACACAGGAAATCGGCATCCGCATGGCCCTGGGCGCACAACGCCGATCCGTCATTCGACTGATACTGGCTGATGTTTTCTGGCTCGCAGGAATCAGCATCGCCTTCACGCTGCCGCTAGCATTCCTGCTGTCACGCGTTCTGCGCACTCAGCTGTACAACGTCAGCGCCGCCGATCCGCGACTCATCGCGTCGGGCGTAGCGGCAGTGGCGATAGTAGTCGCAATCGCAGCCCTATTGCCGGCGCGCCGTGCAGCCTCGGTCGATCCCATGAAGGCTCTAAGGACGGAGTGAGAGAAGCGGCACTTAGCTCTTGGCAATTGCCACTAGCAATTCCATTATCGATCGGCTTCCCTTGGACCACATGGAGCGCACAGTCGCCGAGCAAAAAAGGTGCCTCACGGAACAAAATGGTGGGCAAAGAAGTATCAACCCTTCAGGAGTGTGTTTCGCTAATTGCTAATCGCTAATTGCTAATGGCCTCTTTTATGAACGACCTTCGCTTCGGATTCCGGCTGTTGCGCAAGTCACCCGGCTTCACCTTGGTGGCTGTGCTCACGCTTGCGATCGGCATCGGCGCGAACACAACCGTATTCAGCGCCGTCGACGCCGTGTTGCTGCGGCCACTGCCCTACTACCAGCCCGACCGGCTCGTGCTGGTGAGTGAAACCGTCATGAACTCCGGCGACGACCAGCTCAGCGTCGCTGCTCAGGAATACCAGGACTATCGCGATCAAAATCAGTCCTTCTCCAATGTTGCCGCCTTCGAAACCGCCGGTTTCAATCTCACCGGCGAGGGGCAACCGCTGCGCGTGCAAGCGGCCAGGATGTCGGCGTCAGCCTTTCCCACACTCGGCGTCTCGCCGATCATGGGCCGCGCTTTCACTTCAGAGGAAGATCGTTCGGGCTCCGACAATGTGGTAGAGCTGTCCTATTCTCTCTGGCAGAACCAGTATCATGGCGACCCCAACATCCTTGGCCGGACCATCAAGCTAGACGAGAAGGCCTATACCGTCATCGGCGTTATGCCGCCTTCGTTCCATTTTCCTTATGACGGCAAACCGCTGTCGGACACTGCCGACCTGTGGTTGCCTATCGGCTTTTCACCGGACGTTCTGAAACCCGAGAATCGTTTAATGGAGTTCGGCGTCGGCCTGATTGCGCGGATGAAGCCTGGCGTGACGCTTCAGCAGGCACAGAATGACATCGACAACGTTTCGCACCACTTCCAGCAACAGTACCCCGACGCATATTCCGGAAACGTGCATGTCACACCGCACGTGTATCCATTTGCTGCCCACCTCGTCGAGAAAACTCGCGCGCTGCTGATGTTGTTGTCGGCCGCAGTTCTCTGTGTGCTGCTGATCGCGTGCGCCAATGTTGCCAATCTGCTGCTCGCCAGAGCCAGTTCACGCACGCGTGAGATGGCGATTCGCAGCGCGGTCGGCGCGGCCCGCACGGCTCTGCTGCGGCAGTGTCTCGTGGAAAGTTCTTTGCTATCTCTGCTCGGCGGTTGCGCGGGAGTAGCGTTGGCTGTTGCCGCGGTTGCAGGCTTGCGCAATTACGGCCCAGCCGGTGTTCCCCGCCTCCACGAAATCAGCGTCCATCCGTTAGCTCTGCTGTTCACACTGGCGCTGTCCATCGTTACAACAGTTCTTTTCGGCTTCATGCCCGCGTGGCGGCTGTCGCATGTTGCGCCGCAGATGTTCCTGAAGGAATCGGCGCAGACCGGCACCTCGCGCGCCAGTTTGCGGCTGCAGAATTCCGTGGCCATCGGCGAGATCGCTCTGGCGCTAGTCCTGCTGATCGGTGGCAGCCTGCTGGTTCGAAGCTTCGTCCGGCTATTGCAGGTGCCTCTCGGCTTTGATCCGCAGGGAACGTTCATCGTCCGCACGGTGTTCGACGACACGCGCTATCCACAGCCGGGGCCGCGCAGCAATGCGCAGCGCGAAATCATCGCCCGGATCGCCAATATTCCGGGGGTAGCCGCCGTCTCCGCTGCTACTCATCTGCCGTTGAGCGACGACCGCCAGATCGGTTTTCGCCCCGAGCATGCCGCACCTGATGACTCGCACTGGGCAGAAAACTCGCTGGTTGCTCCCGGATATTTTCGCGTGATGGGTATCGCCCTGCTTCAGGGGCGAGACTTCAGCGAACGCGATACGCCCGATAGCACGCAGGTAGCCATCATCAACAAGACGATGGCGCGGGAATATTTCCGGGGACACGATGCTATTGGGCAGCGGTTCTACTGGGGCAATCTCAAGCTCTATACGATCATCGGCGTGGTGGATGACGTTCATATTTCGGCACTCGATGCCGCCCCGCCGCCCATGATCTACAACTCGATGTTCCAGACGCAAAGCGGCGCCAGCAGCCGGACCGCGTTTCTGGTTCGCACCAGCCGCAGCGGGCAGGACCTGTTCAGCGAAGTCCAGCAACAAGTATGGTCGGTCGACCACGATCTGCCTCTGTGCAACAGCACGACGCTGGCGGAGCTGGTATCGGATTCCGTCGCCCAGCGGCGTTTCACCATGCTCCTGCTGACGGCATTCTCACTCGTGGCACTTTTGCTCGCAGCCATCGGCCTCTTCGGTGTGATTTCGTACCTCGTCGCGCAACATCGGCGTGAGATGGCTCTACGAATGGCGTTGGGCGCCGACCGCTCAGACATTCATCGCATGGTGCTGATGCAGGGAGCGCGGCTCGGCATTGCGGGTTGCGTTATCGGCCTGGGCTTATCGCTGGCAGGAGGGCAGCTGCTGGCAACGAGCCTGTATCGCGTGAGCCGCTTCGATCCCGCAACCCTGGTGTTGATGCCGGTTCTGCTCTTGCTGGTGGTTCTATTGGCTGTTTACGTACCCGCGCGCCGCGCGGCTTCCGTTGATCCGATGCAGGCGCTGCGGACGGAGTGACATTATGCATTTCATTTTGCGAGAATTGCGTTTAGGACTCCGCCGCCTGCGGCATTCGCCAGGCTTTGCCATTACCGCTGTGCTGATGCTCGCGCTGGGCATCGGAGCGACGGTCACCATCTTCAGCGTCGTCAACGGTGTGCTCCTCCGGCCGCTGGCCTATCGCAACTCGCAACAACTGGTCGACATACGCGAAGTCGTGGAAGAGTGGAGCGGAATGTATCCTTCGCTTCCCGTCAACCCTAAGCACTTCGGCATATGGCGGCAGCGAGCGACGGCGTTTTCAGGATGGGCGCTGCTGCAGCTGCGGCGCTCCGACCTCGCCACCGGAAACAGTTCGGCGATCATAGTGCCGACGGCGCACAGCTCGATCGAGCTGTTCTCTCTGCTCGGAGTGCAGCCCGTGCTTGGCCGCACCTTCACAGCCGACGAGATGCAAGCGGGGCATGATCACGTCGTCGTGCTCTCCGGCCGCATCTGGCACGACCGCTTCGCCTCCGATCCGCAGATCATCGGCAAGACCATTCATCTCGATGGATACCCCTACACCGTCATCGGAGTGCTGCCGGGAGAGTTTGAGCTTCCATCGAATGGCCTGGGATTGCTACGTCTGGATGAACAGAAGGGCGTCGATCTTTTTGTGCCGCTGGTGATTGACCCTGAAACGCTGCAACAGGACTTCGGCGAGTTCAACTACCAGGCGCTGGCAAGATTGAAAGCCGGCGAATCACTGCCCCAGGCCGCTGCCCAACTCAATGCCATCGAGTCGGACATCGCGAACCATTTCCCGCCCAACGCCAAATACCGCCTCCGCACCGAGGTTCTGCCGCTGAAAGAGACGGTGGTGGGCGGCATCAGCAAGAGCTTGTGGTTGTTGTTTGCGGCGGTCGGAAGCGTGCTGCTGATCGTCTGCCTCAATCTGGCGAACCTGCAACTTGTGCGCGGAATTTTGCAATCGCGCGAAACCGCAGTTCGCGCGGCGCTGGGCGCCAGCCGTTGTGATCTGCTGACGCATTCGCTTGCAGAGAGCGTGATCCTGGCGGTCGCCGGTGGCACTTTGGGTATTGTTTTGTGCGCGGTGCTCTTGCATCTGCTGCCGCATTTCGTTCCGGGCTCACTTCCGCGCAGTGGGAGCATCGCCCTCGACGCGCCGGTGCTAAGATTCTCACTGCTGGCAACAACACTTACGGTGCTGCTCGCGGGACTGCTTCCAGCATGGCGTTCCATCAACATCGATCCGCAATCGGTCTTGCAGGGTTCCAGCTCCCGAACCGCCGGAAGTCATCGCACAGCGCGCGTTCGTACCGTCCTGGTGTGCACCGAAGTCCTATGCAGCACCGCCTTGCTCCTGGTCGCCGCCCTGCTGGCCAAGAGTTTTGTTCGCCTGATGAGCGTCGACCGCGGCTTTCAAACGCAACACATTCTCACGTTGCGCGTCCATCTTCCCAGGGGCCAGTACGAGAAGAACGAAGCCCGCAGCCAGGTCTACGACAACGCCTTGCAGCGTCTGTCTGATTTGCCTGGCGTCGAATCGGTCGGTTTCTCCAGCGCTCCCATGATGAACGGTGAGACTTGGATCGACCTGCTGGCCCCGCTGCCGGCGCCCCCGAACGCAACCATGCATGACCAGGTCCAGGCGAACATTCGTTGGGCAAGTCCCGATTTTCTCGAGACCATGGGCATTCATCTGCTGGCTGGGCGCATGTTCAACCAGCAGGATCGCGGGCATCTTACCGCCGTGCTGTCGGAGTCCGCCGCTCGCAAGCTTTGGCCTGGTCAGGATCCCATCGGCCGAAATTTCCAGGCTGGCGACGACAAATCTTGCACGGTCGTTGGCGTGATTGCCGATGCGCGCACTGAGGACCTGAGCGCCGCTCCAGTCGCAATCGTCTATTACCCATACTGGCAATGGCCTCAGCTGTCGAATTTCTACGCCTTACGCACATCAAAGGACCCGACTGCCCTGGCCGGAGAAGTCCGGCACGTCTTTAGCGAGCTCGAGCCCGAAGCCGCCATCACCGACGTTCAAACCATGGACGAGGTGGTTGGCTCGTCGGTCGCGCAGCGGCAATTCGAGTTCAATCTGCTACTGGCATTCGCTGCCGCAGCCCTGTTGCTGGCGGCTTTGGGGCTCTACGGTGTGCTGTCGTATTCCGTCGCCGAGCGCACCCGGGAGATCGGGGTACGCATTGCGCTCGGCGCTCGCCGCGAATCGCTCTATTTGCTGGTCTTTCGTCAGGCTGCCGTACCGGTACTAACTGGCGTGGCCGGCGGCCTGGCGGTTGCGTGGCTTTGTGGGCAACTGATCGCGAGCATGTTGTTCCACGTGAAGCCGTATGACGCGACGTCCGCGCTGCTGGTAATCGCGGTGCTCGCCGTCACCGTCATAGCTGCATGCTATTGGCCTGCACGACGTGCCGCGAACGTCGAACCCATGCAGGCTCTGAGGATGGAATAGCATGGACACATTCTTGCGCGATCTTCGCTATGCTTTGCGACAGCTTCGCAAGGCTCCTGCCTTCACGCTGGTTTCGGTTTTGACGCTTGCGCTGGGAATCGGCGCCAACATTGCAGTCTTCTCCGTGACCAACGCCGTGCTGCTGAATCCGAGCGGCATTCCACATCCTGACGGGCTGCTGGCGCTGCGTGCGCGTTACTTGAAAATTCCTGACCTGAACAACATCAACCTTTCGCCAACCGACTTTGGGGACGTGCTCGCGGGCAAAAACATCTTCTCCGCCGCCGCGGTGATGCAGGCCGCCAACCTGAATTACAGTCCGGAGAACGCCAACCCTGAGTTGTTGAATGGCGCGAAGGTTTCGTCTGGATACTTCGACACATTCGGCGTGAAGCCTCTGCTGGGACGCGGCTTCACACCGGAGGAGGATCAGCCGGGCGCGGAACACGAAACGGTGCTTTCGTATCGCACGTGGCAGAAGCAGTTCGGCGCCGACCCCAAAATCCTCGGCCGCACCGTGCTGCTCAACAATGAGCCCTATCGCGTGGTTGGTGTGATGGGCGCGGATTTTAACTGGCCCAATCAGGTTGAGCTGTGGATTCCGATCGCATTGCCGCTGGGGCGTTATCAGGACGAGAACTACCGCTACAACGAGTACTTGTTCGCGATCGCGAGACTGCGGCCAGGCGTGACGATGCAGCAAGCAAATGCCTACCTCAGTATGAAAGCGGAGCAGCACGTTGCCGCCGAGGGCAGCGGCGGCCCGGCTTACAGCAACGCTCCGAAGAGCTTTGGCCGCGCCAGCGGATGGGGAATGTTCGCGGTGCCGCTGACGGAGATGACCAGTGGCAGCCTGCGCAAGCCACTAACCATGCTGCTGATCGCGGTAGGCGTAGTGCTGCTCATCGCCTGCGCGAACATCGCAGGCTTGCAGATCGCGCGAGCTTCCGCGCGGCAACGCGAGCTGGCAGTCAAAGTCGCGCTCGGCGCCAGCAGCGGCAAGCTGGTACGTCAAGCCCTGTTGGAGAGTATCGTTCTTACCGTTGCCGGTGTCGGACTGGGATATGCAGTGGCAGCTCTCGCAGCGCCGTTGCTGGTTCATGGTTTGCCGTCGATTTTGGGATCGCAGATTCAAGCGTCTTTCGGCGGACCAGTGCTGATCTTTGTAACCCTTGTTGCAACTCTATGCTCCTTGTTGTGCGGCGTTGTTCCCGCGTGGCATCGCACGCGCGCGGGATGGGCCGACGCGCTGCAGGAAGGACGCTCCAGCACGGGCACGGTGGTGCATCAACGCGCCCGCTCATCGCTCGTTGTCGCGCAGATTGCGTTGTCGCTGCTGTTGCTCGCTGCTTCCGGCCTGCTGCTAAGCAGCTTGCGCGCGGTCGAGCAAGTGGAAACCGGCTTCCAACCGCGCGGCGTGCTGTCAGCGCGTTTCTCTTTGCCAACCGCGGTCTACGGTCCAGTTCCAGTCGTGCATCCTTCCTCCGACAAGGACGTCGCAGCCAAGCAAGAACAGGCGGCACAGGATGAAAGCGATCTCAAGGTCTCGGCGTTCTATGCCGCGCTGCTCGATCGCCTGCACAGCATCCCCGGCATAACCAACGCTGCGCTGACAGACTCCGTTCCTTTCGATAACAACGGCGGCTCATCGAGCTTCAACATCAAAGGACAAACCGTTCCTCCAGGTCAGCCTGGGCCTCACGCCAACATCCGGATGGTTTCGTCGCGATATTTCGCAACGCTCGGCGTGCCGCTGCTGATGGGCCGGGACTTCGCTCCCCAGGATCGCAAGGGAACGGAGCTGGTTGCCATTGTCGACACCACTCTGGCAAAGCAGTATTGGCCCGGCAAGAATCCCATTGGCGAGCATCTCGGCTTCGATACGAAGGGCCCGTGGTACACGATCGTCGGCTTGGTGGTGCACTCGCGCCTATCGTCACTGGAATCCGATCCGAATGAAGGCACGTACTACCTCGATGCGATGCAGGGACCGATATTATCGACTGCCATCGCGGTGAGGAGTTCGCGCTCCGAGGCCAGCCTGGCAGGCGACTTGGCCGCGGCCGTCCGAAGTGTCAACCCGAGCGTTGCGGTCTACGACGTCAAGAGCATGGAGCAGCGCGTCGATGAATCACTCGTG
>Ga0335078_10013204_pt1 | contig 12244 bp, 12 predicted proteins | sample Lox_Sample_32_FD_206711 | JGI IMG/M metagenome (GOLD analysis project Ga0335078, IMG submission 206711) | Soil microbial communities from Loxahatchee National Wildlife Refuge, Florida, United States - Lox_Sample_3.2 | ecosystem: Environmental > Terrestrial > Soil > Wetlands | place: USA... | reverse complement strand
TGAAACCAGGTACCGACGCATTTCCACCAAAACGGGGATGTGCTCATTAAAGACGGGGCACCGCTGCATGCAGGCGTAACAGGTGGTACAGGCCCAGATCTCTTCCGGCTTGACCATGTCGCCCACCAGACTCACGGGCTTCACGTGGCCGACCGGCGCTCGGACCAGTTCTTTCACCCGGCTCATCAGTTCCTTCGGAGAAAGAGGGTAGCCGCTGCCGACACTGGGGCAGGCACGATCGCAGCGCCCGCACTCAGCGCAGGCCAGCCCTGAAAACAACTGGCGCCAGGTAAACTCCTGCGGAAACGTCGCTCCCTCGGATGAGGCCGGCATGCCGCGCGGTTCCAGCGACCCGAAAAACACCCCGAAGGGCGAAGCCAGGAGATGCAGGTGCTTAGAGTAGGGGAGATACGCCAGAAACCCCAGCACCGTGACCATGTGTACCCACCAGAACGCAAGGGAGAACCCCGGAGCGCGCGCCCTCAACGCCTGCCTCCCCAGCGAAGAGGCCAGCACCAGGGCGATGAGAGCGAGGATGAGGGTGGCGTCCTTCGACCGTTCCAGGTGCGCGGGCGTGAAGAGGTAGCGCCTAACGGCTGCCACCGCCAGCGCGGCCAGGCCAAGCACGGCGAAGGCCTCCAGCGCGACGGCCACGGACCGAACATCGTCGGGGTAGGGGATGTTCAGAAAGGGCAAGAGGCCGCGCACGAGGTTCCACCCGAAAGTGGCGGCGTACAAGACAAAAGCCCAGAAGATGACGAAATGAGCGACCCCAATAACAGGTTCATTGACGAGGCGTCGCTGCCCCAGCACGTTGACCGCAAACAACCTCAACCGCTGAGGCAGGTGGTCCCAGCGCTTCTCCGCCCGCGCGTTTCGCAAAACCCTTATGTACTTGAGAACCTTGACCGCGAACACTGCGCACGCCACGATCGTCAAGGCCCAGAGATAGACGTAACCTGGCAGGCCGAAGTAGGTTGTGGCAGCCGGATCAGGCAGCATGACTGCCCACTCCCTTCTTGCTCTCGATGGCCTCGTGCAAGGCCGGGAGCACCTCCAACACATCCGCCACAATCCCGTAGTGCGCGATGTTGAAAATGGGTGCGCCGGGGTCCGTGTTCACGGCCACGATCAGAGCGGAATCCTTCATGCCCTCGGTGTGCTCGGGTGCGCCGCTGATGCCCAGAGCCAAGTAAAGCTTCGGCTTCACAGTCATACCCGACTTCCCGACCTGCCGGGAAAGCGGCATCCAGCCCTGGTCGATCACCGGACGGGAACCGCAGACGGCGCCACTTAGGTCCTTCGCCAGCGTTTCCGCCAGCTCCAGGTTTTCCCGACCCTGGATTCCGCGCCCCACCGCCACCAGTACCTCCCGCTGGCTGATGTCCACGTCGCCGGCTTCCGGTTCGATGTACCTTTCGAGGCGGATGGGCGGTTCGCGCAGGGTGACCGCCAACTCCTCGACCGGAGGACTCTGATCCACGCGCCCGCTTTCGGCTTTGCGCGCGCCCGGCCACAGCCCGAAAATGGCAGGCTCGGCGTCAGCCGTAACTATGGACTCCATCTTGCCGCCGTAGAGCACGCTCTTGGCATGGACCTTTCCATCCACCACCTTGAGGTCTTTACAGAAGTTCACCACCGGCAGCCGCAGCCGCGCGGCAAGCAACGTCCCCACGCCGAGGCTCACATTCGTCAGTGGAACGATGACCCCGCATGGTTTTCTCTCTTTCACCAACTGCGCCAGCGCGTCCGCGTTGGTTTCCGCCACCACCTCGGAGAGCAACGGATGATCGACGTAGAGCAGGTTATCTGCCTTGCCTAGAGACTGTGCCATCTGCTTGACGTTGTGACCCAGCAGGACGGCGCGCAGGGGAACGCCCAGTTGATCGGCGACCTCTCTCCCCAGGGCCAGCGCTTCATAGGTGATTTCAGCGACTCGATTCCTCCAGTGCTCGACAACGACCCAAAACTCGGCTGCCACGGCGATCATCTCCTCAGAGCAAACCGCGCTCCACTAGAATTCCGCACAACTCGCGGGAAACCTGTTGAAAAGAGCCCTCCAACATCACGGCGTGCCCGGACACTTCGGGCTTGGTCATTTCCAGAACCTGGATCATGGAAAGCCCAACTTCCTCCATCGCCGGGGCCGGCCCGCTTTCGATCTTCTGGGACTTCATCACCGCTCGCACCTTGGCCACGGGCACGTAGCGCGGAGGTTTCTCGGCCGCCTGAATACCGAAGACCGCGGGCAGCGCCACTTCAAATTCGCCCCGAACGCCGCCCGGGTACTCCTTCACCGTTCTGGCCTTGCCGGCGGAGAGGTCCGGGTCCAGGTTCGTAACGATTCCCAGAAATGGCAGGCCAAGCTCGTCGGCGAGCAAAGGAGCTATCAAGCCGTCCAGATCATCGAAGGCCTGCGTGCCGCTGAGAATCAGGTCAGCCGGCAGGAGGCCGGGCTCATTGGAGATCACCCGCGCCAGAATATGCGCCGCCTCGCGAGTCATGACGCCTTCCCCCGCGCCCGTGATCTTGATGGCGCGGTCAGCCCCCTTAGCCAGGGCAGTGAAAAGGACATCATCCAATTCCGGCGCGTCGAGTGCCAGCACGGTCACCTTCCCGCCGTGGCGCTCCTTGAGGATGAGGGCCTGCTCGAGAGCGTGGTCGTCGGATTCGCTCAATACCATTCGAGCAAACTCAAGGTCTAACCCCCTTCCGTCCGGCGCGACTTCCAACTCTTCCACAATGTCTGGCACCATTCTTAAGGCAACGAGGATGTTCATGGCCTATCCCTCCATTGCTTCCGATAACAGTTCGGTGACGTCTTTGACGGCCATCTTCTTGTCGAACCCCAGGACCTTCAGAGCATCCTCAAACCGGGAAATCTCGTAAGGACAGGAGGTGGCAATTACGTCAGCACCGGTCTTCACGGCTTCTTTCACCCGACGTTCGGAAAGCCGTTCGTAGCCCTTGGCCTTGTAGTAGGTGTCCAACCACATGCCTCCGCCGCCCCCGCCGCAGCAGAGGGCATTGATGCGGTTATGGGGCATCTCGAGCAGTTTGACGCCCGGGATGGTCCGCAGCAGCAGCCTGGGCTCCTCGTAAAAGCCGTTATGCCTCCCCAAGCAGCAGGAGTCATGGTAGGTGACCGAATAACCCAGTTTGCGGGTCAAGCGCGGCTTCAGCGAATCCACATATTTTGAAAGAAACGGTGTGGTGTGCTCCACCCCGTACCTGAAACCGTCAGGGTACTGATACTTGAAAGCATCGTAAGCATGAGCGCCGGAGGTCACGATACGCTTGAATTGATACTTGCTGAAAACCGCCATGTTGTAGTCCATCAGCGTGTCAAACAACCCGGTTTCCCCCAGCAGGCGGGCGCACTCGCCGGCGCACTTCTCCTCGTTACCCAAAATGGCAAAATCAACTCCCAGGGCGCAGAAGATCCTGGCGGTGGCTCGGCTGATATCCTGTCCCCGCGGATGATACGAGTTCTGACACTCCACGAACCACAGCACATCAACCGGCCTGGGGTCTTCCGCGAGGATTCGGATCGGGACACCGGCCGTCTTGACCCAGGCCGCCCGCTTGCGGGGCGATTCGGCCATCGGATTGCCGTATCGCAGAGTGTTTTCCAGGGCCTTGTGCAACTCCGTGGGTAGCTGAGAGAGCCGAAGGAATACCTGTTCCTTCACCAGTGGCAATAGAACCTCGGTCAGTTGGATGTTCCGAGGGCACTTTGCCATGCAGGAGTAACAGGCTACACAGGCGAGAAGGCTGTCACTCGTAAAGACCTTTTCGAGCATTCCCGCCCGCAGCATTCCGATAATGCGCCGCGGCGGATATGCCATTACCTCACCGTAGGGGCAGGTGCCGGCACACAGGCCGCACTGGATGCAGGTCAGGATCTGGCGGCCTTCAGGATGTCGCACTATATTCTCAAGGGTAATTTCGGAAGGGGCTGTACCGATACTCACTGCTGCGTCGCCCATAACCCTTCTCCTTGGGCCGGCGAACAATCTTGCCGTGTGCTACCTTTGTCGCACGAGTCGGCCCCCAAATTGCTGTGACACCACTCACACAGGAGCGTGACCGGCAGCACACGAGGCCATCCTTCTGCCGCGAACCGGGAGCCGCCGCCAGCACAATCTCAAAGGCGAGACGTCGCCAAGCCTTCTCTAGGCTAGACTAGCTGATGGTAGTCAGATAACTCGTCCACCCTCCCGCGCTGGCGGCCGGGTTGCCCGGTGCGACGGAGACGCCTGCGAACTCGCATTCCCAGGCAAGGATTGTTGGGGAAGCGTTGTTGGGTATCCTGGTGAAGGTCGGCGAGCAGCGGCAGGAACGTTCGCTTCTTGTGCCGGCGGTCACTCTCCTCTGTGAGTGGGGTCACAGCGCTGCCGAGCCGACTCGTGCGACAAAGAACAGCGCGCGACAGAATTGTTCGCCGTGGGAGCTAGATCTAGAAGTTGAGTTGGGAACGGGAGCAGGGCGAGACGAAAGCAACCGAAGGGCGCTCGTCGGTTTTCGGACAAATCCTCTTCTTGCCGAGGCGGAAGAAGGCGGTCATAGGCAGTCCAACGCAGAATGTTGGTAGAGGTCGTAGAAGTTGGATCAGAACAAACAGGGTCGCTTCCAGCATTTGTGCTGGGAGACGCATCGGTAGCGCGGGCAGCGAGTTCAGGACTATGAAGGGGCGGACACCCAGACATAGGGCGGTTCAAATAAATTGCCCTCCCCTGAAGTAAGTTTATGCTCCAGACAACAGGGACGCCGATCATGAGCCGCAAGGCCCGCGGGACAGTTTACATCGACTGGAATCGATGCAAAGGTTGCGGCTTCTGCATAGAGTTCTGCCCCCCTAAGGTATTGGCCTTTGCCGGATGGTACAACGACCACGGCTATCACCCGCCCCAACTGATCAAGGAAGAGGGCTGCACCGGCTGTGACCTGTGCGGTTTGTACTGTCCTGACTTTGCCATTTTTGGAGTCCGTCAGCCTGTCACCGCTCACACCGGCAGGGGAGGCGCAAGTGAAGGCTGACCCGAAAGGCGTGCTCACCGGCACCCACTTTCTAGACGGCAACCAGGCTTGCTGCGAAGGGGCACTTGCGGCAGGGGCCAATTTCGCCGCCGGTTACCCTATTACACCTTCGACTGAGATCGTCGAGCGGTTTGCCTCACGCACTCCCGCCGTGAACGGCACCTTCCTCCAGATGGAAGACGAACTCGCCTCATCCATCGCCATTCAGGGAGCAATCTGGGGTGGTGCGAAGGCCTTCACGGTAACCTCAGGCCCGGGATTCTCACTGATGATGGAGCACATCGGCTACGCGGCCATGACCGAAACCCCGTGCGTGTTTGTGGACGTGCAGCGCGGGGGACCCTCAACGGGACTGCCCACACTTCCTGGTCAGGGAGACATGATGCAAGCCCGCTGGGGCTCGCACGGGGACTATGAAATCGTCGCCCTCTGTCCAAACTCACCGCAGGAATGCTTCGACCTGATGGTTGATGCCTTTAACCTGGCGGAGCAATACCGCACGCCGGTCATGTTTATGATGGACGAGTGCGTCGCGCACATGACCGAAAAAGTGATGATCCCTGCGGCAGATGCGATCGAGATTCAGCCTCGGCGCTACACCTCACTGCCGCCGCAGCGGTATCGCCCCTTCCAGCCGTGTGCCGACGGGATTCCGGAAATGGTGAAGGTAGGCGAGGGGTACCGCATCCACGTGACGGGCCTGACGCACGACGAGCAGGGCTACCCCGCGACGGAGTGGCGAACGCAAGAGAAACTGGTGCGACGGCTGGTGGAGAAGATTCGCAGGAACACGCTCAAGATTGTCCGCTATGAGGAAAGCAACACCGACGATGCCGAAGTCATCGTGGTGGCATATGGCATCACGTCGCGAATCGCGCTGAGGGCGATCAAGATGGCGCGAGAGGAAGGAATCCGCGCGGGACTGCACCGTCCCATTGTGGTCTGGCCGTTCACGGAAGCGCGCCTCCGCGAGCTTCGCGGAAAAGTGAAGGGCTTTGTGGTGGCCGAGATGAATTACGGGCAAATGTTTGGCGAAGTTGAGCGGTGCGTAGCGGAGCGAGCGCGTACCCTGCTGGTCCCCCATGGAGGCGGCATGGTTCACCACCCTGATGACATTCTGGAGGCTATCCGGGAGGTGGCGCGGTGAGCGAAGCCCTGGCCAGCCAACCCGTTAACCCCGTCGAGCCCTTTCTCAGGAGCGAGCGGATGCCGCATATCTGGTGCCCCGGGTGCGGCATCGGCACCACGGTGAACTGCTTCGCGCGCGCCCTGGTGGAGTCGAAGCTCGCGCTCGACAAGGTTGCTGTCGTCTCCGGGATCGGCTGTACCGGTCGTGTGGCCGGCTACGTGCGCCTGGATTCCTTTCACACCACGCATGGCCGCTCCATTCCCTTTGCCACCGGTCTTAAGCTCGCTAACCCGGGCCTGACGGTGGTGGTGTACAGCGGTGATGGAGATCTGATTGCGATTGGCGGCAACCATTTCATTCACGCGGCGCGGCGTAATGTTGACCTCAAGGTTATCTGTGTAAATAATTTCATCTACGGAATGACCGGGGGCCAAGTCGCGCCGACGACCCCGATTGGCGCCCTGGCCACCACTTCACCTTACGGCTGCTTTGAGCGTCCCTTCAACCTCCCCTTCCTGGCGGAGTCCTCGGGGGCCGTTTATGTGGCCCGCTGGACGGCTTACCACGTCCGGTTCATCGCCCACTCCATGGTGGAGGCATTCCATAAGAAAGGGTTCTGCTTCATCGAGATCATTGCCCCCTGCCCCACCCTCTACCAGCGCCGAAACCGGATGGGCGATGGGCTCGATACCATGAAGTATTACAAGCAGAAGAGTGTTATCAAGAATGGCGCCAACACCAAGGACGTGGCGCTTGACTTTCAGGGAGAGATCATCGTCGGCAAGTTCGTGGATATCGAGAGGCCGACGCTAGAAGAAACCATGGATCGGCAATTGCATGAGGCTTTGGGTAACCACTACTCCGGCTTAGGAGGACAATGATAGGCTCGACCGAGCTCCGTATTGCCGGCTTTGGAGGCCAAGGGGTGATCTTAGCGGGGATGATCGTCGGCCGGGCGGCGTCCATCTACGACGGCAAGCACGTCACACTCACCCAGAGCTTTGGCCCGGAAGCACGGGGCAGCGCGTGCAGCGTGCAACTGATCGTCTCTCCCGAACCCATCCTCTACCCGTACCTCACTAGCGCCGACATCCTAGTGGCGATGTCGCAAGAGGCATACACGCGCTATGCTCCCGGCCTCAAGCCCCAAGGCACGCTGATCTACGAAGAAGAATTGGTGATCCCCAATCAGATGACGCACAGGGCCAGAGCGCTCAGCATTCCCGCCACCCGACTGGCAGAGGAACTCGGTCGCAAACTGGTGTTGAACGTCGTGATCGTGGGTTTCACCACCGCCGTGACTGGCATTGCCAGCCCCGAAGCTGCACGAAAAGCCATCCGCGATTCAGTCCCTCGCGGCACAGAATCACTTAACCTCGCAGCATTCGAAAAAGGGCTGGACTTCGGATTGAATCGAATCCGGGCTGCTTGCGACGTGGCTTGAAGACGGTTACGCTTCCTGTCCTCTCAGCTCACGTGAGGGGCTGCGATTGCACGGTCTCGACACTGCACACCAGCGACGACGCCAGACTGTGGCGGAAGGTGTGCAACCCGAAGCGCAGTGTATCTTACGGTTTCAAAACCCTGGCTCGCACCGCTGCCGGGCGGCCGGCACCGGCCCCCGGGACGCCTTGGTTTTTGGCTCCCAAACCAGCCCTGGACCCAAGCGCGCCGCACTTGAATCTCTGTTGGATTGCGAAATCAATGCCCCCCATTGCACTCCGAAGCACTGCGGGATGCGGAGGCCCGCCCCCGCGGCCAACAGCGCCAACGTCCGCTCCGGTTCGGGCATCTGGAGGAGCGGAACACGCGTCGGCCGACGCGAGAGGCTAGGGGACAAACCTAGAGAAGAAACCGTGAACATCTCCGCCAAGCCTTTGCGTAAGCTCGCCGACGCGCTCGGAATACTCCCCCTCCCGCCATGGGGCCTGCTTCTCAAGCCTGGCCATCCCTTCCTTCGCCGGTACCCGAAAGGCCGCCCGCATCACCGCCTGGACCTGATCTTTCAACTCTTCGGACCGATAACTCACCCCATTCTCGATCTTGTGCTGACGGCACCGCGGCACCGCCTGCCCTGGGGCCCAACACCGCGTCCATCGCCGCCCCTAACGCCTTCGAACCGTCGATGACCAACAGGTACCGCCGCTCCGTCTTCAACCCCCGTTCCACTAGGTTCTCCAGCAGTCGCCGCACCACCACCTGGTCTTCGCGGGCCCCCTCCGCCAAGCCCCGCACGTGTTTCTTTCCTTCCGCGTCTACCCCCACCGCCCCCACCCCGGTATGGTCACCGAAAATAATTCCGTCCACGTCAAGAATCAGCAACTCCACCTCGTCGCAGCGGCGTTCGCACCAGCGTCGCAGTTCCTCCTTCGCGGGCCTCGATGGCTTGCCTACTGACGCTCGACCGCGACACCCCCACCGTCTCCGCCATCGCGGCGCCGTCGGCATCGCTGCATAGGCCGGGACGGGCACCTCCCCATCCTTCCCCTTCCCTTTCTTGCGTAAGCGGGGCCGATCCACCGCAGCTTCCGCTCCTTTTGGCACCCCGTCTCTTTTCTCGTCCGTTGCCACCCTACCGCTCCACCTTTCTGGCCCGAGTGCGGGAGCCCGGCTACCCCTTGCACTGATAATCGCAACCCCGTCTCGATCATCCCTCGTCCCGCCTCATCCTCCCAATCGTCCACTGCCTCCAACACCATGCGCCGGCGAAGAGCAAGGTGACGGTATGTGAGTGGGAAGATGGAACAAGGGAGATCCACTATCGGGGGCAGAAGCTGAAGTGGGAAGAGATCGCGGTCGGTCCGGTCTCTGAGAGGCTAGTAACAGAGGCCAGTATAAAGGAAACGCACCCTGTGGCGATGAAGACCCAGTGGAAGCCCGGGGCCGACCACCCCTGGCGAAAGGCTTACGGGAACAGAATGTGCCTGGGCTGCCCGGATCGAAGCCCGCCGGGGCGCCGCCGTCGTCGGGCGCGACCTCCGCTTCGCCCTAAGCGCTCCGCCCTTCGGGCTCCGCAGGGCTTCGCTCCGGCCGAGGCCAACGACCCGAACCCGAAAAGCAAAAGACAAGAACAACGAGCGACAAAAGCAGAACAAAAGCAAAGGACGAAAAGGGGACATTTCTAACCGGGCTTGACAGTTCGATTTTTTTGTTGACATCCCTGTGCGTTGTTCTAGAATGAGCGTGCCCCGAGAAAACCGTGAGCCGACAGACATACCTTACAATACGTGAGAGCCGGTTGCCGGGTGTGAGACTCTTCTCACGCGGCAAGGTACGGGACGTGTACGCGATCGGCGAGGATCAACTTCTCGTCGTGGCCACAGACCGCCTCTCTGCGTTTGACGTGGTGATGCAGGAGCCGATTCCGGACAAAGGACGTGTGCTGACCCAGCTTTCGTGCTTCTGGTTCGATTTCCTCAGCGGTTTGGCACCCAGCCATTTCCTTACTGCGGACTTCGATAAATACCCGACAGCGTTGAGGCCCTTCCGTGACCAGTTGGAGGGACGGTCGATGCTGGTGGCCAAGGCGAAGGCGTTTCCCATTGAGTGCGTAGTTCGGGGATATCTCGCAGGCTCGGGGTGGAAGGACTACCGATCCACAGGTGCGGTCTGCGGGATTCGCCTGCCCGTCGGCCTCGTCGAATCCTCGCGCCTCGACGAGCCGATTTTCACGCCCGCCACCAAAGAGCAGGAAGGTCACGACGAGAATATCTCGTGGCCCGAAATGGTGGCCCGGATCGGTGAGGACGCGGCAACACGGCTGCGGGACTTTAGCCTTGCTCTCTACGCCAGGGCGCGCGAGTTTGCCGTCGGGCGTGGGATCATCATCGCTGACACCAAGTTTGAATTTGGCTTGCTGAACGGCGAGGTCATTCTCATCGACGAAGTGTTGACGCCGGATTCATCGCGCTTCTGGCCGCAGGAAGGCTATCACGCTGGCCGGAGCCAACCCTCATTTGACAAGCAATTTGTGCGCGATTATCTGGAGTCCACGGGCTGGAACAAGCAGCCTCCGCCACCCCCGCTCCCGGCGGAGGTCGTGGAGGTCACCAGCAACAAGTACCGTGAGGCGTACCGTTTGTTGACGGGAAACGCGCTCCCATAAGAAGGGTTTCTCTTGAAGGTAACATGAACACTTGGAACTGGCTCGATTGGGCCTTAGCGGGAGCGGTGTTGCTGTCGACCGTGGCGGCGCTGGCAAAAGGCTTCGTGCGGGAACTGATCTCCCTCGCCGCTTTGGTGGTAGGCCTGGTGGTGGCCGCGCTGTACTACGACAGAGCAGCGGCCTGGTTCCAAGACCTCACCATCTCGCGCCAGGCGGCGGAGGGCATTGGCTTCCTGGTTTTGTTCCTGGGCGTCCTGATTGTGGGCGCGATTGTTTCCTCCTTAGGGAGGAAACTGATCCGCACCGCGGGACTTCAGTGGTTCGATCGCTCGCTTGGCGCTTTGTTTGGATTCCTGCGCGGCCTGCTGGTGGATTCGGTGCTGCTCATGGTCCTGGTTGCCTTCGCCCTTAAGCCCGACGTCGTGCAACGATCCGTGCTGGCCCCTTACGTGACCGCCGGCGCGCGCGTCCTTGTGCTGGCGATGCCCGGCGAGTTGAAGATGCAGTTCCGAGAAGGTTTTGAGAAGTTTCGGGAGGCAATCAACCGGAGCGACCACCCGACAACCAAGAAATGACTGCTCCGTGTGTGACATCTCTTCTCCCAGGAGTTGCGCGCGTGAAAGACCAGCTTGTGTCCCTCGTCAACCTGATGGTCGAGCAGGGGATCCAGTATGAAGACGCGGTGGCCGAATTCGAGAAGTGGTTCATCAAGCGGGTCTTGGACGACAACAGCGGCAACCAGACCAAGGCGGCCGAGGCGTTGGGTATCCACCGGAACACCCTGAGCCGGAAACTCGAGGAACTCGGACTCGACCACCGGCCCAAACGGCGTAAACGCCCTGCCCGATGACCCAGGGCGAAAAAGAAGGCCGTGGACTGATGACAATACCCACGGCCTTCTCAAAACACAGCCTTGATTCTAACGGGCACAGACCCTATTGCCATCCAAGGCGCTCAGTGCGGGGTCCGCCTGCGTGGGGCGGGTTTCTTTGCCTTCTCTTGAGCTTTCGCCTTGGCGCTATCCAAGCTATCCTGGTCGATCGTCCCCGGATCAAGCGTCAGGAAGAAACTCGGCGTCATCGTGTAGGCGCTGATGGTCCCCTTGAAAGTTACCGGGTCGCCCTTGGCCAGGTACTTGGCGTCGGGTTGCGTCGTATCCTTGAGTTCAAAGTCCCAGGTACCTTCCTTAGCTTTGGACTCATCGGTGATGTCGATGTGCACTAAGTAAGTATTTGGATCGCTGCCCTTCTCGACGCTATCCACCACGCCCCCGCCGCCAAACGCCTGGCCTTTGAGTCCAGGCTGGCCGTTGGCGCCATCCCATGCCTGCTTCTCCGTATCGCCACCCGCCTTCAGCGCGTCTTCATAGCCGTAAAACGCATCGACCAACTGGTTCCCAGTGGTCGCGTGCTTGGGGGCCGGCGCCACCTTAAAGTCGGCCGGTGGGTTCACTGAACTAGCCGCCTGGGTGAGGACATCACTCTCGCCCGCATCGGAGCCATGCCGCCCGACATAGACTTGCCCGTAGAATTTCTGCAAGGCAGCGGCGTTGGGGCTCTTCGCCGCCTGTGCCAGGGCCGCCGACCGCGCCAGAGACCAGATGGCATGGTCGTAGTCAGGAGGCTTGGAATAGAGGTAGGCCTGCCCCATTAGCGAAAAGATCAGGTTGTCGTTAGCGTTGTCCTCCGCCGCCGCCTTCAACGCCGTGAGGGCCCCTGCGTAGTCCTTCCGCTGCACGTCCACAAAGCCGAGAGCGGTATTGAAAACGGCCCGCTTGGGTTTCACGTAGGCATCGAACTGCTCCTGCGTGGCTTTCTCCGGCTTCACCAGCTTCTGGAGAACGTCCAAGCCGTGCTTGGCGTCGGTTTCCGCACGGCCAAGGTCCGCGTCCGCCGTGGGGCTCTTGGCGTTAAAGACGTATGGGAAGGAGAAGCAAAGATAGTTGAGCGCATCCGCATTGTCCGGATTAA
>Ga0335078_10013203_pt1 | contig 12244 bp, 12 predicted proteins | sample Lox_Sample_32_FD_206711 | JGI IMG/M metagenome (GOLD analysis project Ga0335078, IMG submission 206711) | Soil microbial communities from Loxahatchee National Wildlife Refuge, Florida, United States - Lox_Sample_3.2 | ecosystem: Environmental > Terrestrial > Soil > Wetlands | place: USA... | reverse complement strand
CTTCGACGAAGGCCCGGCGGTGACCCGCCTGGCCCGGGCGGCCGCCGAATCGCTCGGGACCGAGTCCGGCATTAGCCTGTCGGTGGCGCTGGGTTCCCCGCCCCCCTCCCGTGGCACCCCGCGCCAGTCGGCGGTGATCCTGACCGAGCGGGAGCTGCTGATGCTGCGGTTCTTGCCCTCGCACCTCAGCAACGCCGAGATCGCCCGGGAATGCCTGATGTCGGTGAACACGGTAAAGGGGCACCTGAAGAACATCTACGCCAAGCTCGGCGTCTCCACCCGCGCGGAAACCGTCGAGCGAGCCCGCCTGCTCGGCCTGCTCTGACCGGCCACCCGCAGCGCCTTCCCGAACTCTCACGCCTGGTCCGGGGACGATACGACGGGGGAGGCAGTCGGCCCTGGCGTCCGTTCCCCGCGCCGGTGCCAGCGGTACTGGAAGTGGCCGGGTCACGAGCCGGACTTCCGTACCGCACGCGCCGCCTTGCCGCGCAGCGAAGGCCGTCCGCGACGGCCGGGCGCGTGCCCGGTCAAGGTGCGGTCAATACACCGCGTCTGGTCGCCCTGGAGCGATTCGTCAATGGCATCCTCGTCGAACGCCGGGACGAGGATGCTCCAACAGCCGGCGAAAGATCTTGATCCCCGGGTAGCGGGCGATCTGCGCTCGCGGCTCAGTGTGAACGAGTGGCAGGAAGGTCGATAGCCCGCGATTGCACGCGGGGAACAACAGCACAGGTCGGCAGCAGCCAGGTGCTCCGCGTACGGGCGGGCGATTTGAGGTGTCACGGGCGGCGGTGCGGCTGATCGGTGAGACAGGCGTCGAGTTGTCCGTCTATGGATGTGCGGTCGGCGTCGGATCGGCCGGCGATGATGACGAGTTCGGTGCTGCGGGGCCGCCCGGCCCACTCGTCGAACCGGTGAGCTTCGCCTCGTTGCCCGACGGCCTGGAGCAGGTAGCGGTGGTCCGGGTCGCGGGCGCTGTGCACGAACCCCTTGATCCGGTAGACCGAACGGGGCAGCAGCCGGATCGACGCGAGGAGCGCGTCGATGTCGGCGGCGCCGTCACGGGTATAGGTCCAGTGCTGGAAAGCGTCGGCCCCATGGCGATGGCCGTCGCCGGTGCCTTGGTCGGCGGTCGCCGCCGTTCCGGCCGGCCCGGTGCCGAGCAGCACGTGGAAGGGCACCTGGGCGTGGCTGGTCTCGATGATGCGGACCGCGGGAAGGCGGTCGTGCACGAAGGTGCGGACGGCGTCGACCCGGGCCCGGTCGGCGAGGTCGATCTTGTTGAGCAGGACGATATCGGAATACCCGATCTGGCCGAACACCAGATCCCGGGTGGTGGGGTCCTCGGCCTGGGCGGGAAGCTGCTCGGCGTCGACGACGGCGACGATGCCGTCCAGGCGGACCGGCCACCGGAACACTTCGGAGGTGAACGTCCAGGCGAGGCCGCTCGGTTCGGCCACCCCGCTGGCTTCGAGCACCAGCGCGTCCAGGTCGCGGTCCTGGCCCAGGACACTGTCCACGGCCGCGACGAGATCGCCGCGGATCTCGCAGCACACGCACCCGTTGGCCAGGCTGACGGCGCCCGGCTCGACGCCGATGATCAGCTCGGAGTCGATGCAGATCGCGCCGAAGTCGTTGACGATCACCCCGATGCGCAGCCCGTGGGCCTCGGACAAGATCCGGTTGACCAGCGTGGTCTTGCCCGCGCCGAGAAACCCGGTCAGCACCGTGACGGGCGTCGCCCCCGCCGCGCCGGGCGCCTCGGCCGGGGCCAGGAGCCAGTCGAGATCCTCGGCCGGGCCGGGGCCGGTCACGGTCACTCAGGCGTCCGGAGCAGTCAGGGCATCCAGGTGCTTCTTGTAGGCCTGCCGGTGCCGCCAGGCGGCCCCCATGGTCTGCAGCATGGCGTCGGGCAGGACTTCCACCGGGACGACGAGGTCGTCCTTGACCGGCCATTCCGGGAGCAGTTCCGGGTGGTAACCGTCCGGGTAGTACTCGTCCGGATCGATCTCCTGATCGCGGATGAACGGTTCCTGGATCTCCGCGCGGCTGGTCGGGGGATGCGGCACGACGAGCTGGCCGTCGTCGAAGTCGAACTGGGGCGCCCGGCTGTTGGGATAGTCCGGCAGCACGCCCTCGCGGACCCAGATGTCGTCCTTAGTGACGTTGACGACGACGCCGTCGGGTGCCCCGAAGTGGAACGGGCCCTTCCAGTGCTGGCGCACCTCGGCCACGGTCTCCGCGTTGATGTACGGATCGAAGGGCATGTGCGTGGTCATGAACAACCGCGGGTTCGCCCGGCTGGCAACGTACCCGGCCGCGTAGCCCGGGGTGTGGTGGGTGTCCAGCGTGTAGCGCCCCAGGAACGGGGGTACCCCCTGCACGCCCGAGCTGATCGCGCACAGCTCCGGCTGGGTCTCGGTGATGTAGACATCAGCGCCCGCCGCGAACTGCGCGTCGAGCTTAGACGGGCGCCCGTCGCCGGTCCACACCACCTTCAGGCCGTTCCATTCCAGCCGGTAGGCCGAGGCGCCGTCCTTGGCGTGTGACCGCTGCCAGTGGATGATCTTGACGCCGTTCTCGTCGTAGCACACGCCGCCGTTGTCACGGAAGTCGAACTCGGTGACGTCGACGTCGTGGGCCTGGCCGACCGGGAACACGCTGAACGCGTCCCGGTGCCAGGTCAGCATCTGCTTCATGCCCTCCACCATGTGCGCCATGCCGAACTCCGGGCTGCGCCCCGACGGGCCGAACACGCGCAGCGGCTTGTGCCACCGCCCCGCCCAGCCGCCGAACATGTACAGCCACGGCAACGCGCCGAAATGGTCCACGTGCAGGTGCGTGATGAAGATCTTGTCGAGCTGGTTCAGCGCCAGCCCGGCCGCGATGTAATTCGCCACCGACCCCTCGCCCAGGTCGAACACGAAGTTGTCGCCGCTGCCCAGCTCGATGAAGATCGACGTGTTCATCTGGCCCGGCCGGATGAACGGCGCCGACCCCATGAACGTGATCCGCAGCTCCTCCGGCCCGAGCTCCTCGGTCCGCGGGAACCAGTTCGCCGCGCTCGCCAGGCCCGGCGTCGGGTTAATTCCCCCGAACATCAGCCCCTCCTGCCAGCGTCCCATCGGGACACCCCCGGACAACGCTGCCTGGATGTCAGCAGCACTCGATGGCTCTCTGCGCCCGTTCGCTGCATTTGCCGTGTTACCGCCGGTTTCCATTCACGCTCTCCTTTTGTCGCTTCTATTTCGCTGCTAAATGTGGCCGAGGGCGAACGCGTACGCGATGAGGACCCAGAATTCTCGTTTTTGCGTGAACGGCGGCGACGCGGCCGGCTCGGTTGTGGCGCTCATAGCACGGACCTCTTCGCCACGGGACCTGCCGGCACCGTCAGACCGGACCGGCCCCCTGGGCCAGATCCTTTGCCGGTGCGCTGTGTCCGGGTCCGGGCCGCGCTGTTCTGAGACCCCATGGCGTCAGTCAAGCTTCGGGGCGGGTGACCCGGCCACACCCAGATGGGGTGGGCTATGCGGCGAGGAGGACTTTAGCAGCCAGGGGAGGGATCGGCCCCGGCGGACCGTGACGGGGCCGAAAGTCCCGATCCAGTTCATCCGGGGCCGGAGCGAGAGTCGGCGCACCCGAACGGGGTGTGGGCAACTCACCCTGTCCGGCGGTTCCTGCGAAGGTGATGAAGCCCTGAAAGGTGACCGATGGCACCGGCCTGGCGGCCAGGACGAGCCCCGGGCGCGGGTGAAGGACATCGCGACCCTGGACGCGCTGCGGCTTCTCGCCTTCCCTGACGGGCACCGCGCAGCCCCTCTCCGAACTCTATGCGCTATCCAGGGAATAGCGCATGGGGCAACCGGCCGGACCCGGCATCGGTTCTCAGCGCCACTGCCAGCGGCAGCACGCCGTCCCGGCCCGCCACCGCCGATCCCTCCCGGGCTGCCTGAATTCCTCCCCGTCGCCGGACAGCGCACCCGATCTGGGTGTGGCCGGGCCACCCCCCCGGAAGCTTGACTGACGGCATGGGGTCTTACCGGGCAACAGCACCAGGGCAGTGCGCACTCGCGCCGCCAGGCCCGGCGAGGCGGCCCTGGTCATCGTGGCCGTCAACCACAAGGGCGCCGACATCAGCCCGCTGCTGGAGAACGCCGAGGGAAGGACCGTCGTGGACACGAAGGCAGGCGACCTCGACGCCGCCTTCGACAACGCGCTCAAGAAGGCCAAGGCCGCCCAGGCCAGAAGCGGCACGCGACGGGCGATCGTCGCCAGCGGCATCCTCGCCGGACGACCGGACGAGGATGCACTACCAGCAGCCACCAATAGATCTTGATCCACAGGTAGTGACAACAGCTCCCCGCCGGGGGCAGTTGCTTCGGCGCTTCGCGCCGGTGATGGGAGGACAGCGATGAGCCAGCTGGCGGACGTGTTCAAGCTCAACCCTGAAGGGCTCAACGTGCGTAGGGCCGTTGGCGTGGCGGTGGTCATGGTGCTGCCGCTGATCATCTGCAAGGCGCTGGGTCAGGAGGTGTACTACGTCAGTGTCGCCTTCGGGGCGCTGTTCGTGGGGCTGAACGACCCGGGCGGGACCTACGGGTACCGGCTGCCCCGGCTGGCGCTGAACGCCGCGGCCGGCGCGCTGCTGACGGTCCTGGGCGTCGCGATCGGCGCCGGCGCCTGGGGCGTGGTGGTCCTGGTCGCGTTCGCGGTCACCTTGGCGGCCGGGCTGATGGTGAAGTACGGCCTGCACGCATTCAGCTCGGCCTACGTGCTCAACTGCTGGTTCCTGGTGGCGATCGCCATGCCGGTCGGCTACCACCTCAGCCATGGCCATACCAACGCCCTCGCGCAGGGCCTGGCCTGGCTGATCGGGTCGGCGCTGACCATCGCCTGGACCGCCATCGTGTGGCTGGCCCGCGGGCGGACCGCCCAGGCGCAGCCCGTCCACGATCTCATACCCGGGTCTGCCAAACCGGTCCCTCTGACCCGGCCGGTGATCTTGTTCGCGCTGATCCGGGCGATCGCGGTGGCGATCTGCGTGGCGATCGCGTTCGGGTTCCACCTGCCCGACGCCGACTGGATGCCGATCGCCTGCCTGATCGCGATGAAATCCAGCCTGACCCAGACCACCCTGGTCGCCCTGCAGCGGCTGGCCGGGGCGATCATCGGCGCCGTGGTGTCGGCCGTGTTCCTGCTGACGGTGGACAATAAAGTCGTCCTGGGAGTGGTCACCGTCATCTTCGGCACCCTGGCCGGGTCCATCCGCGCGGTCAACTACGCCTTCTACTGCGCGGCCCTGGCCACGTGCGTGCTCATCGCCGAGGACCTGCCCAACCCCACCAACCTCGGCCACGAGGCGCGCCGGGTCCTGTTCACCCTGGCCGGCGTCGGGATCGCCATCGTCGTCATGCTGCTGGCCGGCCTGCTGCAAAAGCACGCCGCCAAGGCGGGGCCCAAGGCGGCGCCCCCGGCACCCGTTCACGGGGCCCAGGCAGGATGAGCAGGCCAGGGCGCCGCAGCCCCGGTGCCAGCCACACGGCGCCGGCCATGGCAGGCATCACGATCACGACCCCTGACCCCTCAGTACATGCCGCGGGTGCGTGATGACCGCCGAGTATGATCCGGACCTGCCAGCGGCCAAGCGGAGGCGGCTCATCTTCTGGGCGGCGCTGCGCAGTGTGCTGGTCGCGGCGGTGCTGGTGGTCCTGTACTACGTGCTTCCGCTGGACCGGCCGTGGGATTCGAATACGGCGGTGCGGCTGCTGGTCGGCCTGCTGGTCTTCGCGGGCATCGTGGTGTGGGGCATCCGGTTCATCGCCGGCTCGCGGTACCCGGGGGTGCGGGGGGCCGAGGCGCTGGCTTTGATCCTCCCGTTCTTCTTGCTGCTGTTCGCCTCGACGTACTTCGTGATGGAACGGAACTCCGCGGCGAGCTTCACCGAGCCGCTGACCCGCACCGACGCCCTGTACTTCACGGTGACCGTGTTCTCCACGGTGGGGTTCGGGGACATCGCCGCCAGATCCGAGGCGGCCCGGGTCGTGCTCATCGTCCAGATGCTCGCCGACCTGCTGTTCCTGGGTGCCATCCTGCGGGTGCTCCTGGGGGCTGTCCAGCGCGGCCGCCAGCGACGATCACAGACGAGCGATGACGCCGGCCAGGGCGCCCGCTCCACCCCCCAGTGAGCTGCCCGGGGCCGTCCGGGACGACCGGGCCCATCAGATAGGACGCGCCGATGCCCGTACAGCAGGACCAGCAAGACCAGCAGGGCCGCGTCGGCCCGTTCGTGACCTACATCGAGCGCGTCCGCCCCAACGGTGCCGTCGCCCGCTGGGAATCCCGCGACCACCGCAAGCACCTGAAGGCCGGCCTGGCCGTCGGCTCGACGTGGTGGGCGCCCCGGGCCCGGGGCTGGTGGATAGCCGTCCTGTTCGCCGTCGGGTCGCTGCTGTTCGCCCTCGGCGCGGTCCCCGGCTACGCCAGCGCCGTCGGGGCCAGTTGGGACACGGTGACGTTCTTCACCGGCTCGCTGTTCTTCACTGGCGCCGGGTTCTTGACCTACCGGGAAGCCGTGGACGCCGGCCCGCAGCCACCGGGTGCCCCCCGGCGGCGGTTCTTCGTTTACCAGCCCGGCCGGATCGACTGGTGGGCCACCGCGGTGCAGCTGGCCGGGACGGTGTTCTTCAACGTCAGCACCGGGGTCGCGATGGTCTCCGACCTGTCCGCGCAGGCCGCGCACCGGCACGTGTGGCGGCCCGATGCCTTCGGCTCGGTCGCCTTCCTGGTCGCCAGCGCGCTGGCCTGGTGCGAGGTCTGCCACGGCTGGGGCGCCTGGCGGCCCCGGTCGCTGTCCTGGTGGATCACGCTGCTCAACCTGACCGGGTCCGTCGCCTTCGGCGTGTCCGCGGTGGCCGGCTACATCAGCCCGTCCACCGGCCAGATCCACAACGCCGAACTGACCAACCTCGGCACCTTCATCGGCGCGCTGTGCTTCCTCGCCGGGGCGCTGCTCCTCATGCCCGAACGCACCGAGGACACCACCCCCGCAGTAACGACACCCGCCCCCTCCGGCACCTGAATATGGCGCCGCCGGACTTCCCGCCCGCTACCCCGGAAGGAGACTCTGCCGTGGTTCACGACGGACAACCCGCAGACAACGCAGCAGTAGCACGTGCGCGGGGTGGCCCGTCGCCACCCCCGGACACCGCGACCCCGGGTACCGGCACGTCAAGCCGGCCCAAGGCGCGGACCTGGCGAGACAAGGGCGCCGCGGCCGCCGCGCGGGTCAAGACCGGTTCCGTCGGAACGTTCTGGTCCCGGCTCAATGCCGTCGACTTCATGAACAGTGCCCTGATGTTCGCCGGGCTGTTCCTGGTGTGCTTTTTCCCGTTCCTGGCCGTCGTCGACGCTGCCGCGGGACGGAACACCCAAAAGACGATCACCGACCGCCTGGGGCTGAGCGGCCAGGCCGCCCAGGACGTCGATGCGCTGATCTCGGTAGGGCACCAGACCGTGTCGGCGCTGTCCGTGCTCGGCGCCATCGTCCTGGTCCTGTTCGCGGTCGGCATCCCGGGCGTCCTGCAGGCGTGGTACCAGAAGGTCTACGACCAGCCTCCGCCGCACGGCGGCGCCGGGAGGCAGCTCGCCCGCAAGCTGGTCTGGGTCGCCCTATTCCTCGCCTACATCTGGCTCGAGGCGCTGACCGGCCAGCAGACCGGCCCGGCCGGCGGGCGCCTGCTCACCTTCGTCTGCGAGTTCGTCATTGCTGTCCCGTTCTGGTGGTGGACGGTGCACTTCCTGCTGCTCGGCAGGATCGGATGGCGGGCCCTGCTTCCCGCCGCCCTGGCCACCGGATTCTGTCTCACCGGTCTGGCCGTCTTCTCCTTGCTCCTGTTCGCGGGGTCGATCACCTCGGGCGAGACGAGCTACGGGCCCATCGGCGTGGTGCTGGTGCTGCTGTACTACCTCATCGGAGCCGGCGTCTGCCTGCTCCTCGGCGCCGTCTTCGGCCAGATGTGGAACGAAAGTCACCAGCCGCCCGGCTCGACGCGCTCAGACAGCCAAACGAACGCAACGCCCGCGAAGTGATAGTGCCCCGGCCGGAAGCCAGCCGCTGCGCCCCCGGCGGCGCCGGGGCAGGCCGCGCGGGGGGAGCACTGGTGGCCGGTGGCACTGGCGATCGTGGTCGTCGCGTTTTTGCACGTGGCGCTGCCCGCCAAATACCGGGTGAACCTCGCCTGGGTGGCCCCGGCGGTGCTGCTGGCGTTGCTGGCTGCCTTGATCGTCGGGGACCCGGGCCGCATCGACCAGCAGAAGACCTGGCTGCGGATCGGCACCAGCGCCGTGATCGCCTTGCTCACCGTGGCGAACCTGCTAGCCGCCGCCCGCCTCGTCGATGACATCCCCACCAACAGCAAGCTGTACGCCAGCAATGCCACCGGGTTGCTGGCCACCGGCGGGGTGATCTGGGCCACGAACGTGATCGCGTTCGGGCTGTGGTACTGGGACCTAGATCGCGGCGGCGTCGCCGCCCGGGCGCACCATCCGCAGGCGAAGCCGGCGTTCATCTTTCCGGAGATGCTGCACGCCCAGTACGTGCCGGCCACCTGGGTGCCGCAGTTCGTCGACTACCTGTCGCTGGGCTTCTGGACCGCCACCGCGTTCAGCTCCACCGACATCTCGGCGATTAAGCCGTGGGCCAAGCTGCTGGTGATCACCGAAGCGGTCGTATCCCTCGTCATCGCCGCGCTCGTGATCGCCCGGGCGATCAACATCTTGGCGTAGCCGCTGCGAATCACCGGGATGGCCTGCCGGTTAGTCGGCCAGGACCCGGGGCTGCTCCCAGTCGGGCCGCAGCAGCATCCCCGACCTCCCGTCCGCGGCCAGCCGCACGCCCAGCACCTGGTGCAGCTCGATGTGGTTGCGGTCGAACCCGAGCCGCGAGCCGGCCATGTACAGCCGCCACACCCGGGCGGCTGCCGTAGGCGCACAGCCCGTACAGCGCCACTATGTCCACGGCGATGACGATGACCCCCCAGACCGGGTAGGACGGCAGGGCGAGCATCATGGCGATGGCGTTGAGCCCGACCACGGCCACCGCGAACCAGCGGGCCAACTGGTTGCCCGTCAGGATGCCGTCCGCCGCGCCCAGCTGCAAGATGGCGAGGATGAGCGTGACCCAGCCCCAGGCGCGCAGGTCGCCGATCACGTAGTGCGCGTGAGTCGTGAAAAAGTGCGAGTTGAAGATCGCGGCGATGCCCCAGATCAGGTTGAACACGCCGATGACGAACAGCAGGATGGCCGCGAACAAGACCAGCCCGAGGCCGCGGCCTTCGGCTTGCTGCCCGCCCGCACCGCTGGCTGGCTTGATGGTTGACGATGTCATGGTGACCTTCCTAAGTCAGGACCGCTGGGACCCTGCCGCCCGTGTTCACCGGGCGGTGACGTGCGTATTCAGGACCAGAGATCCCGGGGCTGTTGTCCGTGAGACCCCATGGCGTCAGTCAAGCTTCCGGGGGTTGGCCGGCCACACCCAGATCGGGTGCGCTGCCTGGGTGGCCGGGAGGAATTCAGCAGCCCGGAAGGACCAGCTCCCGCTAATGGGGAAACTTCTGCTGGGCACCGGACGCTGCTTCCGGCACCTCCTCGTCGTCAGGGTGATGCCCGGTGACCAGCTTGGCGCTTACCTTGACGGCCTTGACCGCGCCCTCCGTGCCGGCTTCCAGGACGCCCCCCACGGCCAGGAAGATGATGCCCAGGAAGAACAGCGTGTGGGACGTCAGCATCAAGATGCCCACGCGACCCAGGAGGTAGGGGGGCGTGCACACCACCGCCCCGAGTGCCCCGCCCACGGCGGCGGCGGTGACCTTGTCCCGCCGCGAACGCGTGGTTTTGACGCCGATGAGCCGGGCCGGCACGGCCACGTAGCACACCATCATGATCCCGAGCACGATGCTCAGCGACAGCGCGAACCACCACAGCCCCCACCGCACCACGATCACGGTGGAGAATCCCAGCAGCAGCCCCACTCCCGTGCCCCAGGCGAGTACCACCCCGGCGTGGGACCGGGCTGTGGTGAATGCCGGTCGGATCTGCGGCGGGCCGGGCCTGGCGATGGCGAACGCGAACACGGCATTGAGGAAGAAGCTGGCCGCCGTGATGGCCACCACGCCGAGCAGGATGGGAATCAGGACGAGGCCGTGCCTCACGTCGAAGGGCTCGCTATGCACCACATGGATCTTCAGGTCCAGCATGGCGGCCCAGATCCACATGGCCGGGAGCACCTGGACCAAGGTGAGCCGCCAGTTGGACAGCAGCAGCCGCAGGCCATCGAAGAGCATGGCCACGGCGCTGACCGCGAGCGCCAGGGGCGCGAAGATGCGTCGCCGGCGGCTCAGCTGGACGACGACGGTCTCCACCATGGCGTCGTCGCAGTCGCGGGTCTTCCGGATGAGCTCCCCGGCGTGGCTCCAGAAGCCCGCCGGGGCCGGCCGCGCAGGCACCCCCGTGCCCGGAGCACTGACCGCGGCCACATCATGGACGGCGCCGTCCGACGCGGCCGGTGCTCCCTTCACCTGGTCATCCGGCATGGCAGCCTGGCCCGCCGCCGACCGTGATGGCTCGTCCTTGCTGATGAACCCGGTCACGAGGCGGCATGCTCCCAGCAAAGCAGCGGACCGGGTGGGCCGGCCACACCCAAGTCGGGTATGCCCCTGCGCTGGCTGAGGCCAGAGACTCCAACGGACCGGGAGCCTCACCGGCACCCACAACGAGCACCGGCTGTCGGACGCGGCTCGACGGAAGTCGGTCATCGGCGGGAGCCAGACGGCGTGACCAGGCATGGCGAGGAGAGGCCTCACGAGGTGCGGCAGCACCCGGAAGCCCTCGCCCCGGAACCAGCGGAACGTCTCAAGCATGGTTCTGAAGACCGTTCACCCACCACTCGTCCAGCACCCAGCCCCTCCGGGCTGCCGGAACTCCTTCTGGCCAGCCAGACAGCGCACCCGATCCGGGTGTGGCCCGGCCACCCCGCACCGAGCTTCACTGACGCCATGACCTCTCAGCGGGCAACAGCGCGGGCGCACAACACACAGCGCCGTCGCACGAACCTGGCCTGTGAGATCCCGCCGCCGCCCCGACGGGGTGACCCGTCCGGACCCGTGCCCAGCCCCCGACTCCGATGTGAGGCAGCCATGACCGCCGAACAGCGAGCACCCACGCCGAGCCCCCTGGGCCCGGTCGCCCGCTATGAGCAGAGCATCATCGACCGCGTCGCCGACTTCAACGACCCGCACCAGGAGTGGCGGCGCCTGTTCTCCGAGCTGCTCGGCACCTTCTTCCTGGTGCTAGCCGCCGCCGGCGGGGGGATGATGGGCCACGCCTTCCCCGGCGTGATCAGCCACACCGCCACCGTCACCGCCCCCGCGCTGACGGTGATGGCCATCATCTTGTTCATGGGCAAGATCTCCGGCGCCCACCTGAACCCGGCCGTCAGCATCGCCTTCGCCCTGCGCGGCGATTTCCCGTGGCACCGGGTCCCCGGCTACATCGTGGTGCAGCTGATCGGCGCCACCCTGGCCGCCCTGGTCCTGCACGCGATCGTCAGCGTCTCGGCCAGCTACGGGTCCAACTACCCGGCGAGCGGTTACTCCGCCGGGGCCGCGTTCTGGATGGAGCTGATCTTGACCGCGGGCCTGGCCAGCGTGATCCTGGGCACCGCCTCAGGCGCCCAGAACGTCGGTATCATCGGGGCCTTCGGGGTCGGCGCCTACATCGCCCTGGCCGGTCTGTGGGGCAGCCCCATCTCCGGCGCCTCGATGAACCCGGCCCGGACCTTCGGGCCCGACCTGGCCAGTACCACGTTCACCAGCTACTGGGTCTACATCGCCGGCCCGCTCGCCGGTGCCGTCATCGCCGTCGGCGTCGCCTTCGTGCTGCGCGGCCGCGGCGGCGGTAGGTCCGGCGCCGCGGCCGCCCAAGGCGACATGTTCACCGAGGTCTACGAATCCGGCCGGTCCTGACGACCTCGACATGCTCGCAACCCCGCGCAGAACGTCAAGAAAGGCGGTCGGACATGCAGGTCCGGAAGCAAGAAAAGGGCGCGGCTTGCTCGCAGCACCCGGCTGTCCCGGTGCGGCCGGACATGCGGCGACCGCACACAGAACTGCCGGCAAAGCCAGGGCAGCAGCAGATGACAATGCCGGCTGAACCGCCTCAGAGCCCGATCGCCGAAGCAGTCCGCAGC
>Ga0335078_10013202_pt1 | contig 12245 bp, 10 predicted proteins | sample Lox_Sample_32_FD_206711 | JGI IMG/M metagenome (GOLD analysis project Ga0335078, IMG submission 206711) | Soil microbial communities from Loxahatchee National Wildlife Refuge, Florida, United States - Lox_Sample_3.2 | ecosystem: Environmental > Terrestrial > Soil > Wetlands | place: USA... | reverse complement strand
CCCACCAGGCTGCCGCGAATCCAGCCAGGAACGCACACGCCGCGATCGCGCTGGTTGCCGCTTCGCCGATGCCTCCTGCCGGCAACGACACCAAAGGCGGCAGCGCATTGCCAATGAACTGCATGAACCATTTCCGGTCGTATCCGCCAATGACCGAAAGCACGGCCAGCACCACGGCCGGCGCGGTCATCGCAAAGCCGGGCCGCCGCGAAACCTGGGTACGCGCCTCGCCGAAGAAAACGACGAAGATCAGGCGGAAGGTATAGAAAGAAGTCAGCAGGACCCCGAGCAGCGCGGCTACCCAGAACGCCGTGCCTCCGATCGCCGACGCACCGGCGCTCCAGATGATCAGGTCCTTGCTGAAGTAGCCGGCGCTCACCAGCGGCAATCCGGAGAGCGCGCAGCCTCCCGCCAGAAACACCCAAAATGCGATGGGTAGCCGGCGGTACAGCCCCCCCATCCGGAAGATGTTGTGCTCCTCATGGAGGGCCGCGATCACGATCCCCGCCGCAAGGAACAGGAGGGCCTTGAAAAAGGCATGGGTCATGAAGTGGAAGATCGCCGCGCCCCAGGCGCCCACGCCCAGCGCCAGAAACATGTAGCCGATCTGGCTGATGGTCGAATAAGCCAGAATGCGCTTGATGTCGGTTTGCGTCAGCGCGCTGCAGCCTGCCATGAGCAGCGTAACGGCGCCGATGACGGCCACCGCCAATTGCACGGGCGGGGCGAGCGCAAACAAGACGTGCGTGCGGGCAATCAGGTAAACGCCCGCAGTCACCATTGTGGCGGCATGGATCAACGCGCTTGTGGGAGTGGGGCCGGCCATGGCGTCGGGGAGCCAGGTTTGCAGGGGCAACTGCGCGGATTTGCCCACCGCGCCGCCGAGCAGGAGGGCCGCTGCCGCCACCGCGGCCGCCGATCCGATGCCCCAATTGGCTTGCGCCCTCTGCATGAGGTCCTGAATTCTCAGCGTGCCCAGATCGTGGAACAGCAAAAAGAGGCCGATCGAAAACGCCGTATCGCCGACGCGTGTGACGATGAATGCCTTTTGCGCCGCACGTCCATTGGCCGGATCCCGGTACCAGAAACCGATCAGCAGATAGCTGCAGAGACCCACGCCTTCCCAGCCGAGATACAACAGGAGCAGGTTGTCGGCCAGCAGCAGCGTCACCATCGACGCGACGAACAGGTTCATATAGCCGAAAAAGCGGCTGTAGCCTTCATCGCCGGCCATGAACTCGGTGGAATACAGGTGGATCAGCGCGCTGACGAAGGTGACCACCACCATCATTACCAGAGACAAGGCATCCAAATACAACGCGAATGCCGGCCGGAAGCCGCTGACGTCGATCCAGAGCCACAGGTTTTGCTGGTAGAAGCCGCCGGGGGGCGGCGCACTCAGATACAGCCCCGCGATCACCAGCGAAATCAAGGCGGAGACCGCGATGGTCGCTACACCCGTGATCGCCGCGGCCTTTCGAGTCATGGCCGCGCCAAACACCAGCAGCAGGAACGCGCCGGCGAACGGGATGCCCGGGACGAGCCAGAGGAGTTCCATTCCGTTCAGCCTTTCATCCTGCTGGCGGCATCCACGTCCAGCGATTTGTATTGATGGTAGAGTTCCAACACCAGCGCCAGCCCCACCGAAACTTCCGCCGCGGCCATCGCGAGGATGAAAATGAAGACCACCTGCCCATCGGCCTGTCCCCAGCGCTGCCCCGCCACGATGAATGCCAGGCCCGCGGCGTTGAGCATGACTTCGATCGACATCAGAATGAAAATGATGTTGCGGCGTGCCAGCAGCCCGGCCAGTCCGATCGCAAAGAGTACGGCCGCCAGCGCCAGACCGTCGCGAGCTGGAACCATTACCGCGCCTCCGGCCGGGAGGGCCTGTGCCACCCCAGGTGATAAGCCGCTACCAGGCCGGCCAACAGGAGCATCGAAGCAAGCTCCACGCCCAGCAGGTACGGGCCAAACAGCGTCATACCGACCCGAACCGGCGCGACCGCGGGAGCGGGGTTGCTTGTGGTGGTCCCGGCGGTGACCAGGTACACTAACTCGGCGATCAGGATCGCCGCCAGCACTCCCGGCCCGATCCACATGGATGGCTTGAGAAGAACGCGCTCCTCCCGCGCGGCCTCCTCGCCGAGATTGAGCAGCATCACTACGAAGATAAAAAGCACCATGATGGCGCCTGCGTAAATGATCACTTCCAGCGCGGCCACAAATGGAGCGCCGAGCGTATAGAACACCACCGCCACGGCCAGCAGCGACACGATCAGGTAAAGCAGCGCGTGCACGGCATTCAGCCGCGTCACGGCAAGAGAGGTGGCGGCCACCGCCACTACGGCCGCGATGTAGAAGGTGAGGCTCATGCGCGTTTCACGGCAGCAGGCTGTGCAGGTCCACCGGGCGGCCTTCGTTCTGCGCCTCTCCTTTCTCCTTTCCGCCGATCTTCACTCCCGCCACCCGCCAGAAGTTGTAGCCCGGATACTTGCCCTGCCCGGCGATCAGCAGATCTTCTTTTTCGTAAACCATGTTCTGCCGGTGGTATTCTCCCATCTCCACGTCCGGCGTGAGTTGAATCGCATAAGTGGGGCAGGCCTCCTCGCAGTACCCGCAGAAAATGCAGCGCGAGAAATTGATGCGGAAGAACTCCGGATAGCGCCGGCCGGTCTCGTCTTCGGTGGCCTGCAGCGCGATGCAATCCACCGGGCAGGCCACGGCGCACAGGTAACAGGCCACGCATCGCTCGCCGCCGTCGGGATCGCGCGAGAGGATGATCCGGCCGCGATAGCGTGGCGCGAGGTAATTCTTCTCGTCCGGGTACTGGATGGTCACCCGGCGATGAAACATGTGCAGGAACACATACCACATGGTGCGTAAAACGCTCAGCATTCCATCACTCCATAGCCAGCGCCACCGCTCCTGTCACCAGCAGATTGGCCAGCGCGAGCGGCAGCATCAGCTTCCATCCCCAGGACATGAGCTGGTCGAATCGCGGCCTCGGCAATGAGGCGCGCAGCAGAATGAAAAAGCAGATAAAGAAAAACACCTTGATCAGGAACCACACGATGCCCGGCAGCACCGGCCCCAGCCAGCCGCCGAAAAACAGGATCGCGATGAGGCAGGAGATCAGGGTCACTCCCAGATACTCGCCGACAAAGAACATGCCGAATTTCATGCCGGAGTACTCTGCGTGGTATCCGGCTACCAGTTCGCTTTCGGCTTCCGGCAGATCGAACGGCAGGCGCCGCGTTTCCGCCGCTCCCGCAATCAGAAACAGGATAAAACCCAGGAATTGCGGGATCACGAACCAGAGGTGGCGCTGCGCCTGGACGATGCGCGTAAGATCGAACGATCCCGCCAGCAGAACCACACCCATCAGCGAAAGGCCCATGAACACCTCGTAACTCAGCATCTGCGCGGCGGCGCGCAAGCCTCCCAACAGGGCGTATTTATTGTCGGAAGACCACCCTGCCAGCACCACGCTGTACACGCCGAGAGACGACATGGCCAGCACGAACAGCAGGCCTACATTCAGATCGCTGACGATGATTCCCGGGGCGATCGGCAGCACCGCAAATGACATCAGCACCGTGACCATCACGATGGCGGGGGCTACGATGAATACCTTCTTATCGGCAAACGGCGGGATCCAGTCTTCCTTGAAGAAGATCTTGATCATGTCGGCCGTCACCTGCAGCAGGCCGAAGGGGCCGACGCGATTGGGCCCGTAGCGGTCCTGCCACACGGCCAGGAGCCGGCGCTCCAGCCAGATGAGGCCGGCCGCCACCGTTAAGGCCGCGATCAGAATTCCGACGATGCTCAACAGCGGATAAGGGCTGGTCATGAGACGTGGGAGATCCTGCTCCATTGGGGCAAATCGAGTCCTTCGAAGGGCGCCATGCCCACGGGAATGGCAGCTACGCCGCGGGGGAGATTGGCGTCCGGCGCCACGCGCACGCGCCGTCCGGCCACTTCCGCCAGGCCGCCGAATCGCGCAGCATCTTCGGGATGGAGGGCCACGTACGGCTCGGGAGCCAGTTGCGCAATCCCAGGCGCTTCGCGGCTCAGTTCTTCGGAGCCGAAGATGTGGTGGCGCGGGACCAGCAGCCACTCGCCTGTCCGGGGTTGAAAGGCCGGCGGCGCTTCCGTGAAAAAACCGCGGCCCTGGCCAGGCTCGAGGAGCCTCACGCCGGCAGGATCGCCGCGTAAGGGTCCGGCGATTTCCTCTTGAAACTTGTTGACGGCCTGGTAGGAGTTCCAGCCCGGCGACCAGAAAAACGGGGTGAGGGCCGGGGGCGGCTCCTCGGGGTAGCCCTCCATCGAATACGACAGCGGCGAATCGGGATCGTCCGGCGGCTTGGGCTCGTGAACGCTGATATTGGCGAGCATGGCGGTGCGGCCGCTGAAGCGGTGCGGTTCGCGCGGGATTCTCTCGCCATGCGCGCGGAAGGTGGAGGGCGGCGCGGCATCCCGGACCACGGCCAATTGAGGCAGTGCGCCCGCAAGCGCCTGGAGAACTTCATCCAGATTGCGCCACTCGCCGAGCCACCGCCAGGATTCCAGGACGGGAGCCTCCTCCGGCAACGCGGCGAAGAAGCGCTGGGCACGGCCCTCCCGATTGACGAAAGTTCCACTGCTTTCGGCGAAGGTGGCCGCCGGCAGCACGAGTTCGGCCTTGCCGGTGATGGCAGTCTCCAGGTGATCGAGCGCCACCACATGGCGGAACCGGGCCAGGTACTGGTCCACCCAGGCGGCCGGGGCGCGGCGGTAAAGATCGTTCTCGAGAACAATGAGTGTATCCGCGCGGAGGCCTTCGGTTTCATCGAGCGCGGGCGCCTCCATGAGCGCCAGCCCGAGGCTGTTGCACTCGGGGACAACCAGCGCCAGCGCTGCGCCGGGCAGCGCCCAGGCCACATTGGCGGCAGCCTGAAGGATGGCCGCGCTGCCGCTCGCGGTTCCCGACACTACCAGCGGCCGGCGGGCGGATTTGAGCGCCCGCGCAATTTCCGCGGAGCCCACCGGAGCTTCCATGGGTGCCGGCGCGCGGCCATCCAGCTCGTGTGCCACGGCAAATGCGAGCCTTGCGATCTCTGGCGGCGCGGCGTGAACGGCGCGCGCGGCGATATCGTCCAGTCGGGTGCCCGTTACATCGGCAATAAAGAGCGGCGCCCGCTGGTCCTGCGAGGCTTCCCGTACGGCGTGATCCATCCACACCGGAATCTTGAGCTGCGCGGCAAGCTCGATTCCCCGCTGTCGCACGGACTGGCGCAGGCTCAGGGCCATGCGGGGCGCCGTGTTGGAGACATCCTCCCCTACAATGAAAATCGCGTCGCATGCCTCGATTTCATCGAGGGAGGGAACGCGTGCGGCGCCGCGGCGCAAGATGTCCAGCACCAGTCGTAGCAGTCCGCCCTCGCGGCCGTTAATGCCGGAGCGGAACCGGCTCGCGCCCACCAGGGCGCGCAGCGCGAAGTTGCTCTCGAGCGAGGCGCGCGGCGAGCCGATGCCGATCGCGCCCCCCGCAACCAGTTCCTTCAGGCGCGCCAATGCGGCGCCGGGCGAGACCGGCTGGCCGTCCAGCCGCGCCTCCCGGATGCGCCGCGGGCTGTTCACGAACTCGTAGCCGTACCGCCCGCGGTCGCAGAGAAAATAACCGTTCACCTCGCGGCTGTAGCGGTTCACGATGCGCCGCAGAGTGCCGTAGCGCTCCGCCGGGCTGATGTTGCATCCCACGCTGCAATGCACGCAGATGGAAGGAGCGAATTGCATATCCCACTTGCGCGTATAGTGGCGCTTGGCGGTCGCGTCGGTGAAGACGCCCGTGGGGCATACCTCCGCCAGGTTCCCGGAGAATTCATTTTCGAGCGCGCCATCGCGCTCCCGGCCGAAGTAGACCATGTTGCGCAGGGAAAACGCCTGCAAATCGCTCCCGCCGGCGTATTCGCGATAGAACCGCACACAGCGGTAGCACTGGATGCAGCGGTTCATCTCGTGATTCAGAAACGGCCCCAGGTACTGGTTGCGGAACGTGCGTTTCTCGAAGGAGTAGCTCCGGTAGTCGTGCCCCGTCATCACGGTCATGTCCTGCAGGTGGCACTCGCCGCCCTCATCGCACACCGGGCAATCGTGCGGATGGTTGAGCATGAGCCCTTCGATCACGGCGCGGCGGAACTCCTCGGCCTCTTTATCGAGGATGGAAATGCGCACGCCTTCGGAGGCCGGCGTCATGCAGGCCATCACGATCGTTCCCTGCCGGTCGTTCTCGTCCTTGAACTGTTTGACCGCGCACTGGCGGCAGGCGCCCACCGATCCCAGGGCGGGGTGCCAGCAGAAATACGGCAGGTTCATGCCCAGCCCGAGACACCCATGCAGCAGATTCTGCCCCGGATCCATCTCGTAGGCGCGGTTATCGACGAAAACCCTAACCATGCAGCCTCCAGGGGCACCGATGCTCGGTGATGTGGCGCTCGAAGTCATCACGGAAATATTTCAGGGCGCTCTGCAGAGGTTCGGCCGCCCCGGGAGCCAGCGCGCAGAAGGTGTGTCCGGGAGACCAGAAGCGCGCCTGAAACGCCAGTTTTTCGAGGTCTCCCGGTTTGCCCTGGCCTTGCTCCATGGCCTTCAGAATGCGCTCTGCCCATCCGAGGCCGCTCCAGCAGGGCGTGCACCAGCCGCAGGATTCCTGCGAAAAGAAGTGCACCAGGTTCCAGACCATCCCGACCGGGCAAGTCTGGTCGTCCAGGATGATCATGGTGCCGGTGCCCAGCCGGCTGCCGGCTTTCTGCACCTCGTTGAAGTCCATGGCGACGTCGAGGTGGTCTTCCGTCAGGAAATCGGTGGAGGCGCCTCCGGGCAGAAGACCGCGGAAGCGCACGCCGTCGCGCATCCCGCCGGCGTGCTCTTCCAGCAGCTCGCGGACGGTGGTTCCCATCGGGAGCTCCCACAATCCAGGACGCTTCACCTTGCCGCTCGCGCCATACAGCTTGGTGCCGCCGTCCCTGGTGAGGCTGAGGGAGCGGAACCAGCCGGCCCCCCGGCTGACGATGTGCGGCACATTGCATAGCGTCTCGACGTTATTGATGACGGTGGGCTTCCCCCACAGGCCCGAGACTCCGGGAAACGGCGGCTTGGAGCGCGGATTGGCGCGTTTGCCCTCAAGCGCGTTCAGCATCCCGGTCTCTTCGCCGCACATGTAGCGGCCGGCGCTCATATGCACGTACATCTCGAAGGAATAGCCGGCGCCGAGAATGTTCTTGCCCAGATAGCCCGCCCGGTAAGCTTCTGCGATCGCCTCGCGCAGGCGTTCGCCCGAGAGGTGATACTCTCCCCGTACGAAGATGTAACCAACATCGCAGCCGGCGCCGTAACCCGCCAGAATGATGCCCTCGATCAACTGGTGCGGGTCGCGTTCCATGAGGAGCCGGTCCTTGAACGTTCCCGGCTCCATTTCGTCCGCATTGCAGACCACGTAGCGGGGGTGAGCGCCATCCTTGGGGACGAAGCTCCATTTCAGTCCGGTCGGGAAGCCCGCTCCGCCGCGGCCGCGGAGATTGGCAGCCTTGACCTCGTTTACGACGTCTGCGGGTTGCATGCCGCTCAGCGCCTTGCGCAGCGCCTGGTATCCGCCCGCCCGTTCGTAGGCGCGCAGATCCACTCCCGCGCCATCCGGCGGCATCCTGCCCGTCAGAGGCTTTTGCGCGACCATTTCAGCGATAGTCCTCCAGGATGCGGCCGATTTGCGGCGGTTCGACATCCCGATGCAGGTCGCGATCGACCATCATCACTGGTGCGTGGTCGCATGCGCCAAGGCAGACGATTGGCAGGAGCGTGAACCGGCCGTCGGGCGTGCTTTGGCCTGGCTCGATGCCGAGTTGGCCGGCCAGGTATTGGAAGTGCCGGTCGCAGCCCATAATCCAGCAGCTCACGCTATCGCATACGTAGATCACGTGACGGCCGACGGGCTGGCGAAAGATCAGGTTGTAGAATGTGGCGATTCCATCCAGGTCCGCGGTGGACATCCCCAGCAGTTGGCCGATGTCGGCCAAAGCGTCATCAGAGATCCAGCCCCGATGCCGCTGCACGATTTTCAGCGCATCGATCGAGACTGCCTCGCGGGTCGGGTAGTGCGGAAACTCGGCTTCGATCTCGGCTTTTTCTTCGGGCTTCAGCATGCTTCGCAGCTCCTCATCGATCGATATCCGCCAATACGAAATCCATGGCGCCCAGCACGGCCAGCAGGTCGGGGATCAGGCGGCCGCGACAGAGCAGCGGCAGCATCTGCATGTGGGGAAAGGAGGGCGTCCGGATGCGCGTGCGATAAGAAACCGTGCTGCCGTCGCTCACCAGGTAGTAGCCATTATTGCCTTTGGTCGCTTCGATGGCCCCAAGCGCCTCGCCCGGCGGCAGCACGGGACCCCAACTCACATTCAGGAAATGGGTGATGAGCGTTTCGATATCGTGCATGGTGCGGGCTTTGCGGGGCGGCGTGGCCAACGGGTGGTCCGACTGGTAATCGCCGCCGGGCATATGGTCCACGCACTGCTGGATGATCCGCAGGCTCTGACGCATTTCCTCCACGCGCACGGCGGCACGGTCGTAGCAGTCTCCGTGCCGGCCGGTGGGAATGTCGAACGTGAACTGGTCGTAGCCGGAGTAGGGCTGTTTCTTGCGAAAATCCCACTCGAAGCCGCAGGCGCGCAGGCCCGGGCCGGTCACGCCCCACTCGATAGCTTCCTGTTTGGTGAACGCTCCCACACCCTTGGTACGGGCCTGAAAAATGCGGTTGCGCATCACCTCGCGGTCGTATTCGGCGAGCCGCGGCGGCAGATACTTCAGGAAGTCGCGGAACATGCCGTCCCAGCCGCTTGGCAGATCAGCCGCCACGCCCCCGATCCGGAACCAGTTGGGATGCATGCGCGCGCCGCAGATAGCTTCGATGATTGCGAAGGCGCGCTCGCGGTCGTTGAAGGTGTAGAACACCGGCGACAGCTGGCCCACATCCTGGGCGAAAGTGCCGTACCAGACCAGGTGGCTGATGATCCGGAACAATTCCGTCAGCATCACCCGGATCGTCTGGGCGCGCGGGGGAACCGCGATGCCGGCAAGTTTCTCCACGGCCGTCAGATAGGCGAGGTTGTTGACCACGCCTCCCAGGTAATCCACCCGATCGGTGTAGGGAATATAACTGTGCCAGGACTGCCGCTCTCCCATCTTTTCGGCGCCGCGGTGGTGAAATCCGATATCCGGGGCCACATCCACTATCTCTTCGCCATCCAGTTGCACCGCCAGCCGCATGACTCCGTGGGTGCCGGGATGCTGGGGTCCGACGTTGAGAAAAATGAAATCGGCATCGTCGCGCGTTCGCTGCATGCCCCACTCTTCGGGGCGGAATTGCAGCGCTCCCTGCTCCATTTCCTCCTTCTGCTCGGAGAGCTGGAACGGCCCCATTTCAGTGGCTCGCGCGGGGTGGGTTTTGCGCAGCGGGTGGCCCACCCAGGTGCGCGGCATCAGGAGGCGCTCGAGGTGCGGATGCCCCGTGAAGGTGATGCCGAACATGTCCCACACTTCGCGCTCGTACCAGTTGGCGGCCGGCCAGAGCGGAGTGATGCTCTCTAGCGACAACGCGTTCGACGGAAGCGCCGTCTTGACCCGGAAGTATTCGTTGCGCTCGAAAGAGAACAGGTGGTACACCACGGTAAACTCGGCCGGCGGCTGCCCGTCGCGGTGCGCTCGAACACTTTCATCAATCGCTGTCAAATCGTAGAGCATGCGGTAACCATCGGGGAGTCCGTTTTTCAGATGAGCGAGGATGTCGGGGGTTCGATCCCGCTCTGTCCAAACTGTCGGTATTTGATCAGCAGTCGCCTGCACCTGAACGTCAGGACCGAACTGCTTCTCGAGATCCTCGATTACGCTGCCGGTGGCGGTCATAAGTCAGACTTCATCCGGTGGCCGCAGGGACGTAAGCTGTTGCCGCTGAGGCCGCGCCAGATCGCGCATCGACGGCATCTGCGAGCGCTCCACGCCCTGCGGCCCCATTACCCAGCTCAGCGGGCGGCGCTCGTTACCCACAGCCTTTTGCAGGAGCACCAGGCCCTCCATAAAGGCGTCGGGGCGCGGCGGGCACCCGGGTACATAAACGTCCACCGGCAGGAATTTATCCACGCCCTGCACCACGCTGTAAATGTCGTACATGCCGCCCGAATTGGCGCACGAACCCATGGAAATCACCCAACGGGGCTCCATCATCTGCTCATACAGGCGCTGGACCACCGGCGCCATCTTGATGAAAACGGTACCCGCGATCACCATCAGGTCGGCCTCGCGCGGCGTGCCGCGGATCACCTCCGCGCCGAAGCGCGCCACATCGTACTTACTGGTGAGGCTGGTAGCCATCTCGACATAACAGCAGGAGAGGCCGAAGTTAAAGGGCCAGATGGAATTCTTGCGCCCCCATGCCACCATGTCCTGCAGCTTCGAAAAAAGCACGCTGCGCCTGGTTTCCTGGTCGAGGGTTCCCGGCTGAACAGGCGTTGCGTGCCGTCTCTCGGGTCTTACAATTGAGAACTGCATGTCTAGTCCCTGTGCTTCCCGGTTACGTTCCAATCGAGCGCGCCAATCCGCCACAGATAGACCAGCGCCGCCACCAGAATGCCCACAAAGATAGCGGCTTCCCAAAAGGCCGGCCAACCCAGCCGGCGAGCGGCAACCGCCCAGGCAAAAAGAAACACGGCCTCCAGATCGAAAACCACGAAGAACATGGCGATGAGGTAAAACTTTGCGGAGAGCCGTACGTGCGCCGAACCCTGCGAGAGGATGCCGGATTCATAGGGCGCGCCCGTAGCCGGTTCAGCATGATGCTGGCCCAACAGGTAGGAAACCACCAGGATTCCCCCTACCAGCAACAACACCAAAGCGAAATACAGTATTAACGTCCACATCTCTCAGGAAGTTGGTCGCCGCCCTTGCGCGCAGCGGCCTCTCTCACTGTACCGTTCACAAACACGCTGCATCCTGCCGTCCAGAGTGAAATAACTCGCGTCTGGGCGCTCCGCAGTTACCACAAAATGGGCGTGGATCCCATTCGCCGCAGTAAATCGTTCGCGATGCGAAACGGATTGGGCCCCGAAAGGAATGCCGGCCCTCCTGCCGTTATGGCAGCCGGATGGTAATGACGGACGGCATACACTTTTTCTTCCATGTGCCGACAAGATTTGCCTCCGTCCGGGCTCCAGACCGGTCGAAAATCCTGCAGGCATGTTGTCCCAGCAGAAGAAAGATCGCGTGCCCGGAGCGCCTGGCGCCGATAGACCGTAGCACGCGGTGAATCAAGGGCGCCCACAAATGAAAATGGCGGCGGCATTGTCTCGGCCGGCCAGCTTCACGTGCTCCCGGCCTGCATCTGACGTGCCCGCGACGCGCCGTGACGCCGGATACGGATCCGCAAACTGCAGGCAGCGGCCCTGTAAGAGGAAGCACCAATCATCGTCTTTCCGGCGCGAATTACGCCAAATAATAGAAGTGGGGTGCAATGACGGACGCGCAGAAAATGGCGGCGTTTGTAGCCGGGGCCGCCTATGACGAGTTGTCCGAATCCGCGCGCCTTCAGTTGAAGATACGGGTATTGGACGCTCTCGGCTGCGCCATCGGCGCTCTGGACAGTACGGTAGCCCGCCGGCTGCGATCCCAGATCGAGGATTTTGGCGGCCGTGAAATCTGCACCTGCATAGGTGCCTCGAAAACCGCTCCTGATCGGGCCGCGCTCTTCAACGGCGCTCTCATCCGGTATCTGGATTTCAGCGACAGTTATCTTGCCAAGGGCGAAACCTGTCACCCCAGCGACAATCTGGGCGCGGTGCTGGCCGCGTGCGAATACGCGGATCGCTCGGGACAGGACTTTCTCACCGCCCTTGCAACCGCATATCAGGTACAGTGCCGGTTGTGCGATGTAGCTCCTGTGCGGGCGAGGGGGTTTGATCATACCACCCAGGGAGCGTATGCCGTCGCGGCTGGAGTGGCTCGCAGCCTGGGACTGGACGTCGAGCACACGGCTCACGCGATTGCCATCTGCGGCGCAGCGTTTAACGCGCTGCGCGTCACCCGCACCGGCGTCCTGTCCAACTGGAAAGGACTGGCGTTCGCCAACACGGCATTTGGGTGCACTCATGCCGCATTCCTGGCCATGCGTGGGATTACCGGGCCGCTCGAGGTTTTCGAAGGCAATAAGGGATTCATGC
>Ga0335078_10013201_pt1 | contig 12245 bp, 7 predicted proteins | sample Lox_Sample_32_FD_206711 | JGI IMG/M metagenome (GOLD analysis project Ga0335078, IMG submission 206711) | Soil microbial communities from Loxahatchee National Wildlife Refuge, Florida, United States - Lox_Sample_3.2 | ecosystem: Environmental > Terrestrial > Soil > Wetlands | place: USA: Florida... | reverse complement strand
CGTTCACTTGGAACCGGCGCGTCGGCCGGCAGTCCCAGCAGCGCACGGATGCCCGCCACGGCAGCGTCGCGATAGGCTTCGGGATTTTCCGACAGCAGCTTATGCGTCACGAGCGCGCCGTCCGGGCGCCGGCCGATGACATCGGTAAACGTGCCGCCGCGATCGATCCAGAATTCCCAACGATTGTCCGAACTGCCGGGCATGCGCTCGATCCCGTTCAATTTCTATGCCAGAGTAGCCGCCACTAAGCCCCGACCAGACGACTAATTGAGGAAAGAACGATGCACAAGATCGCGATCGCCAAGGCCCAAACCGACCGCCTGCAGATGCGTCTCGGCAAGCTCCATCCGTTCGACGCCATCGATCCGCGCAAGACCGCCTTGGTGGTGGTCGACATGCAGAACTATTTCGTCAAGCAAGGCCATCAGGGCGAGGTGCCGCTGGCGCGCGAGATCGTGCCTAACATCAACCGGCTGGCGGCGGAGCTGCGGGCGCGCGGCGGTCATGTGGTGTGGGTGCGCAACGGCACCAACGACACCCGCGAGAGCTGGTCGAATTATCACCAGTACCTGCAAAGCCGCGACCGAGCCGAACGGCGCTTGAAGTCGATGGACATCGACGAGGACGGTTACGAATTCTGGCAGGGCAACGACATCCGGCCCGAGGACGCGCAGATCACCAAAAAGCGCTACAGCGCGTTCATCCAGGGCTCCTCTGAAATCGAACGGCACCTTCGCAAGCGCGGCATCGACACGTTGCTGATCACCGGCACCGCCACCAACGTGTGCTGCGAGAGTACCGCGCGCGACGCCATGATGCTCAATTTCAAGGTCGTGATGGTCGCCGACGGGATGGCCACCCATACCGACGAGGAGCACAACGCCACGCTGTCGAATTTTTACGGCCAGTTCGGCGACGTGCAGACCGTCGATGAAACGATGCAGTCGCTGGTGCGCGGAGATAAGAGGCGGGCTGCCGCGTAAGGCACCGTCGCGCTCAAGGCGGCCCAAAGCCCGGTTGCACTGCTCCAGCGGTCGAGAGGCTATTCCCGTCGGCCAGATAACGCCTGACGTAATCGGATAGCGCCGCACGAACGCGCGGCAGCACGCTGTCCCAACGGCGCGACTCGTCCTGCCGAAACAGCCGCATCGTGGGGTACCAGAGGCTATCGTCGCGATCGAGCAGCCACCGCCAGTCGGGAATATACGGCAATATGACCCATGTCGGTTTGGCGAGCGCACCGGCAAGGTGTGCCACGCCGGTGTCGACTGCGATAACCAGATCGAGGTTGGCGATCAGCGCGGCGGTATCGGCAAAGCTTTGCAACGCGCCGCCGAAATGGACGATGCCGGGTGCCTCCCGTAGCATGGTCGCCTCGCTGCTCCGCACATGAGGCTGCAAGCTCACGAATGCGGCCTCGATCCCGGTCAAACATGACCGAAAGCTTTCCAGCGCGATGGATCGATTGTGGTCGTTCTTGTGCGTCGCACTGCCGGACCAGGCGATGCCGACGCGCGGGCGACGCGCGGATTCGAGCCTTTCGCTCCAGGCGACGACCGCATCCTCGGGCGGACGCAAATACGGAGTAACCGAGGGCATCGTTCCAGTCGCCAACGGCAGGCTGAGTAGCGGGCAATGGACATCGAAAGCCGGCAACTGCTCGCCTTGCGAAACGACCTGCGCGGCTCCCGGCAGGCTCTGCATCAGCCCGCGCAGCGATTTTTGCACTTCAAGAACGACGTGCGCGCCGCGCGCCGCGACAAGCGGCGCATAGCGCGCGAACTGAATGGTGTCGCCGAACCCCTGCTCGGCGTGAAGCAAAATTGTCTTCCCGGCGATCTCGTCCGTCCCCAGCCACAAGGGCTGCGCAAATTCCCGCCTGGCCCCCTTGAGCTGCCGGGATTGCCAGCGCCATTCCTGTTTTCGCCAGCCGGGCTCAAAGTCGCCGATCAACAGCCTACACATGGCCTCCTGATAGTGGGCCTCGGCGCAGTCCGGCTCGATGGCGATCGCTCGGCTAAAGCTCGCCAATGCCTCGTCGAAGCGCTTCAGGTCCTGCAGGGCGATACCGCGATTGGTGAATGCGTCTGCATAATCCGGCCGCAGCGCGATCGCGCGATCGTAGCTTGCAAGTGCGTCCTCGACTCGCTTGAGTTCGCGCAACGCATTGGCGCGATTAAGATGCGCGGGGGCGAAATCCGGCTGTAACGCCAGCGCCCGTTCGCAACTGAGGACAGCTTCTTCCCACCTCTGCAATTCCTTGAGCGTGTTGCCGCGGTTGGAATAGGCCTCTGCGTATCCGGACTCCGCGGCGATGCTGGCCTCGCAGCTCGCTAGAGCCTCATGGTAGCGGCCAAGCTCATGCAGCGCGGCACCGCGATTGCAAAGTGCATCGGCATAGTCGGGCTGCAATGCCAGCGCACGATCATAACTGCCGAGAGCTTCCTCATATCGCTTCAGTTCGAGAAGCGCATTACCGCAATTGTTCAAGGCAATGGCACTGTCCGGATCGATCTGCAGCGCGCGACCGATCTGTTTGGCCGCGGCGGCCGGATCGCCGCGCTGATACATAATGACTCCGAGCAAGTGAAGGCTGTCGAAATGCGCAGGTTCGGCGGCGATGATTTGTCTATAGATGGCTTCCGCGTCCGCGAGCCGGCCCTGCCGGTGCAACGCAAAAGCCCGCGGGAATAAGACCGCGGCCGCATACGATGGCAAGGCCTGCACCGGCTTGGAGCGCCGCGGTGATGTCATGAACCGTGAGCTCGCGCGCGAATCGCTGCTGCATTATAGCGGCGAGCCGCAAGCGCGCCCGTCAATAACGGCGGCGTTTCTTACCGAGCGAGATCGCCTGTTACGCCGGCGTCTTCATGTCCTCCGGCGTCGGGATGAACTTTTCCATCTTGGCCGGCGCGCCATTCTTGCGCATTTCTTCGAGCCAGATGCGGTGGATGCGCGGGTCCTGGTCCTCGTATTCGATCTGATCGCCGCCCTCTTTCAAACTCTTCGACACCGCCGGCTTGTCGTCGCCGCCGGCGCCTAGGAGCGAGATGCGGTTCGCCACCGTGGTCGGATAGCGCAATCCGCCGACCGCGGTGGCGAGATAGCGCGCCGGCTGCGGGCCGGTGTTGAAGTGCTGATGGAATTGCCGATCCGACGGCACCAGCACCATGCCGTGCTTCCAGTCGATGCGGCGGAAGTCCTTATCGCCCTCGAACCACATCAGCGAATAACCGAGCCCGACTACGCACATGACATGGAAGCTCGGGCCGTGCCGATGGCCTTTCTTGTAGGTACCGACCGGCATTTCCGAAATGTGCGCGTGCATCGTTCCGTCGGCGAGCACGAACATGATGTTGGTGCCGCCGCCGCCGCGGTCACCCCAGCTTTTCAGCTCGATCGAGGTCAGGTCGGGAACGAAATTCGTTTCCCACATGTGGTTGCCCTGACGCACGGTGATGAGATCGCCCTCGCCGGAAAAATACTCCTTCTTGCCGGTGCGCTCGGCGAAATCGAAGTCGTTGCCGAACACGAATGCTTCATTGTGAAAGACGTTCATCACCATCGGCAAGTTGGTGGTCGAGACGAGCAGCGCGCGCTCGGCGCCGCTGCCGTTGAAATGCCGGTGTTTGGCGTTGAGCGGGATGGCAAACAGGCTTTTTTCGCCCCATTCGAAGCTGCGCCTTGTGCCGTCCGCAAACTCCAGCTGGGTCGAGCCGTGACCTTCGAGGACATAAATGACTTCCTCGTAGAGATGCCGCTGCGGCGCGGTCGATTTGCCCGGCGCGACGTCGAACATAAACATGTTGGCAAAGTCGCCGCGGCCCTTCAGATGCACCGCCGCACCGTTGACGCCGTAGCGCGGCCATGGCGCCGTCGGCACGTCGAACAGGTAGACGCCGTAATCCTCGGTGAGCGGAATGCCCTCGGCCTTGAGCCATTCGAGATACGGATCGATGCCGTAACGGGCGCCGCCCTTCGCTCCTCCGCTTGCAGGTGACGGGACGGCGGGTTGCGGAACTTCGCGGATGTTCATGTTTCCTCCACAGCTCTTACCGATAAGAATACACCGCCGCGCCAAGAGGAGCTATGCGAACAGCAAGGACTTGATCACCACCGGCACCACGCCCGGCGGGGCGATCAGTTCGCCGACATCGACGTAATCGAGCTCGTGCAGCTCCATGCCGTCAATAGAGACGATCTTGCCCGGCCACTGGAGCTCGCGATGCAGAATGCGTCCGAGCGTTTTGCCGACGTCCCCATCGATCATCAGCAATAGCAGTTCGATACGGTCCTTGAGCGGCACGAGCGCCTGCAAAATCCCCTCTCCGGCCTGCTTCAACCGCGCATGTTCGGGCTCGCCGCGCCAGGAAAAGGCGATGGCCACGCGCGGACTGCACTCGAGATTGATCTCGTCGAGCCCCGCGCGGATGTCGGCGATAAGCCGCCGCGTGTCGATGATGCCAGCGGAATCCACATCGACATGGACGACCGGCACGTTGTGCACCGGCAGCACATAAGGATCCGGCAGGTAAATGGTCTTGCCGCTCACCTGGACGGTGAATTGCGAGGCGCCGATCACGGTGGCGCGAATGCGCTGGCCGGGATCGATCAGCGGCAGCGGGTTGCGTCGGCTGAGTTCGCGGGCCAGTTCGGCGGCGAGCAGCTTGGCGATGTCGCCGTATTCCGCCTGCTCGTGGCCGAACATGTATTCCGCCACGCCGCCGGAAAACGTGATGGCGGTCGGGCGGCAAAGGCGCGGCAGCCGCTCGGTCAGCAGGAGCGCCTCGCCCAACGGGTCGAGTGGCGCGCCGAAAATGTAATCCGCCGCCACAGCGGCCAATCTCCGTGCGATTTTTTGCCGGACCGCCGGATCGGCGAGCGTCTGCGGCGACAACGCGATGCCGAGATCGGCGCCGACCAGCTCTGCCGAATGATCGATCCGCGTCCAGGCGCCGCTGTCATCGGTCGCGGCCAGCCGGCCGCCGACCGCAAAGGCCGACAACCCGACGATCACGCCGCGGTCGATCAGCGCAAGCTTGGTGGTGCCGCCGCCGACATCGGCGTGCAGAATGCAGGCATCCCGCGCCTTGGACAGCGCCACCGCGCCGGAGCCGTGCGCGGCCAGCCGGCATTCCAGCAGGTGCCCAGCGGTGGCGCAGACGAACTTGCCGGCATCTGCGGCGAACAATTCGTCGATGGCGCGCGCGTTTTTCCGCTTGATCGCTTCGCCGGTGAGGATGACGGCGCCGCTGTCGATCTCGCTCTGCGTAAGTCCGGCGTCGCGGTAGCAGCCGCCGATGAATTCGCCGAGCGCGTGCGCATCGATGGTGCCGTCGGGCAGAAACGGCGTGAGCAGGATCGGCGAGCGCCAGACGATTTCGCGGCCGATGACCACGAAGCGGCTGGAGAGCCCCTGCGATTGCCGCTGCAAGGCGACCTTGGCGAACAGCAGATGCGAGGTCGAGCTGCCGATATCGATGCCGACCGTCTTGAACTCGACGTTCTCCTGGCTCCAGATCGCGCGCGCCAGTTCGGCGCGCTCGTCGTTTGTCATCGCGTGTTCGTGCAGGAAATCGGTCTCGTGCATCTATCGCGCCAAAAGGCCGGTTGCGCCGCCGCGTCATCCAATGGCACACAATGTGCGGTGCGCCAATCGGCGCCGCGCATGGCCATCAGGCAACAACGGCTGAGCGAAAAATGCCTCACCTGTCCCTCAGTTACGCCAGTTGCCGCTACGATCGCATCGAGCCGCTCCGCGCGGGCGAGGTACCGGTCGAGGGCATCGATCTCAACGTTATCGTGTTCCCGTCCGGCCGACAGATATTCGACCGCATGGTTGGCGGCGAGGAATTCGATGCCTCGGAACTGTCCGCGTCCGAATTCATCAGCCTGACCGGCAACGGCAGAAGCAAGTTCGTCGCCATCCCGGTGTTTCCCTCGCGCGTGTTTCGCCACGGCTATATTTTCGTCAACCAGCGCGCGGGCATCCGCAGCCCTAAGGACCTCGAAGGCCGCCGCGTCGGCCTGCCGCTCTATACCCAGACGGCCGCGATCTGGCTGCGCGGGCACCTGATGCATCAGTTCGGCGTGGATATCGACAAGGTCCATTGGGCGCAGGGCGCAGTCGAGACCGTCGGCACGCACGGCCATCCGCATGCGTTGCCGCTGCTTCGCCCCGTTCCGATCGAGATCAATCGCACCGGCCGGCCCCTCGGCGAATTGCTCGCCGCCGGCGAGATCGATGCGTATCTCGGTTCGCGCAAGCCGCCGTCGTTCGGCACGCATCCCGACGTCGTGCGGCTCCTACCGAACCACCACGCGCTCGAGCGCGAATTATTCGAACGCGACCGGATTTTTCCGATCATGCATCTGGTTGCCATCCGCCGCGCGCTCTACGAGCGGCATCCCTGGATCGCCAACAGCCTCTATGCGGCGTTCGTCGAATCCAAACGCATCGCCCGCGCCCGATTGCGCTACGCCGGCTCGCTCGCCGCCATGCTGCCGTGGCTGCAGGACGAGATCGAGGAAATCGACGAAGTTTTCCCCAGCGGCGATCCGTTTCCCTACGGCATCGAAGCCAACCGACCGACGCTGGAAGCGCTGGTTCGCTACATGGTCGAGCAGCACTTTATCCCGCAAGCGATCCCGATCGAGCAGCTTTTCGTACCGCTGGCGGGAACGAGCGAGTCGTAATTCACACATTGCGCGAATCGGATTCGGTTGTCTTAATTCTGGCTTAAATCGGACCGACTGTAGACAGGTCGGTGGCGTTAGCGAGGGGAAGCGCAATCATGCCCAAGTGTCGATCGCGTTTGGAGTGAACGGCGACGCGGCGGTTCGCGCAGACGCCGCGCAAGAAATTTCGGTTTTCGAATTCGGCCTGCCGTAAGCAATCGAGCGAGCGATCCCGCCGGTCGCACCGCTCAAAGACTCATAAACGCGGAATTCGCGATCAGCCAGGGAATGGCGGATAGTATGTTGCGTGGTACCGTTTCCCGCATCCGTTTCAGCTTGGGCGCGCTAGGCTGTGCAATCCTGGGCGTGTCGATATTCAATTGGGCCCAAACCCCGCACCCCAAGGATCAATTCGCCTGGGTGCCCGTCAACGCGTCGAAAGCTCCCGCGATCGAAACCGCGGAAGTCTGGCATGTGTCGGGCAGTTGCACGCGGCCGTTTTTCGCCAGGGCGCTGCTGCGATCCGAAGCGAGGCTCAAAGCCTATTATGCGTACGCACCCGAGGCGGTTCGCGCCCGGCTCAATCTGCCGATCGACTTTCGGCAATCTTCGCAACAAACAAATTGGTACCATCTCGTCACGCGCGTGCAGGACAATCCTCGGCACGACGCTCCAGACCCCGAGTACGTTGCCCAGCTGCACGTTCAGTACGCCGAATGGTATGCCAATGTATTCAAGCTCGAGCTCGAAAAACACCAGTGGCAGCAACGATTTGCCAACGTTGCCGATCAACGGCTGATGCTCGGCGAGTCTGCCCGAAAGAGCTTCGCGGCATATTCGCCCCGCGACGGCAAGCTGGCCGCCGCGAAGGGCGATTTCGACGATTACGTACTGTCCACGCTCGGGCTGGGCGGCTTTCCCGCCGATGAAGAGCAAGCGCTGCGATCGGATTGCGTCAAGATCAGTCTGGTGAAAAAGATCTTCCAGAATCCTGCAAGCTCGTTCGGGGGATTTTGGCATTGGCCGGTCGAGCAGGCGGTGGGGGTCGCGTTTGGGCTTGACCTTATCCTGATCGGGATTTTTCTTGTCCCGATCACGCTGTGGATCGGAACCGGCGACTTGCGGATCGCCGCGCGGCATGTTCGCCGCGAGGCAAGCCGCCTTGCGACGAATGCTGCGGCGTGGATCGCCACCGTCGCGCGGCGCGCTGCACATTATGTTCACGACGCGGCAAGCCGCCTCGCTGCCGCAGTCCGGAACTTCGACACTGAAAAATTCACCGCTGACGTGTCGGAGATAATCCAAGTCATACGCATTCGTAGCCACAGCTTGCTAACGAGCCTTGGCCAGTGGATGCCGTCGCCGGCCGGCGGGTGGCCGGTGCGTGCTGTCGCTGCCGGCGCTGGGGAGGAAACTCGCCGGGAGCGACTGGTTTCTCTCGGATCTCTCGCCGCTGCATTGTTCGCCGAACTGCGCGGCGAGAACGACGGCACGCGCGGCGCTGCTTGGCGCGCTACTTGGCCGCGACGTCCTTCGCCAAAATCCCGGCCACGGTGGTGATTTCGTTGCGGGCGTATTGCGGCAGGCCTGCGCTGATCGAGCTGCCGGAATTGAACGACGATCGACCCATCAGCACGTCGGCGGGCACCAGGTTGCGCAGCACCGGTACTTTCTCGTAACCGCGCTTCTCGTCGAGGACCTTGGCTTTGATCGCCAGCGTCATGAAGGCAGTGACGACCGTCTTGCCGGGATCGGTAGGGTGGTCTTGGAACACGGCGAAGAACTTGCCGAATTTCATGATCTGATTGACGCGAAAAATGTCCTGCTCGAGCGCGCCCTCAATCGGCGTGTCGAGCTTGGTCAATTGCTGAAGCCCGGCCTGATCGAGATCGGCGGGCGACAGCGCCGAAAATTCGCTCTGAAAGTCGATGTGGTCGGAAATCTTCTTCGGGCTCTCGCGCAGCCTGTTCACCAGCATGATGCCCAGCGGAATTTTGCCCTCGAGCGCGTAGGTGGACTGGATGCAAATCAACGTCGCTCGTCCGGTGCACCATGGGCGGTCGGGATTTTGATTGCCGATCCCGGCATCGTCAGTGAACGGCAACACATCGGCAGCGGAAATGAGTTTGTGCTTGATCGCCGGATCGATGCGCTCGAGGAAATCGAGCGTCACATGGCGCGCCAAGCCGATCGTGTTCGGCGCCTGGTCGAGTACGAAGCGCGCTTGCGCCACGTACATGTAGAGCTTCTCGACCTCGGGTTTTGCGCCGTCCCGCGCCTTGCCGATCGTCGGTTCGGTATAGGAGGGAAACAGCGCGAGAAATTTCTTCTCGGTGGGATGTTTGGTTGCCCAGTCGGCGAAATGGATCAGACCGAGACCGGCGTCGGGATCGTCGCCGGCGGGCTTATCGCTGAATGCGATGGTCGCAGGCTTGAGCTGAACCAGAGCGGTATCGCGCGCCGAGACCACGTCCTCGATGTGATAGCTCTGGGCGACCGCGACGGAGAGAGAGCCGAGCAGAACTGCAAGCGCGAGCGGGGGCCTGAACCACATTGTCAATTGTCCCCGCTCACGGGTTCGCTGGTAATACCGGCTTCATACGGATTGCGCTGCTTCGGCGGGCGGAATTACTGCCACCCAGGGGTAAAGAAACCGCGCGCGGTTGGTTGGGGCGGCGGCCGTCGGTAACCGGGATAGTTGTTGCCGAAGAAGCCGCGCTGCTGCGGCGGCGCTGGTGGTTGCGGCGGCGACCAGCCTTGATTCGGATAATAGGACCGCCCGCCATAGCCGCCGCGATAGCTCCCGTCCGGCGCATAACCCCCGTAAGTCCCGTAGCTGTAATCGCCGCCCTGCTCGTTGTTGTAACCGTAATAGCCCTGCTCGTTGTTGCTGTACTGATATTGCGCCTGCGCGTCACGCTCTTCATCGGCCTGCTCGCGCGACACGAGCTGATATTGCGTATCGGCCATTTGTCCGTCGGGTTCGAGCCGGAAATGCTCGACGAAATCGCCACGGCCGCCGCGGATGGGAGTACCGCTGAAATAGTCGATCGGCACATCAACCAGGTGGCGCCGCGCTTCGGGCGAAGGACCGGCCAGCGGCTCCTTGGGCGCAATGTTGTCCGCCCAAATGTCCTGGACGATCGGCTTGAAGATCGGCAGCGCCACCCGCGCCCCGTCGACGGAACCAAGCGACCGGCGCTTGCCGTCGCCGTTATCGTAGCCGACCCAAACGGCGATGGTTATGTCGTTAGTGAAGCCGATGAACCAACCGTCGACCGAGTTCTCCGTCGTTCCGGTCTTGCCGGCAACGTAGGGCGAAAGCGATGCGATGGCGGCCGCTGTGCCGCGCGCGACGACACCCTGGAGGATGCTTTTGAGCTGATAGAAACTCGCCCGGTCGGCCTCCCCGATCATTGGGAACACCGGCACTTTGGGATATTGGTAGATCGTCTTGCCGTCCAATTCGATCGAATCGATGGCGTGCGGTTGCGGACGGATTCCTTCGTTGGCGATCGCCGCATAAAAGGCGGCGAGGTCGATCATGCGCACCGGCTGTGCGCCGAGAATGAAAGGATAATAGCGGACGCAATCGGTGTAGACTTTCGCCGCAACGGCCGTCGCGCAAATATCGTCGAGGCTCTTCTCGGCATCCGCATCGATGCCGCCATCGAGCAAATGGGCGGTCACGATGTTGACCGAATGCTCCAGGCCGCGCCGCAGCGTGTAAACGCCGCCAATCGCATCGCCGTAATTGCGCGGCGACCAATAATAGTCCTCGCGTTCGGCGCCGCCGAGGGCGATGGTCACGTCAGCGTTTTCGCCGCTGCCAACCGGCGGCAGCGTAACCGGGTCGTTGAGGATAAGCGTGTTGGGCTGCAGACCCTTCTGCAGGGCGGTCAGGTAGGTGACCGGCTTAATCGCCGAGCCGGGCTGGCGCAGGGTCTGCCAAGTACGATTGAGCTGACTCAACGGGTAGGAAAAACTCCCGCTCATCGCCAAGATGCGGCCGGTCTTGTTCTCCAGCACCAAAGCCGCCCCTTGGACCGTCGGCCGCACGCGGATTTCCGCACGCGCCGGGAGCGGTTTGGCTTTTCGACCTGCCCTGGTTGGCGGCACGCTGCCGTCGACCACGTTGACGTAGACGACGTCGTAAAGATTGAGGCTGCGCTTGATCGCCCACGTATAGGTAATCAGCGGCATGATGCGGCCGTCCGGAAGGCCGACGTGGATGACGCCGTTACCCTTCTTGCCGCCGCCCTTGTCCACTATTACGGCCGGCGTCCAGTGCACGTCGTAGAGCGGCAGATGCACGGCAAGCAGCGCCCGCTGCCAGGCCGGCTTGTCTGCCGGGGCGCCGGATTGCGTGCTGGTTCCTTTGCCGGAGCCGAGCTTTTGCACGGCGTCGGCGATATTGGCTTCCGGCCCGTGAAATTGCATACGGCCCATCGATATTTCGTATTTCGCCAAACCCTCCTGTAGGGCGGCTTCGGTCTGCTGCTGCAACTCGGCATTGATGGTCGAGTGCACGGTGTAAGGCGCCGCGGTCAGGCTATCGACGCCGTCGGTTTTGGCCTCATGGCCAAGGTAATCGACGAATTCGAAGCCGCTGTCGCGATGCAGCCGGGTGAAGGCAATGAGCTTTGGCGGCTCGGCGAGCGCCTGATCCTTCTGTGCGGCGCTGATGAAGCCATCGTCCTTCATCCGGTCGAGCACGTAAGTCAGACGCTCGCGCGCCCGATGGGGATGCCGGTCGGGATTGTAATAGCTCGGACCCTTGAGCAGGCCGGCGATCATGGCCGCTTCCGGAAGGGTCAAATCCTTCGGCGATTTGCCGAAATAGCTGCGCGCGGCCATCTCGATGCCCCACGAGCCGCGGCCCATATAGACGGAATTGAGATAGAGCTGCAAAATTTCGTTTTTGGTCAACGTGGTTTCGAGTCGCGAGGCCACAATCATCTCGCGGATCTTGCGCTGGTAGGTGACGTCATCGCCGACCAGCAGATTCTTCACTACCTGCTGGGTGATGGTCGAGCCGCCCTCCGGCCTGTCCGGATTGGCGAGATTGCCGATAAAGGCCCGGATGATGCCGTGTTCGTCGATACCGTGGTGCTGGTAGAAGCGCTGATCCTCGGCAGCGATGAACGCCTTCTGCACAAAATCCGGAATATCGGACAATGACACCCAAATACGCCGGTTGCCGGCTTGATAAACGTCGGCGAATTGCGCGCCCTTGCCGTCGAGCACCGTGCTCATGCTCGGCAGCTTCTTGCCTTTGAGAGCGTCGAGTTCGGACTGCGCCGGCAGATCGGCCGCGGCGGTGTTGAAATAATCGATCACTTGATTGAGGTCGACTACCGGATTGTCGACCGGTTCATTCTTGCAGAACTGATGGTAGGCGGTGTTGAGGTCGGCAAAATTGATGCCATGAAAGACCTCGGCGTTGGCGCCGATCGCTTTCGGGTCGTCAAGCGCGGTGGAGATCAATTCGTCAAGATTGATGGATTCGATGTCGAAGGCGTGGCGCATGTAGGCGCAGCCGTTGCGCAAAATCTGCACCACTTGCG
>Ga0335078_10013200_pt1 | contig 12245 bp, 12 predicted proteins | sample Lox_Sample_32_FD_206711 | JGI IMG/M metagenome (GOLD analysis project Ga0335078, IMG submission 206711) | Soil microbial communities from Loxahatchee National Wildlife Refuge, Florida, United States - Lox_Sample_3.2 | ecosystem: Environmental > Terrestrial > Soil > Wetlands | place: USA... | reverse complement strand
GTGCCACGCCGGCCACGAGTGGCGTGCCGGCTTCGATCATGCCGGCGACCTGAGTGCGCGCGTAGCGCCCGGTCGGTCCGATCACCGCCACCCGCCACGGCTTGGGATCGAGGAACGGCAGCCGCTCAGGGCCGGACATGCGCTAAGCTCCGAAGAGGGAAGATGCGCCCGATAGGGCGAGGAAGCGACCCAACTATGCGCCTTGCCGAATATGACGGAAAAGCCCTGCTGCGCCGCCACGGCTTGGCCGTGCCGCACAGCGTGCTCCTCAACGGCGGCAAACAGCCGCCGGAAGAGGCAGCGAAGTGGCCGGGCTATTTTCTGAAGGCCCAGTTGCTCGAAGGCGGCCGCGGCAAAAGTGGGCTGGTGCGGCGCTTGTGGAACTTAAGCGAATTCCGCGAAGCACGACGGCTCATACTCGCCACACTCGACGATGCCGACACGCCCCTCTTGCTCGAGGAAGCGGTGCCGATCGCGCAGGAGGTTTTTGCTGCGGTTCGTATCGATGGGACGGCTCAGCGGCTGGAGCTTTTGCTGGCGCCTGAAGGCGGCGAGAACGTCGAGCAGTCGTCCAAGAAGCTCGTTCGCATACCGATCGACGTTGCGGCGTCCACCACACCGGAAGATATTTTTCCTTCTATCTTGGGAATTTTTCCACGCGACGTCGCAGCACGTCTTGCCCGCTACGCGGCGCGGCTGCTGGACATCGCCCGAAAGGAAGATTTGCAGCTCCTCGAAATCAACCCGTTGGCGCTCACGACTGATGGGAGCTTTCTCGCTTGCGACGCCAAGATTATTCGCGACGAGGCCGCAGACTTCCGCCACGATCCGGCAGAGTTTTCGCTGAGCCGCGCGCTCGCCGACCGCGCCATGACCGCGCTCGAACGAAACGCCCACGCTCTAGGCTTCCAGCTCGTGGAAACCGACGGCGACGTCGTTCTCGTCACCTCTGGCGCCGGACTGGCCATGATGATGATGGATCTCTTGGCCGATCACGGCCTTCGCGCAGCGAGCTTCATGGACAACCTTCGAGGCGCCCCCGACGAAACTATGAACGAAAGGTTGAAAATCGCGCGCCTGCTTGCCGGTAGGTCCAATATCAAAGCAATCGTCTTTCAGACGGTGATCGCTTCGCGCCCGCTGGCCGAGCGGATCGATGCGCTCGTCTCCTGGATCACCGCCCAGGCGCTGCCGAAGCCGCTATTCGTGGGTCTCGCCGCCGGCCACGCCGCCACCCGCCAGATGAGCACCGAGCAGGCAATCAATAAGCTGCGGGCGCTGGGCGTTCCGGCGTTCACCGACCCGGTCGCGCTGGTGCGCGCGGCGGCGCGGGTGTTGCGAAAACCCTAGAGCTCGTCCTTGGCAAATAGAGCGACTTCTTCGATCGGCTTGCCGGAACGATCCGCGATCAAGCGTATGAATTGGCGCTTGGTTTCTTGGTCCGGATCCGAAGGAATGAACGTGGTCGACCACCGGCGGCCGTCGCTGAAGACCACCACATATTCGCGGCGCGACACCAGGTTGCCGTTCGGGGCAACAAAACGGCTTGAGGTTTCGATGCTTCGGACATCGGCGAGCGGATAGCGGGCCTCTCTGGTTGAGAAAATACCGTTCACCACCAGGGCGTCATCCGTGAGTTGAACATGGGCACGTAGACCGAGGGAAACTAGGCCAACGCACAAAGCCGCGCAGACCTGGAACACAAAGACATTAGCCCTGACCGAGTTCATGCCGCTCGATTGGCACCAATAGTCGAGAAATTCTCTGTAGCGAGCTCCTAGAAGCCGGCGCACAATCCACATCGCCGCCATTCCACCACAGACAAGACCGAGAAGAAGGGCCGGCACAGCCCAATACCGGGGAGTGATGGGGGCGAAGGTCACAACCGCCGGGGGCAACTGGTGCGCACTCCATTTTGCGAGGCCGCTCATCGCAAACCACAGGCCGATCGAGAACGCCACGCCCGTGAAGAACATAAGAAGGCCAAGCATATTCACCCATTTGCGGTATTTGGCCTTGAGTTCGGCGGGCGGAAGCCCCGATGGCGCAACGGCTTGCGCAGGGAACAGCTTGCGCAAAAGCGCGAACATGATCGGCAGCCAAATCAGGGTGACGGCAGCGCCGGCGCAAACGATTGGAACGTTCATCCGCAGTCTCCGGAGAAACTACCGCAACGGACCCGCAATACTCCCCGGTATTGATTAAAAATGCGGTGTCACATTCCATAAAGAAATCGCGAACGCGACAAGCGCCGGGCCTGGTTGGGAGGAGGCCGACCGGTTGGCGAGCCTCGCGGCGCAAGCTGCCGGGCTCGCGTGGGAGCTTGTCCGGAATCGGACGGCGCGGCAGTATTGCCGAAACAAGACCCGCCAAGGGCAAAGCCCGGAGGAAGTTCCTGCGAACAGTCGTCGCCCGGTTTGTACCGGGGACGTGTGGGGCGTGCGCATGAAGACCATCTTGGTTCCCACCGAACACCACTTCTCGATGCAATCCGCCTTGGATACCGCACTTCTGCTGGCGCAGAAGTTCGGCGCCTGCATTGAGGGCTTCGCGCTGCGACCGGGGGTGGCAGACCTCGTGGCCATGGATCCCGACAGCGGGCTCACCATGGTCGCCGTGAAGGAGAATGACGCGGAACTGATCAAACACGCGGAGGAAGTATTCCGCACTTTCATGGACCAGCATCAGGTGCCGCAGCGATTGAGCGGCGGGGAAGCCTCGCTGTCCTGGGCGTGGAACAAGGATGCTCCCAGCGGACATGACTTTGTCGGCAGTTATGGCAGAATCTTTGACATGATCGTCCTGGCGCGACCGGGCCCCGAATGGCAGAGCCCCGCCATGATCACGCTCGAATCCGCCTTGTTCGAGAGCGGGCGCCCCGTACTCATCGCGCCTCCCTCTGCGCCACGCTCGCTCGCCACCAACGTGCTGATCGCCTGGAATTGCAGCACCGAGCAGGCGCGCACCACAGCGGACGCCATGCCTCTCCTGCGCCATGCCGAGCGCATCACCCTTGTCACGGTCGAGGGCGCTACCGTCGCCGGACCGAGCGGCGAGCAAATGGTGCGCTCGCTCAGGGCGAACGGCATAAATGCCGACCCAATTACGCTCAAGGCGCGGAAAGGCGGCGCTGGTGAAGTACTCCTCAACAAGGCCGACGAGCTCGGCTGCGATCTCATCATCAAGGGCGCGTACACTCAGAGTCGCTTGCGCCAGATGATCTTCGGTGGCACCACCCGGCACATTCTAGCCAACGCCAAGTTGCCGGTGCTAATGGCGCACTGAAATCCGCAAATTGACCGAATTCTTGCAAACGCTTTCACCTTTCGCGTACGCGCTGTTGCGCGTCTGGGTCGGCCTTGCACTCGTGCCGCACGGGTTACGCAACACATTCGGCTTTTTTCCCAATACCGGAGTACGCGCGCTTAATCTGCGGGACCTCGCCATCCAACTCGATCAGAGCGGATACCGGCCCGGAAAATTTTGGGCTCCGGCGATTTCGGTCACGCAGCTGGTTGGCGGTCCACTCCTTGCCCTCGGGCTCTTCACGCGGCCGGTAGCCGCTATCGTCCTTACCTTTCTGTTGGTCGCTAATGTTGAGCGCTGGCGCATCGGTAAGTACTTTTGGAATCAGCTCGGTCTCGAATATACGCTCATGTGGACCATCGCGACGTTCTACGTGCTCGTCCACGGCGGCGGGCTGTATTCATTCGACTATCTTATTGGCCGGGAATGACAGGAGACGCCCAGTGCCGTTCACTGACGCGAATGGCGTAAGCATTCATTACGAACTGGCCGGCACGGGGGGAGCGTCAGTCGTTCTGATGCACGAGCTTGGCGGCACGCTCAATTCCTGGGATGCCGTTGCACCACGTCTCGCCAGACGATCTCGCGTGCTGCGTTACGACCAGCGCGGTTCAGGCCTTTCGGAAAAAGTGCGGCAGGAATTCACCAACGACATGCTGGTCGCAGACTTCGAGGCGCTTGCCAAACAAGTCGGCCTCACTCTGCCTTATCATTTTGTAACGGTCGCCGCCGCCGCGACGCAAGCGTTGCGCTTTTTGGAAATACGTCCCGACCAAGTGGGGGCACTGGTGCTGTGCAATCCGGCGCCAGGCGTCGATCCCAGTCGCGCCGCAGCCCTGGACGAACGCGCGGCCGTTGCCGCGCGCGAGGGCATGCGCGCCTCGCTGCCCACGACGCTTGCCATCTCGTATCCGCCAAGCCTCGGCGAGCGCGCCGCTTACGAAGCGTATCTCGGACGTTATTTGGCCAATGATCCGGTGTGCTTCGGCTTCGGATTTCGCGCCCTCGCCCGCACCAACATGCTCCACGTGCTGCCGCAAATCCGCTGCCCAACCATGGTGGTGGCCGGCAAGCACGACACAGTACGCCCGCACGCGGGCACCGCCGAGCTTGCAAAAAAGATTCCCGGCTCCCGCTTCGAGCTGATCGACGCCGGGCACTTCATGCCCACGCAAGGGCCGGAGCCGCTGCTGGCACTGCTCGAAGATTTCCTGCCGAAACGAAACCGCGCAACTGAGCATCAGATATGAAGACCAAAGTGAACGGCATCAACGTCAATTATCGGATCGACGGACCGGATGGAGCGCCGTGGATCGTCTTTTCGAATTCACTCGCTACCTCGATCGCTATGTGGGACGAGCAGGCGGCCGCCTTGAAAGATTCATACCGCGTTTTGCGCTACGACCAGCGCGGCCACGGCGGCACCGACGCGCCGGCGGGACGCTACTCCTTCGATATCCTGCTTGCCGATGCGCTCGGACTGCTCGATGCCTTGGGTATCAAGAAAGCGCACTTCGCCGGCCTCTCCATGGGCGGCGCTACTGCCCTAGGGCTTGCCGAACGCCATCCCGACCGGTTTGACCATATCGTTGTCTGTGACTCGCCCTGCCAGTCGACGCCGCAAAGCAGCCAGCAATGGGAGGAGCGTATCGCGGTGGCGCAAAAGCAAGGCATAGCAGCGCTCGTCGAGCCGACAGTATCGCGCTGGTTCCCTCCGGAAATTTTTGCCAAAAACCCGCCCCATATCGACAAGGTGCGTGCCATGATCCGCGCCACACCAGTCAACGGCTTCATCGGCTGTGCCGCGGCACTGGCCGATCACGATTATGCCGCCGCGGTTGCCAGTGTGAAATGCCCTGTCCTGTTTCTGGTCGGCGAAAGGGATGCGCCCGCACCGGCGATGCGCAAGCTGCACGAAAAGCTTCCCGGCTCGCGCTATTTTGAGGTGCCGGGAGCCGGTCATATATCCAACATGGATCGGCCAAGCGAATTCAACCGCGCCGTCGCCGATTTTCTCGGCACCAGCTAGGTCGAACCGCCGCGTCATTGATTACGATCAATCCGCAGTCACGTTGGGTATGACTTTTCGGCGGGGCACACATCGCTCACGGCCGCATGCACTCCTTTGCAAACAAGGGGCCGAGTCACTATCCTGCACTACAATGCTCGGAACTGGCTTTGCCCCGCGCAAGCCGGGGGCCAACGGATCAAAGAGGGACGCACTCGCCCCGCTTGAGAGGAGAAATAGTATGGCCACGGTCACAATGAAGGCCCCTGCCCCGGCCGGACTTTCCAACAAGGCGCGCGAGTTGATGGAGGCCATCAACACCGATGCCGGTAAGCACAACATTTGGGTGCGCACACAGGCGAACGCCCCGGCGCAACGACCCTGGTTCAGCGAGACCAGCGGGGAAGGCTCCGGACAGCTCGCCAGCGGTCGCGTCGCCGTCAACCAAATGAAAACCACGCCATACATGTGGAAGTGGGACGAATACAACGGCTACCTCAAGCAGATTTCGGAGATCGCGCAGAAGGCTGACGTATCCCCGATCGAATTCGCCGATCGCCAGAGCATTCTGTTGCTGAACCCCGGTCTCAATGGTCGCTTGCAGGTGACCAACACGATCCGTTGCGCCATCTCGATCTACAATCCCGGCGACGTGGCGCCGGTCCATCTGCATTCGCCGAATGCGAGCCGCACCATACTCTCAAACAAGGGCGGCTATACGGTGGTCGAGGGCGAGCGCGTTGACGCAACCCGCGGCGACCTGATCCTCACCCCGAATGGCACTTGGCACGACCATGGCAACGATTCCGAAGAGCCGGTCATTTGGATCGACACACTCGATTGGCCGCTGATGGAGTTTCTCGACGCCGCCTGGGTCGACCACGACATGCCCGGCGCGCAAGGCAACACCAACGTGCAGGCTGTCACCGCCCCGCCGGGCTACTCGCGCCACCTCTATGGCCATGGCGGACTCAAGCCAACTTTCGTCAATCATCAGCGCGGCGTTGGCCGCGACCCGGCGCCACTGTTCCACTTCCGCGGCGAAGATGTGAAGGAGATGCTGCACAGCCTGCGGAAGGAAAAAGGCGATCCGCACGAGGGCATCAAGCTTGAGTTCGTCAACCCAGTCACCGGCGAGCCGGTCTTCAGGACACTCGACTATTCAGCACAACTGCTTCGTCCCGGCGAAGAGACAGAGTGGAAACGCGAGACCGCCGGGACCTATTATGTCTGCATCGAAGGCACCGGGGCTACCGAAGTCGGGGGCAAACGCTTCGAATGGGGCCACAACGACCTGTTCGTCGTCCCCAACTTCCTGTGGCGCCGCCACATCAATACTGGCAAAAATGACGCCGTGATCTATTCGGTGTCCGACGCCGCGCTGATGCGCAACATCGGCCAATACTACGCGCAAGGGCGCGACAGTAAGGGCAAAGTGACCGAACTCGTGCTGCAATAGTCGTTACCGACAGCCTAGAGAACAATTTATCGGAGCGCGCTGGGCACGCTCCAATTTTTTTACTTCTCTTGCGAACAGTGCTTAGGGCGCCTTGCCGCCGTTTTTCTTGCACGCCGAGCGGAATGTTTTGCGCTCTTTTCCATGCAGGCCCTTGGCGTTCGCCTGATCTGAGCAGGCCTTAGAGATCGCTTGCTTGTCGGCGTCGCTCTTGGCCTGCGTTCCGGATGGCGCGGCGGGCGCCGGCGCTTGTGCGAAGGCGTTCCCAAGACCGAGGCTGAACGCCACAAGCGCGGTGCAGACAAAGACTTTCATCGCTTCCTCCTTTTGCTTAAATCGATCGTCTAGTGTTTCGGGGGCTTGCCGATCTTATCGCCGCAACCGGCGCGCGTCGCCCAGTATTCCCAGGCCCGCCAGGTTTCCGGCGAGCCGGGCTTGTAGCCTCGGCCACGCGCGGCGATTTCGCCCTTGGACAATGGCTTCGGCTTGCCGCCCATGCGCATGGCGTTCATCTGCACACGCGCATTGCGTGGCAGATACACAGAGAGCCGAACCACCTCGATGATCGAGCGCGCCGCCGAAGCAAATCCGTGGCCACGCATCAGAGCGACATTTCCCTTGCCGAGGCTTTTAGCAAGGTCGCGGCCCTGCGCCATGTTTCTCACCAGCAAATCGGTGTCACCGAACTTTTTGCGGATGTCCCACACCGGCACCTTGCCGCCGATAAAGCTGCCGGAATGGATCACTGGCTCAAGGGGCTTGCCGATAAGGCCGAATGGCAGCGTGTCCTCGGCGTGCGCATGCACAACCGCGGTAACGTCCGGCCGCGCTTCGAAGATCGCGGCATGGATGAAGCGTTCCAGATAGGGTTGGCGTTTGTCGTTGACCGGCTCGCCTTCCTGATCGAATTCGATCAGGTCGTGGCGCTCGACCAGGTCGGGCGCGCGCGAGCGCGACATGAAGAAGCGCTTGGGGTTGTCAGGGTGTCGCACGCTGATGTGGCCGTAGGCGTCGACCACGTCTTCATTGGACAGAATGCGATTGGCGACAACAAGATCGCGCAGAAGGTCTTCAAGCTGGCTCATGGTGTGGTCCGTGCAGTGTGGATTGGATCGGTCACGATCAACCGAAAGTCGGCACAAAAAGCTCGTCAACCTTGACGCCGCGGTCGGTGAGGCCGAGCGTCTGCTGATATGTGATGAGGGCCTCGATGGTCCGGCGTAGCGGCTCGACGCCATACGGCCAGGGATCGCCGTTGAACACTTCCCAGATATCGTCGATCTCGCGCATCAAAAACGGCGTCATATATCGCACCGCGCGCAGATTGAACAGTTTCTGCAGTGCGATCTTCTTTGATCTGACGCACGCGTCATAAAGGCTTGTCGCCACGAACGGATAGCGTTCATAGACGCTCTTCTTGATGGCAATCGTGTGCATGATCGGATAGATACCTTTGCGCCTCCAGAGATCCTTGTCGACTTCGATGTAATTCGGGAATAGTCGGGCGATGTTCGGATCGGTTCTGATCTCGCTCGGCAAGCTGGTGCCGAGAGTCGCGTCCAACTCACCCGCGGCGAGCATCTGTCCGAGTGTCTTGTGCGACTGGTTGTTTTCGACCGACATTTTCTTCAGAAGCGGCAGCACGGTCGGGTGGCCGTGCGAGCCTGCCTCGTTCATTGCACTCTGAACCCAGCGAACCTTCGTCAGGTCGACACCAAATTCGTGGTGCAGGATACCATTTATGAAGATGGCGGCGGTCATCGTGTAGAGCGGCACGCCGATTCGCTTGCCCTCGAGGTCTTTGGGCGTCTTAATGCCGGACTTCTTGTTGATAGCGATAAAGCCCATGCGGAAGGCGATAGAGGGGAACACCGGGATTGCGACGAACGGGCACTCGTTGCGGGTGAAGCGCTGCGTGAACTCGGAAAGCGAATATTCGGCGACGTCGAATTCCTGCCCGCCGGACATACGGTCGAAGATCGGGCGCGGCTGATCGATGGCGATGAAATTGAGGTCGATGCCGTCAGGCTGCACTTCGCCCGTATAAAGCGGCTGCATCCGGTCATAGAGGCCGCACGCAAACGAAAGTTGCAGCTTCGGCATTACCAACCGTCCTCCCGCGTTGTTGCGGATTTACGGTTAGCACGCCGCCCTGAGAGCAGGAAGGCCAACCTATCGCGCTATGCGCATGGCCTCAATGCAATTCCTTGCGCAGAATCTTGCCGATATTGCTCTTCGGCAAATCGTCGCGGAATTCGATGATGTGCGGTCGCTTGTAGTTCACCAAACGCTCGTGCAGGAAATTGCCCAAGTCCGCTTCAGTAAGCGCCGGATCGCGTCTAACAACAAAGAGCTTCACTGCTTCACCAGTGTGAACATCCGGGACGCCGATGACCGCGGCTTCGCGAACGCCGGGATGCAGCATGGCCACATCTTCCACTTCGTTCGGAAAAACCTTGAAACCGGACACATTCACCATGTCCTTCTTGCGGTCGAGTATTTTGAGAAAGCCGGCTTCGTCGAAGGCGCCGATATCGCCGGTCATCAGCCAGCCATCGGTAGTGAGCACCTTGGCGGTCTCCTCCGGCTTTTCCCAATACCCGGCCATGACCTGCGGACCGCGCACCCAGATCTCGCCGTGCTCACTAGTTGCGACAGCTTGGCCGTTATCCCCGCGAATGCTGACCTCCGTCGAAGGGATCGGCAGTCCGACGGTGCCGATTTTTGGCGCGAAGAACGGATTGATGCAGACGACCGGCGAGGCCTCGGTCAGGCCGTAGCCTTCAGCCAGGTTGCCGCCGGTGATTTCGTGCCAGCGCCGCGCCACTTCGCTTTGCACCGCAGCGCCGCCACCAACGGCGATGCGCAAGGACCGGAAATCGAGCTTGGCAAAATCCGGATTGTTGACGAGCGCGTTGTAGAGCGTGTTGACGCCCGACATCCAGGTGATCCCGGCGCGACGCATGACCCCGATCAGGCGCGGCAGGTCGCGCGGATCGGGAATGAGGTAATTCAAGCCGCCGAGCCGCGCGAACACCAACAGGTTCGTCATCAGTGAGAAGATGTGATAAAGCGGCAGCGGCGTCAGCACGCGTTCGTCGACGCCCATTTCGCCGGGGCCGCGCCATGCGATGCATTGCACGCAATTGGCTATCAAATTGCGATGCGTAAGCATTGCGCCTTTGGGCACGCCCGTAGTCCCGCCGGTATATTGCAATAACGCGACGTCGCTTGGCTTTGATTGTGCGTCTTGGTAGGTCGCGCTCGGAGGACGGCTGCAGGCGTCCCGCAGCATCGTGAATGTCTCGAAATGCCAGGCCGGAACGGCGTGCTTGATGTAGGAATTGGCAAAATTAAATGCCCAGCGCTTGAACGTCGGCCCGAAATCGCCGAGTCGCGCCACCACGACATGGCGAACCTGCGTTTCAGCGATGACCGTTTCCAGCTTATGCGCAAAATTTTCCAGAATGACGATGACCGAAGCACCGGAATCCTCAAGCTGCTCTTTAAGTTCGCGCGGCGAATATTGCGGATTGACGTTGACGACCGTGAGGCCTGCGCGCAACGTGCCGAGGAAGGTCACCGGATAGGCGAGCAGGTTCGGCAGCATGATGGCGACGCGATCGCCGGGCTTGCAGTTGGCCTCTTCCAGCAGGAAGGACGCGAAGTCACGGCTGCCACGTTCCCACTCGGCATAGCTCATTCGCACGCGCAAGCATTCGAACGCCGGCAGTTCAGCGTGGATCCGACACGATTCGAGAAGCATGGCATGTAGCGATGTGTAAACATCGGCATCAATAGTTGCGGGGACGCCTGCCGGATATGAAGACAGCCAGAACGGAGCCACTGGGCCGACAGCGGGCGCCGACGCCTGAGCCCCTTCTGACTGCACTCTCATTGCTTTCGATCCTCGTCAGTGAATGCGGCTTGTGCCGGGGCAAGGTAACCGCAGATATCATAGCACCCGTGAAGTAAATGCGTGCTGAAACACACTCACTCTGCTTCGATTCCCACTGGAGATAATGCTGGGGTGCATTCCGGCGCCTAGGAACGAGAATCGATCCTTCCTGATCGATCCTTCCTGCCAAGCGACCTCCGCTTGCGGTCACCACAGCATCGCTATCGCCGACACCGAGCTCTCATGGATTGAGCGCCTTCGCAGACGCGAGTGGAACGCTGTCACCTAACGCCCACATAGCGCTCAAGCGTCATCGGGTTGCCCTTGTGCGCGGGCTCGCTCGGCTCGACGCCAGCGAAGCGGCTTGCCTGCGCAAACCATTGCGCGCGGGCGGGCAATTGCCAGCGGCGCGCGCCGGCGCGAGAGGCATCCCAGCGTACCGGCTCTTCCTCAATGTCGATGCACTGATAATGCGTGTTGAAGAGCTCGATGCGGTGGCCGTCGGGATCGCGCATATAAACGAAAAGTGCATGACCAGGGCCGTGACGGCCGGGCCCGAATTCGATGTTCTCGGCAAAGCCCAAGTTGTAGGCGAGATCGCAGACATAAAAGAACAAATACGATTCTGGAATGCTGAAAGCGGCATGATGCAGCCGCGGTCCGGCGCCCGGCGCAAACACGATGTCGTGCGGATTACCCTTGCGTTGGAGAAACACAAACATCGGCTCGTCGCCGCCGTCGGGCGCGATATATTCGGAGAGCCGAAAACCGAGCCCCATGTAAAATTCCAACTGCCGCTGCACGTCCGGCACCAGGAGCTGGAAATGATCGATACGTTGCGGCACCGCGCCGTGATGATGCTCGAAGGCGACAACAAGGCGGGGCTTGGCCGTCATGGTCGCGCAGAATTCGATCGGCGCCCCGAGCGGATCGCTGACGTGCAGCGTCCTGCCCTGATAAGGCCGCTCGACCCATCGCGCGGGAAGGCCGGCTTTTTCGAAATAGCGCTTCGCTTTATCCAAATCCTCCTCGGTGAAGCAACGCATGCCGACGCGCTCCGCCTCGGCCTTGTCCGAACGCCTGAGCACAAGCGAGTGATGGCACGCTTCGGCAACGCCGCGCAGATAAAGCGTATCTTTGTCTTCGTCGCTGACAATGAAGCCGATCAGATCGACGTAGAACGCGCGGCTCTTGCCGAGATCCTTCACGTTCAACACCGCGTGGCTGGCGCGGGTGACGTTGAAGGGCGGATTGTAATTGGGCTTTGGGATGGGCACGGTCTGCTCCAGCGTTGCAGGCGAGACGCTAGCATATCCGTGCTCGCATTCATCCTCCTGCGAGGCCGGCAGAATAAGCGTTGCGTTCCCTTACCGGCGACGCGGGAATCCGTGTAACTTAGACAGCCGTCGTCGGCGCTCTTGCAACCTGTCCGGTTTCTCCACGAAGCAGCTAGAAGACTAATTGGCTATGAGCTACACCGCAGCTCTCCTTATCATCCTATTCATTGCGATAGCCACAGCGGCGGCGACAGTTGGCGCCCGGCGTGCTTTGGATCTCGACATCCGCCGACAGCACCA
>Ga0335078_10013199_pt1 | contig 12246 bp, 12 predicted proteins | sample Lox_Sample_32_FD_206711 | JGI IMG/M metagenome (GOLD analysis project Ga0335078, IMG submission 206711) | Soil microbial communities from Loxahatchee National Wildlife Refuge, Florida, United States - Lox_Sample_3.2 | ecosystem: Environmental > Terrestrial > Soil > Wetlands | place: USA... | reverse complement strand
ACACCTGGAGCTCGGGAAGCCCGGCGGCCATGGTTTTTCTTCCCGCTGGTTTCGAGATCAGGGTGGGGGCCTACAGTTACAAGGGACAAAGCTGTTCGTTCTTTCCTTTTTCACCCGACACGACGCTGTACGAGCACCACCCGGACGGGCGCTATTGCCGACTCCAGGTGAGTCACGAAGGCACGCGTCTGGAAATCGAATACCTCAAGACGGATGACTGGACCATCGTCGGATGCCTGCGATCCATCACGTCCGGCGAATGGGGTTTGAGATTCTGGCCCCTCGTCTCCTTTGGATTTGCAGGCGAAGGGTCAATAGCGCGGGAGGGACCATCGGCGCACGGCTCCCTGCGGAGCTACCAGATAGCCTGGTCACTCGAGAATCAACCCGTCCGGGCATGCCTGGCGGACGACTCCGAGCAACTGGGTCGGCGCATGGTCGAGCTGGGATATTATGCTCCGCTCACGGACGCTGAGAAGGCCCGGTGGTATTCGGTCGCCTACAATCTCGAGGAGACTCCAAGGATATGCTTTGCCGTTTCTGTCGGAAACGACTATCGATCTGCAAAGGACACGTGCAGCTCCGCGATTGCGCTCGCGGCCTCCGATGGAGGCCGTGATGACCGGGGTCTGCAATCCACGGGGCTTGCGACCTTGCAGGGCCTCCTTCGGCAGACCACGGGGGAGTATCCCTCCGCCGCGGAGGCTATCCGCGACGTGATGGCATGGAACGGAATTGCCGACACAAGGAACGGGCGGACGTACACGTCGCTCACACGCTTCTGGATCGACCGCAAGTTCGGGGGATGGTTTGTCTGGCTGGATGACATCTTCTATCATGCGCTCATCAATCTCTGGGCGGGGGACTGGACCATGGCGCGCCGCAACATTGCGGCGGGGTGCGACAACCAGGTCCCGGCAGGGAACCTCGCCTGTCTCATGTCGGAGTTCACCGAGTGGGTCGACCGCTCGCAGCCGCCCATCGGCTCTTTTATCCTGCTCAAGTATCACCTCGTGACCGGCGACAGGCAACTGCTGGAAGAAGTCTACCCGGCTCTGCGGCGGGCGCACCTGTGGTGGTACGAGCACCGGGACGGCAATGCGAACGGCATTCTCGAATACGGCAGCTCCATGATCGGCAATGGTCATTTCAACGGCACAAAGCTCGCGGCAAAGGACGAGGCGGCAATGGACAACAGCCCCCTGTACGACTCCGCCCGGTTCGTCACGGAGGCGGGCACCCTCGACATGGAGGACATTGCCCTGAACAGCCTCCTCGCTCTGGACGGAGAATGCCTGGTGGCACTCGCGGAAGCCCTCGGGGACGGCGGGACCGCCACGGACGTTGGAGCCAGGGTCGCAAAGCTGAAACGCGACATCGACGCCGTACTGTGGGACGACACGAGGAAGTTGTACGCAAATCGCCACTGGGAGAAGGGTTTCGTCAGCCCGAGTCCCACGAGCTTCTACCCGCTGGCGGCTGGCATTCCCAGCGAGCAGCGCGTCGAGCACCTGCTTCGGCATCTTTTCGATGAGGGTGAGTTCTGGACACAGGCGCCTTTTCCTTCCATCTGGCTGAAGGATCCCGCCGCGGACGATAATGTGTACTGGCGGGGGAGATCGTGGCCCCCTCTGACTTTCATGATCTACGTCGGACTGAAGCGCTACGGCCGCGACGAGGAGGCGAACCGGGTCGCAACCAGGGTCATGGCAAACTTCGACCGGATCTGGAGATCGGAGCGGCGGTGCTACGAGAACCACAACGCGCGGACGGGGGAAGGCAAGGACTCCGTTGACGCCGACCCCTACTATGGATGGGGCGCTCTGCTGCCTTTGATGTGGATACTGGAGCACATCGATGTCGATCCGTGGAATGGGTTCCATTTCGGCAGCGTTACCGGGAATGAAGTCCGCCTGGAAGGGATCAAGATGCGGGACGGAACCTATGACCTGGAGGTCAGATCCGGGAGGACCTCGTTGTACCGCGATCACGACATCATTCTTGATTCCAACGCGCGCGGAAGATTCAGACATTTCCGATACGAGGCCCACTACGCCGCCGTCCAGGTTGGTCCGCAGGGCACCGCCTGCGAGGTCGCCTTTCCGCGGAGAAAGCCCGTGAGGGCTCTCATCAACGGCAGGGAAGCACGCGTTGGAACCGTCATGAACGTGACGAAGGAAACGCGGACCCTCATCGAAGTCTGGGACTGACGGCTCTTCATGAAAGCCAAACGGACCGACAAGGCGTTGCGGGAGATTGAAAAGCGCTATCGGCGTCTGTTCAACTCCATCAGCGACATGATTCTCGTCTACCCGCTCCACGACCTCTCCACTCCGCAGCGTCTCGTGGAAGTCAACGATGTGGCCTGCCAGCGTCTTGGCTACACGCGCGAAGAGATGCTGCGGATGACCACCCGCTACATCGGCGCCGCGGAAGCAGTGGCGGCCGTTGCCGGGATGACGGCGCGGCTGCGTGAGGAAGGACGGGCGGTATGGGAGGGGATGCTCCGAACCAGAAGCGGCCCTGCCATACCGGTCGAAATCAGCAATCGCCTGCTCGATCTGGACGGAAAGCCAATGGTGGTGGCGACCATTCGCGACATCACCGAGCGCAGGCAGGCGGAAGAAGCGATCCGGGAGAGCCAGGAACATGCCCGCGCCATCATGGAGTCCGCCCTCGATGCGATTGTAACGATTGATCACAATGGAAACGTAACGTACTGGAACTCGGCCGCGGAACGCATCCTGGGCTACCTGCGGGAGGAAACCATCGGCAGGAATCTTCACGACATGATCACGCCGGAGCGGTTTCTCGCCGCCCATCGGGCGGCCTTCCCCGAGTTCCAGCGATCCGGGCGCGGATCCGCCCTTGGGGCGGCACACGAGCTTGCCGCGCGTCGCAAGGATGGCCGGGAGATAGAGATCGCGCTCTCTCTGTCGGCGACGCGCATCAGGGGAAGCTGGCACGCCATCGGCATCGTGCAGGACATCACGGAACGCAAGAAGGCGGAGGAGAAGCTGCGCCAGAGCGAAGCGCGACTGCGACGAGCCGAGCTCGCCTCGAAGTCGGGCAACTGGGAGCTCCACCTCGAATCGCAGACCGTCCTTGCTTCCGAAGGCGCACAGAAGATCTATGGCACCTCCCAGGACACGCTTGCCTATGCCGATGTCAAAGGGTTCCCCCTGCCGGAATATCGAACGATGCTGGATGCCTCCCTTCGATCTCTCATCGAGGAGGATTTTCCCTATGCAGTCGAATATCGGATACGGGCTTCTGATTCGGGCGCCATAAAGGATATCCGGTCGATAGCCGCATTCGACAAGGAAAAGCGGGTCGTCTTTGGCGTCATTCAGGACATCACGGAGCAAAAGGCCCTTCAGGCGCAGATCATGCGGGCACAGAGGCTGGAGAGCCTGAGCCGGCTGGCCGGAGGAATCGCTCACCAGTTCAACAACATCAACACCGTGGTCATGGGGTACCTGGCCGTCCTTGCCAGGGAGGCGGATCTCTCGGAAGCGGCCAGGAGCTGCGTTCACGAAGCGCTGAAGGGGGTCGAGCGCGCAGTGAATATCACGGAGCGCATGCAAGGCCTGACTGTCACGCCTGGTGCCGGCCAAAAGGGCGTCAGCCTCAGTGAGATTGTCCGCTCGTTGGCGCCAACCTTTGAGGACGTTGTCCGCGGGCAGGGCGTGCAGGTCATCCTGGAGCTTCCTGAGATCCAGCCGGTCCGGATGAACCTTTCTCAACTGAGGTTCATAGTGGCCAGCCTCTTTTCCAATGCAATCGATGCGCTCCTGGAATGTCCCCGACGAATCGTGACGATACGCTGCGGCGAGGCGGAAGGCCTCGCATTTCTGGAGGTGAGTGACAGCGGCCGGGGGATCCACCCGGAAGACTTGAGCAGGATTTTCACCCCGTTTTTCACCACAAAGGGTGAGTGGGCTCCGCGGGGGTCACCGCAGGGCATGGTGAAAGGGGTGGGCCTGAGTCTTGCGGTCTGCCAGAGCACGGTCTCGGAGTCAGGGGGCAGGATCGAGGTGGAGAGCAAGGTCGGAGTCGGCTCGACCTTCCGGGTCTGGCTCCCGACAGACCCGGGCATTTGTTGACTCGGTTGCCGCGAAGGTGGCACCTTTGATGAACGAGGGACGCGCCTGATGTCCATGGACACGGGAGATAGTGCGTGATCGGCTACAGGAACAGGACTGCGCTCATTACGGGCGCCTCGTCAGGAATCGGCAGGGCCTTCGCGGAGACCCTCTCCTCGAAAGGCGCCAACGTGATCCTGGTGGCGCGCTCAAAAGCCAGGCTGGACGGGCTGGCGGCAAAGATCAGGACGTCGTACCAGGTGTCCGCCCACGTCATCGTGGCGGATCTCAGCAGGGAAGACGGACCACGCAAAGTCCACGAGGCGACAAGGAGACTGAGGCGCGACGTGGATATCCTGGTCAACAACGCGGGGTTTGGCACCTACGGCCCTTTTCACACCATTCCCCCGGGGGAAGATCATGACGAGATCATGCTCAACGTTGCCGCCGTGGTGCGTCTCACCCATCTGTTCCTTCCGGCCATGCTTGAGCGGCACACGGGGATCATCCTCAACGTGGCCTCGGGCGCCGCATTCCAGGCGGCACCCTACATGGCGGTATACGGGGCGTCCAAGGCCTTTGTGCTTTCGTTCTCCGAGGCTCTCTGGGCCGAGTATCGCGGCCAGGGAATCAGTGTCCTGGCCGTGTGTCCCGGTCCTACCGACACGGGCTTCTTCAAAGTCGCCCGCAACGAGGACGCAGTGGCGGGACGCAAGCGCTCTCCCCAGGCGGTGGTCGACACGGCGCTGAAGGCCCTGGACCGTGGAAAGTCATCCGCGATTGACGGCGGTCTCCTCCGCCTCGGAATCCTCTCGGAACGGCTCGTCTCGCGATCCATCGTCGCACGGTCTGCCGCGAAGATCATGGCACCGCGGCGTGCCGGCAAGGAGAAGCGCTTCCCCCGGCAAGGAGGCGCTCATGGGTGTCCCTGACAACCTCAAGAAACACCTGGGAAAGATAGAGGCAATAACGTTGCCCAACTACCTGGAGAAGACCACGCGTGGCGGGTAGTCATTTTCGTGCACTGTGCGCGATCGACGATCAGCCGAGGGAGATCCTGCTTTCAGCGTCGACGACGAGGATCGTCTTGCATTCTATGCAGCGGAAGCGCCCGGCTTTCGATGCCTTCAACCTTTTCGAGCAGACAGGACAGGCGAAGATTCTGGGGAGCGCTTGACGCTTCCCGCCGTCACGTCCCTCGAGGAAGCTCACCGCGTCGTTCAGGCTCTCCTTCACGGTAAAGAACTGGGAAAAACCGAGGAGCTGAAATACTTCGAATACCTTGGGATGGATCTCCAACAGGACGATCTCTCCGTTGAGAGGCTTGACGGTCCTGAGGAAAGCGATGAAAGCGCCAATGCCGGTGCTGGAGATGTAGCCGACGCCGGCAAGACTGAAGACCAGCCTGGTGAAGCCAGCCTCGATCACTTTCGCAACCTTCTTCTGGAAGAAGGGCGAGTTGCTGGTGTCAACGTCCCCGGAAGGATATACGACCATGCACCTGTCGCTGATTTTCTGAAGACGGATCTTGAGGCTGTCTCGGCTCAGCTCATCAAACCCGGGGACAAGCTCGTTGTTGGTAGTCATGGTCCGGCCTCCTCGTCTGCCTCTGCCAGCGCTTCGAAGATAGTAAGAGCTTCCTCGCGCGGTTTGTCGAGACGTTCCCCGACAGGATTCTCAAACCGCTTCGCACGAGCCAGGGTCATCCGTTGCCGGCCTCCGGCCTGCTCACGCTCGCCGCCAGCCCCTGGATGGCGTCCCGAAGCATCGCGACCAGCGGCTCCACCGTTCCCATCAGGCGGGCGTCCTGTCCATACACGGAAAGGCGGGCGCCGTTGAAGAGGTGGGAAGCCGACTCGACGATCTGCGGCGCCTGCTCGAGAGGCAGGATCTGCCGGCGCAATTCGTGCTCTGCCCTCTTGAGCAGGAGGTCCTTTTCCACCCTGATGGCTTCCACCTGTTTCTCCAGCTCGAGCTCCTCCTTTTCGACCTCGAGGACCGCGAGCCGATTGCGGAGCCGCAGGACCTGCAGCGGCTTGTCCATCTCCACGCGGGCCCGGTCCGCTTCGACCTCCAACGCGTGCTTCTCCCGGTCATGGGCAATCCGCTGCCTCTCCGTCTCGAGGGACTCCTGCTGCACGCGGCGCTCCGAGCCGATCTTCGCCAGCTGCACCGACTCGCGCGCGGAAAGCTCGGCGAGGTCGCTCTTCGACCTGATCTGGTTGCGCGTCTCGGCCTCCAATTGCCGGCGCAGCTCCTGGTCCACGATGAATACCTGCGCCACCTGAACCACATCCAGGGCCACGCCCCATGTCCCTGCTCCCCCGTCAACGAGCACGTCCAGCGCCGCGTGGACGGCCCCCGTCAGGGTCGTCTTTCGCTCCTCGATGCATTCCTGCATCGTCATGTGGGAGACGCGATCACGGAGCTCGCCGAGACACGCGTTTCCGACGAGCGTTTTCATGGTCTGCAGACCGTCGGAGCTTGTGAAGTCGAACAGCTGAGCGGTCACCTCGGGTCGAACGATCCGCAGGATCACGAGGCCCTTGAAGCGAAGCGGGATGCCGTCTCGCGTCTCCTGCGTCATCTCGAACCGCGCCTCCTGCTGGTCGCCGGGGACCTTCACGTACCCGGTCCGCCGCCACAGGAAGAGGCTGGCCGCCGCGCCGCGATTGACGAGCTTCCCCGCCTCCGCCACCACGAGATACTCACTCGGTTTCGTTCGGACTATCGGCATGGTGTCTCTCCTTGCCGGGAAACCTACCCCTCCCGCGGAATAATCACAATTGATAAATCAAATACTTGAAATAAGAGCTGCTTATGATAGCATCGGAGGCGAGGATGCCATGGAGCCCTTTTCCCTGCGGTGTTTTGTCGCGGTGGCGCGGTCAGGCAGCTTTTCACGCGCCGCTGAGGAGCTGTACCGCACGCAGCCGGCCGTCAGCCTCCAGGTCCGCAAACTGGAGCGCGAGCTGGGCCGGCGGCTTTTCGACCGTTCCCGCCGCTCACCGGTGATGACGGACGCGGGGAGGGCTCTGTATCCGGGGGCTCGGGATCTGTTGCAGCGCCTTGATCGGTTGCCCGAGCTGGCCGACGTGTCCGGGGCCGAGCCCGCGGGTACTCTGACAATCGCCTCCAACCTGTCCCTGATCGGCCACTTTCTGCCCCGGGCGGTGTACGAGTTCCACGGGCGCTACCCGCGCGTGCGGCTGCGCTTCCTCAACCGCACCTCGCGGGGCATCGTACGAGCGCTGGACGAGGGGGAGGCGGACATCGGCATCGGGTTCCTGGTCGAGGAGCGGCCTGAGATGGACTCCGCGGTTCTCTTCAGGTCGCCATTCGTTCTTGTCACGGCCCGGGCCGTCAGGGGTTCCCCGCGGGGAGTGTCGCTGGACACCGTGCTGGCCGGGCCCGTGATCCATTTCGAGGAAGGAGTTGACGTGCGCCGTTTCCTCGAGCAGGCTCTCACGGGCCGGAGGAGCCTGGAGCCGGTCATCGAGCTCCCCTCCATCGAGCTCATCATCCAGTTCGTGAGCAGCGGATTCGGCGGCACGATCCTGCCGGAGTTCGCCATCGCGAAAGAGTGGCGGAAGAGACTCGTCGTCAGGAGACTCGGACCCTCGGTCCAGCCCCTGGAAGTGCGCTCATTCGTGAGCAGGCAGCGAACCGTCTCGCGGGGGGCCGCGGCATTCCTGGACCTTCTTCGACCCATGGCGAAATCCGCTGCCAGCACTCCGCAATAATCGGCCGCCTTCGCCGTCGGCATTGCTGTACGACGGGAGGATGCATGCAACATCGAATGGGAGACTTCTGGTTCAGACTGATGGCCCTCGAATATCGGATCAGGTCCCGGCCGTCATCCGTGCTCCGCGAGCTCGATGAAGCGGGAGTTCGCCGCGGCATGAGAGTGCTCGACTTCGGGTGCGGCCCCGGCCGGTTCACGCTTCCCGCGGCCAGGATCGTAGGGAGCGAGGGGAAAGTATTTGCCGTGGACATACACCCGCTTGCGCGTCTGGCCGTGCAGAAGGCGGCATACCGGGATGGCCTCACGAACATCGAGGTGATCGATTCGGACTGCGCGACGGGGCTCGGTCCGCAGAGCGTGGACGTCGTGCTGCTCTATGACACCTTTCACGATGTGATGGACAAGGGCGCGGTCCTCAGGGAGCTTCGTCGAATCCTGGGGCCTGTCGGAAGGATATCGTACAAGGACCACACCCTCTGGGGCGAGCCGCTGCTCGCTCTCATGCGTGGGAACGGGTTCTTTCCCGTCGAGCAGGAGCTCCGCTCTGCTCTCGTCAGGAAAATGCTGACGCTGAGGGGCGCGTAGTCGGTCTTCGAGACGACCGCGGCGCCCTTCGGTGAAGGGCGCCGACAGTCGAAGGCGGAAAGCGCCGGCGTTTCTAGTCTTCCTCCGGTCCATCGTGGCCCAAGCCGCCCATCATTGTTCCATCACCCATCATCCCCTGCGCTCCCGGGCGCCGCATCTCGAAGAATCGGCGATGCTCCATTTCGAACCCCCGCCGGATGAACCGGGAGTACACGGGGAAATTGTCATCACCGATGATCTGGCGAAGCTGGACCCTGGCTCCAACGAAAGCCTTCATCATGTCCCCGCGGGTCTGGGCGATCTGGGTGATGTATCCGTTGACGTCCTGCATGTTGGGGCTGGCTGGAAGCAGGGCCTTCTCCATCTGGGCGTGCAGGAGCCGTATCTGCACGACATCCTGCCTGACAGTGGTCCGTGTCTTGCTCTGAATGTCCAGGACCTGGGCGATCTGCGAGTCATTGAGCCCGAACTTCTTCAGCATGTTTGTTTCCTGGTCCCGGGGGCTCTGCGCGAACAGGGCCATGGGAAGGACCAGGAAAACGAGTGGGATGAGTCGCTTCATGGAAATGTCTCCTCTCATGCTGCAAATGGTACTGGAGGGGATCTCAGCCATCCATAAACACGGCTTGAAAATTGGATAATAGTCTGTTATGAGCGGATGGTGATCCGGGTGGTGCTCGGCTACGCTTTCATTGCGGGATTCCTGCTCTTCGAGGCGGTCCTGCGCCGCGGGGAGTCCGCGAAGAGCCTGGACAGGGGCGGCTCGGACCGGGGCAGCACGGTGGCCCTTGGCATTTCCTACGGGACCGCTGTTCTCCTGCCCCTGGTTCTGAATCTGGTGCACGTGGGCCGCATGCAGGCGCCCGTGATCAGCTGGCTCGGCCTCGCCGCAATGGTTTCGGGTCTTGCCCTGCGCGCCTGGTCCATGCAGGCCCTGGGCAGATTCTATTCGCGCACGCTGCGGATCGTCGGCTCCCAGGAGATCATCGACAGGGGACCGTACAGGCTCATCCGCCATCCCGGCTACCTGGGGAGCATCCTGCTCTGGGTCGGCTCGGGTCTCGCCTTTTCAAACTGGGCGTCCCTCATTGTCGTCGCCGTCCTGATGCTGGGAGTCTACATCTACAGGATCAACGCGGAGGAGGAAATGCTCGTCGCCGCGTTCGGCGAGCGCTACGTGCTGTACAGGAAGCGCACCTGGAGGCTTCTTCCCTTTCTCTATTGAGCCGAACGGCTCAAAGGCTGCGGGGGCTGGACATTCTGGGGCTGAGCATGCTGGTGCTGCTTCAGGCGGCGGTGCTGGAGAAACCAATCGTAGAGCTTCGCATTCCGGTAGGTGACAGTCCAGCAGTCGTGGTCGAGGTCGGGGTAGAGGGTGAAGTGCACGTCACCGCCGTTCTTCCGCAGGGCATTCACCATGGCGATGGACTCTTCCGGAAGTACGTTGGTATCCTTTGCGCCGTGAAAGGCCCACACGGGGAGGCTTTTCAGGGCCTTGACGCCGCCGACATCTCCCCACCCGGCAACCGGCGCGATGGCGGCAAACAGATCGGGATAGCTCGTCGCCATGCGCCATACCCCGTTTGCCCCGAGGCTCCATCCGGTGAGGTACATCCGGTCCCGGTCCACGCGGAGATCCGGGAGGACCGCGTCCAGCAGGGCCTTCATCTCGGCGGGGTCCCACCGCTCCTGGTCTTCAGAGAGCTGGGGGGAAATGACGACAAAGGAGAAGCTGCGAGCCTGTTCAAGGCAGGCGGGAAGACCGTTTCTTTTCACGATCTGCAGATCGCTTCCCTTCTCGGTGCTCCCGTGAAGGAAGAGGATGAGGGGCCATCTTCTTTTTCCGTCGCTGTGGTAACTGCGCGGCAGGTACAGGAGGTAGCGGACGGTCATGTATTTCCCCGTCACCAGGACTTTCTTCTGCTGGGGGAGCCCGGTGAGGGTCCTCGAGCGCGCCGTCAGCGGGACAACAGATGCCAAGACGAGAAACGCCACGAGCGCGCAGGTCCTGATCATGCGCGGGCATGGTACATCGGACGGGCGCGACGCGCCAGCACCTCTCACGGGCGCCCTGGCCAATCGGCGAGTTCCCGCCGGGCCGCGCCGTCTATACCTTCAACACAGAAAGGGGATGCATGAATGGCAAATGCCTTGAAGGAAATTTCGAGCTCCCTGCGTGAAGCTGTCAAGCGCGCCGCCGCCTATACGGTCGCGCTGGAACGGGAGCCATACTCGGTGAGCGGGGTCCTCATAGGCGGGGATCGAGTGCTGACTGCAAGCCACCTGGTGGCGGACGAGGGGACGGTGGTTGTCACACCGGAGGGAAAGAAGCTCGCGGCGAAGCTGGCCGGCCGCGACCCGATCCACGATCTGGCGCTGCTGCGCCTCGGGCCGGACGTTCAGGCGGCGGCGCCCCGGACCGCGGCGGTGGAGGTGGGAGACCTCGTGGTATCGATAAAACGGGACTCCTTCGACGGGATCAACGCGTCGCTCTCCATGGTAAGCGCGGCGGGGGCGAAGCTGAGGCTCGGAAGGAGCGGGGTATTGGCGAAATACCTGCAGACGGACTCCGATCGCCTGAGCGGCACCACGGGCGGACCCCTGGCGGATGCGGAGGGATCCCTCGTGGGGATCCAGGTCTTCAACCGCCGCATGGGCGCGGAGGTGGCAATCCCGACTGACGTGGCTCTTGCGCGGGCCAAGCTCCTGGAGGAAAAGGGAAGCGTGCGCAGACCATACCTCGGGGTCAGGAGCCAGGCCGTGGCCCTGTCGAGCGCGGCGCGGGACGCGCTTGCGGGCAGGCAGGAGACCGGCCTCCTTCTCGTCTCGGTGGAGGCGGGCAGCGCCTCCGAGCGCGCGGGTCTGGAGGTCGGGGACATCCTTGCCGGTCTTGGCGGCTCGCCGGTCACGAACCACGAGCAGCTGGTGGGCCTGCTCGCGGAACACGGCGCGGGGGCGGGAGTGGAGGTGGAGGTGATCCGCGGCGGGGCGCGGCGCACGTTCTCCCTCTCCATCGGAGGCGTATGAATCTTGCGCGCGCCCGGCCGCGAATTGTCGTACGGGCGCGCGATCCCCTGCTTCGCTCGCTCATCCTGGAGCGTCTCTCCGGGCTGGGCGATCTTGCCGAGGAAGGGGACGGGGCCGCGGGCGGGGATGCCCTCGTGGTGGCGTCAAGCGTCGACCCTTCACTCACCCCGCGTGAGACAGAGGTGCTCGGGCTCCTTGCGGAAGGCATGGCCAACAAGGAGATAGCCGCCCGCCTGTCGTTCAGCACTCACACGGCCAAGTTTCACGTCGAATCCCTCTTGCGGAAGCTGGAGGCCGCCAACCGGGCAGAGGCGGTGCGGGAAGGAATAAGACGCGGGTTGATCGGCGTATAACGGATTGTTAACAGCATTTAATCCCGCGTTCACCTTAGCTTAACATTCCGTCATTATTATGGAAGAGACTAGGACGAGAAAGTCCAAGCCTTTTTCATCCAAAGGGGCCTGCCGGGTTCCGGCCAGGTCCCTTCTTTTTTTCCCTGCCGGGGGTTACGATCAGTCCAGAGGTGGCTCTCATCAAAGCGGCCGGGATTTTCGACAGCTTTCCCTTCTTGAACGCAATGCCCCGGGAGGCCAGGGACGAGCTTTCCCTGCGCTCGGTCAACAAGAGTCTTTCCCACAAGCAGGTCCTCGTGAACGGCGGAGACTGCGAGTACCTCCCTCTCGTCGTGAAGGGGACACTCCGCGTGTACAAGGTGAGCGAAACGGGCAAGGAGCTCACCCTCTACCGCATCGATCAGGGGGAAAGCTGCATTCTTTCAGCGACATGCATCCTCAATACCAGCAC
>Ga0335078_10013198_pt1 | contig 12246 bp, 9 predicted proteins | sample Lox_Sample_32_FD_206711 | JGI IMG/M metagenome (GOLD analysis project Ga0335078, IMG submission 206711) | Soil microbial communities from Loxahatchee National Wildlife Refuge, Florida, United States - Lox_Sample_3.2 | ecosystem: Environmental > Terrestrial > Soil > Wetlands | place: USA: Florida... | reverse complement strand
GACGCGCGCGATCGGGAATTCGCGCCGTTCGGAGACTGAAGGATCCAAAATGATCACCGAGAGCAGACAGTACATAACCTTCAAGCTCGGCGCCGAGCTGTTTGCCATCGACGTCGCCCAGGTACGGGAAGTTCTGGAGGTTTCGCAGATCACCAAAGTTCCCACCGCCCCGGAGTACATGCGGGGGGTGGTGAATGTGCGCGGCCAGGCGACTCCAGTGGTGGACCTGCGCCTGCGGTTCGGGCTGCCCAAGGCCGCGGACACGGTGCACACGCGAATCATCGTCATGGAGCTGGAGCTGGATGGCGAGGCGACGGTGTTGGGGGGCATTGCCGACAGCGTCCACGAAGTGATCGAACTCGACCCCGGGAACATCAACCCGCCGCCGAGGATCGCGATGCGCTGGCGCACGGAGTTCATCCAGGGGTTAGGCAAGCGGGGCGACGACTTCATCATCATTCTCGATGTCAACGCGCTCTTCTCCTCCCACGAACTGGCGCTGGTTCACGACATGGTTCCGCAAACCGCGGAGCCGGCGGCGGTGTCCTGAGATTCTCCAGGGTGTATGGCGACGATGGAAGACTATCTGAGTAATCTTGACTTCGAGGCAACTGAGGGATTCTCCCATCAGAGTTTCAATAAGCTGGCTCATTTCATTACCGCCGAACTCGGCATCAAGATGCCGGAATCGAAGCTGGCCATGGTGCGCAGCCGGCTGATGCGGCGGGTTCGAGACCTGCGCATGACGTCGGTGGATGAGTACACGGAGTTCTTTTTTCACTCGGCAAACACCGATGAGCGCGAACAGCTCATCAACCTCATCACCACCAACAAGACCGACTTCTTCCGGGAGCCGAATCACTTTCGTTTTCTGCAGACCGTCGTCCTGCCCGGATTCATGTCCGAGAATCTTGGACGGTATGCGCGGTTGAAGGTCTGGTCGGCGGGCTGCTCTACCGGCGAGGAGCCATACACGCTGGCGATGATTCTGACCGAGTTCAGCGCGTTGCACGCGGGCTTCGACTACGCCATTCTGGCGACCGATATTTCCACGAAAGTCCTGGAGAGCGGGCGCCGGGGCATCTATCAAGTCCCGCAGATCGAGCCCGTGCCGCAGGATTTCCAGCGGAAGTATCTCTGGCGCAGCCGCAACGCGAGAAAGCCCCTGGTTCGGGTGGCGCCGAAGCTGCGGGAGAAAATCAGCTTCCACCAGCTCAATTTCATGGAGGAACAGTATTCGGTAAAGGACGTATTCGACATCATCTTCTTCCGCAACGTCATGATCTACTTCGACCGCCCGACGCAGCAACTGGTGATCAACAAAATGTGCCGTAACCTGGCTCCCGGGGGATATTTCTTCACCGGTCACTCGGAATCGCTCTCCGGGATGGATATTCCACTGAAACCCGTCGAGGTGGCGATCTACAGGAAGACCGAATGACGCCGCCCGGCGCAGGCTCGAGACCGCGCAAGCAGACCAGCGTGCTGATCGTCGACGATTCGGCTTCGGTGCGCCAGGTTCTGCGGGACATCCTTCAGTCCGACCCGGACATCAAGGTCATGGGAACGGCGCCGGACCCCTACGCCGCGGTGGAGTGCATCAAGCGCGAAGTGCCGGATGTGATCACGCTCGACATCGAAATGCCGCGGATGGACGGGCTCACATTTCTCGAGCGGATCATGACGCAGCATCCGATTCCGGTGGTGATCTGTTCCACGCTTGCCGGCTCCGATTCGGAATCGGCGATGGCAGCCCTCGAGAAGGGGGCGGTCGACGTGATCGCCAAACCCAAACTCGGCGCCCGAGAGTTTCTTGAGGAAGCCAAAATCCGGATCTGCGACGTGGTAAAGTCCGCCGCGCGCGCCCGGATGGCGAAATGCCGGGGCAGAACCATGGCGGTGGGCCCGAAACTGACCGCGGATGCGGTCTTGCAGAAACCGCCATCGAGAGCATTAATCCAGACCACGGATCGAGTGGTGGCGGTCGGCGCGTCGACCGGCGGCACCGAGGCGCTGCGGGAGTTTCTGGAAGCCATGCCGCTGGACGCTCCGGGAATCGTGATCGTGCAACACATGCCCGCTGAATTCACGGCGCGGTTCGCCCAGCGGCTCAACAATATGTGCCACATCACGGTGAAAGAAGCCGAAGACAATGAATCGGTAATTCGCGGGCAGGCGCTGATCGCTCCCGGCAACCGGCACCTTCTGCTCAAACGCAGCGGCGCCCGCTATTATGTCGAGCTGCGCGACGGACCGCTGGTCAGCCGGCACCGACCGTCGGTGGACGTCTTGTTTCGTTCTGCCGCGAGATACGGAGGGCGCAACGTCATCGGCGTCATCATGACCGGCATGGGAGACGACGGGGCGAACGGAATGAAAGAGATGAAGGAGGCCGGGGCATTCAATATCGCGCAGGACGAAGCCACCTGCGTGGTGTTCGGCATGCCCGCCGAGGCCATCAAGACGGGCGGCGTCGACCGCGTTCTGCCGCTCGGGGCCATCGCCGCCGAAGTGGTCCGAAGGGCCAACGATAATCGTTAACGCCGATGACCCCCATGTCGCCAGAGATCGAATCCAGCCGCTTCGGAGAGGCCCCATTTCCGATGGGCGCGCCGCTTGAACACAACGCGCCGGCTTGGAAGCGGCCCGGCCAGAGTGCGGCCGATCTGCTTCAGAAGGCGCAGAAACAGCTTGCCATGGTGAGCAGCTCCACCGAGGGCAGCTTTCTGAAAACCGGAGAGAGCCTGATGGAGCTCCAGTCCAAAGCGCGCCAGATCAGCAGCCAAACCGCATCCATCTCCGAACTTCTGCTGAACGATAACGATTCGCTGGCGGTTCTCGATGAGATCCAGGGAGCCGCTATCCAGGGCTACCAGGACGACGAGGTGCTGTCGCGAACGGAGGAGGTGGAAGCCAGCGCCAGAGCCATCCACACGGCGATTCAGCAGACAGACCCGATGGTCGGCGTCTTCTATCTTTTGGGCGTGAAGACGCGCGTCGAAAGCGTTCAGTTTTCGGGCCACGGAGAGAGCTTTGCGAACCTGGCCGATGCGGTCACCGCGCTCTCGCGAAAGATTCGCGACGTGGTCAACGCCAGCGAGGATTCGGCTGCCGTGCTGCTGGCCGCCGCCGCCGATGCCGCCATGGAAGTGCGCGGCATGGCCCGCAAGCACCAGGAGAACCTCGGGCCGTTAATCCGGCAGACCAGCACGGAACTGGAGAATATCAAGCACCACCAAACCCGGCTTTCGGAGGCCGCCCAAAAGCGCGCCCAGAGCTTCGATCGCGTATCGCAAGCTTTAGGAGATGTGGTCTGCGCGCTGCAGTCGCACGATATTGTCCGCCAGCAGATTGAGCACGTTCTGGCAGCCTTGAACGGGATCGACTCGTCGGCGCTGGAGAGCCCGGCTTCCGCCTCGGTTCTGCGGATCCAGGCTGCGCAATTGAGCCACTCCAAAACCACCTTCGCCAAGTCGGTCCGGCAGATTCACGAATCCCTGCGGGAAATCCAGCAGAACATCGAAGAGATCACCGAAGATTCGGCGGAAGTCTCGTCCATGCCCGGCTCCGGCGAAAGATCGATGGCTGCCCGCGCGAATGCCAACTTAGGGGGCATTCTCGCCATTCTGGAAAGCGATCAGGCTCTCGACGATCGTCTCCTTGGCGTCGCGGCAGGGATTCAGGAACGGGTTGCCGAGATTTCGCGGCTGATCGCCGGATTGCAGGCGATCGGCACGGACATGCAGCACACCGCTCTGAACGCGATTTTTCAGGCGGCCCAACTCGGGTCCGAAGGGGCCACTCTCCGGACCATCGCCGACACCATTCGCATCCAGGCCAAGGGAGCGGACAATATTTACTCGACGCTGGACCGGCAGATGAGCAGCATCCAGACTGCCGCGTCCGCGCTGGAGAAGGCATTTGCCGCCCGCGGAGCTTCCGCGGACCAGGTTTCGAGCCTGCGGCGGAACATCGCCGCGGTTACTTCCAGGCAGGAGCAGACGCAGCGGGAAAATCTCAGCGCCATGGAACTGGCGGCGGAGCTGAAGCGGCAGATCGCGGAGACGGTCGACGGATTCGGCATGCAGGAGGAGTGCTCGCGGCTGCTGGGAGACGCGGCGGACCTGTTGCACCACCTCTCCGGGGAAGAGAATCTCACGGACCACGCCGGCCTCGAATGGATTACGGCGTCTTATACCATGCATTCCGAACGCGCCACGCATGAAAACGCGTGCGGAATTGCGCCTGTAACAGACGGGACACTCCCGGGCCAGGACGACAATGTCGAGTTCTTCTAAAGCCGCGCAGCCCGGCTCCTCTGCCAACGAAGCCGGCCGTATTTGCGAGCGAAAACACGATCGTAATGAGGAATGGAGATGACAAAGACTATTCTCGCAGTGGACGATTCAGCGACCGTACGGCAAATGGTGAGTTTTACGCTGAGGGACGCCGGCTATGAAGTGGTGGAGGCGATTAACGGCAAGGACGCCCTGGACAAACTCGACAAGGCGCCTTCGATGATCATCACGGACCTGAATATGCCGACGCTCGACGGGATTGGATTCCTCAAGCAGCTGCGCACGCACCCGAACGCCAAATATACCCCGGTGGTGGTTCTGACCACCGAATCGCAGGCCGAGAAGAAACAGGAGGCGAGGGCGGCCGGAGCGACGGCCTGGATCGTCAAACCATTCCGCCCGGAGCAGCTCCTGGCCGTAGTGCAGAAAGTCCTGGGTTAGATCGAATCTGCAACGGGCCGGCGTGGAGCCTGCCCCGCAACAGAAACACGCCCGCCGTGTCCCGCCAATAAGAAGATAAGAAGATAATAGGATCGATGAGCCTGTTATCGAACGCGTGGCGGGATCTGCGGCTCGCAGCGCGGACCTTGGCGAAGAGCCGGGGATTTCTGGCGGTCTCGGTTTTGTGCCTGGCGCTCGGCATCAGCGCGAATTCCACCATGTTCAGCCTGGTCGACGGCTACTGGACGCGGCCGCTGCCGGTGCGCGATCCGGGCGGCCTGGTCTATCTGAGCACGCAAACCTCGCGTGGACCGTCACCGCTCTCCTACGCGGATTACGTCGATTACCGACGTCTGTCCAAGAGTTTTCAGAACCTGGCGGCGATGGAGCGGCGCGGGCAGATCCTGGTGGGCGACGGCTTCACCGAGGAGACGCTTTCGAACGTGGTGAGCGAAAACTACTTCACGCTATTCGGCGTGGGCCCGGCGGTGGGGCGGGTGTTCACCGATGCCGATTCCAAATCCGGCGTGCCCGTGGTGGTGATGAGCTACAACATGTGGAAGCGGCGTTTCGGCGGCGATCCATCGATTGTCGGGCGAACCATCCAGGCGAGCGGCTCCTACCTGGTGATCGGCGTGGCGGAAAAGGGCTTTCGAGGAACGGAGCTCTCGATGGACGCGGATTTTTGGGTTCCCATGTATGCGTGGGATCCCTCCGGGCAGGAGCAAAACGACCGCGAGACGCGCGGCCAGGAAGTGGTGGGGCGGCTGCGGCCGGGAGTTTCGATGGCGAGCGCGCGAGCCGAACTGGCGGGAATCGCCGCGGTGCTCGATCGCGAATATCCGAAATCGGATCGCGGCTGCCGCGCAGTATTGCAGACACCGCAAGAGTACTTCCGCGGGCGAAATCTCACGGCCCGCCTGCTGCTGGCGATTGTGGGCCTGGTGCTGCTGATCGCCTGCGCCAACCTGGCAAGCCTGCTGCTGGCGCGGGCGGCCAGCCGCGGACATGAAATCGGCGTACGGCTGGCGATGGGCGCGCCGCGCGGGCGGCTCGTCCGGCAGTTCATGGCGGAGAGTCTGCTGATCGGCGGGTTGGGGACGGGGGCCGGGCTGATGCTGACAGCATGGCTGATCCGGCTGCTGCCCACGGTCCTCATTCCGCCGGGCAACAGCTTCACTCACCTCGATCTCCGTCTGGATACCCGCGTGCTCACGTACACGCTGGCGGCATCGGCCGCGACGGTCTTATTATTCGGGCTGGCGCCGGCGTTGTGGGCATCGCGGACGAACCTCATCGAGACCATCAAGGGCGGCGGCTCATCGGGCGGAAGCCGGCAAAGAACGCTCGGCCGAAACGTGTTGGTGGCGGCGCAGGTGATGCTCTCGGTGATTCTCCTGGCCGGGGCGGGCGAGCTGGTGCGGACGTTCATTTACGGCATGAACCTCGATCTCGGCTTCCAGCGCCGCGATTTGCTGGTAGTGGATGTCGGAAGCCCGTACGACCGCCGGGCGCAAACACACGAATTCTACCGGCAGCTTACCGAACGAGCATCGGCCATGCCCGGCGTGAGCGACGTCTCGTTGGCCTTGCGCGCGCCGCTCGGCCCTTCGGGCGGTGGGATGAAGCAGAAGATTACCCGGGCGGAAGATCCGGCGGACAAGGACGGCGCCCCGGTTCGATTCGCGGCCATCGGCTTGAATTACTTTCGCACACTCGGAATCCGCCTGGTGCGCGGCCGCGTGTTCGATGCCCACGATGCCTATGAAAGCGCGCCGGTAGCGATTGTGAATGAGAGCATGGCGCGCGCCTTCTGGCCGGGCGCGGACCCCATCGGCAAAGCGATTCGGCTGGAGAACGAACCGAAGAAGGAGCGCACGATTGTGGGCGTGGTGGCGGATACGCACATCGTCAGGGTGGACGAGCCGTCGCGGGCGTATTTCTATTTGCCGTTTGACCAGACGCGCTACGGATGGGCGGTCGTGATTGCGGCGACGCGGAGCGATGCCATGGCGCTGGCAAGGCCGTTCCGCGCCATGGTAACGGCGATGGACCGGCGGGCACCGGTGCTGAACGTGACTACTATGGGCCTGCTGGTGCGGTCATCGCTGTATGAACAGCAGATGTCGGCGACCGCGGTGGGGGTTCTGGGCGTGATCGGGGCGTTCCTGGCCGCCGTGGGATTGTACGGCCTGATTTCGCACGCGGTGACGCGCCGGACGCGGGAGATCGGCATTCGCATGGCCTTGGGGGCGCGGCGAACGCATGCCATGGCCATGATTCTGCGCCAGGGGATCAGGCTGGTGCTGGTGGGATCGGCCTTGGGACTGGTGGGCGCTTACTACGGCACGCAGCTGCTGAAGGGGCTGGTGTTCGGCGTGAGCGTGCACGATCCGCTGGTGTTTGGCGGGGTAGTGGCGGTGATTCTGGCGGTGGCGGTGATGGCTTGTCTGATGCCGGCGCGGAGAGCTACGAGGATCGAGCCGATGGTCGCCTTGAGGGAGGAGTGAACGGCGGACTGCGGCGGAATCGGCACTTCAAAGGAAGATGCGGGTACCCGCCGCGGGTCGACAACCTGCCCTACAGGATGTAGCGGCTGAGGTCCTGGTCTTTCACGATGTCGGCGAGCTGTCTTTTGACGTACGCCGCATCCACCTTGATGGTTTTCCTTTTGAGGTCGGGACCTTCGAAGGAAACCTCCTCCAGCAGCTTCTCCATGATCGTGTGCAGCCGGCGCGCGCCGATGTTCTCCGAGCTCTGATTCACCTGGGCGGCGAACTTCGCCACTTCCTCCAACGCCTCGTCGGTGAGCTGCAGTTTGATGCCCTCGGTTTCGAGAAGCGCGGTGTATTGCTTGGCGAGGGCATTCTTGGGTTCGCGGAGAATGCGGATGAAATCTTCCACGGAGAGCGATTTCAGCTCCACCCGGATGGGGAAGCGGCCCTGCAGCTCCGGTATCATGTCGCTGGGCTTGGAGACGTGAAACGCGCCGGCGGCGATGAAGAGGATATGGTCGGTGCGCACGAACCCGTAGCGGGTGTTCACCGTCGTGCCTTCGACGATGGGCAGGATGTCGCGCTGCACGCCCTCGCGGCTGACATCGGGTCCGTGGCCCGATTCGCGGCCGGCGATCTTGTCGATTTCGTCGAGAAAGATGATGCCGCTGGATTCGACGCGCTCCAGGGCGACGCGCGTCACCTGGTCCATATCGATCAGCTTCTGTTCTTCTTCCTGCACCAGGTAGTCGAGCGCTTCCGCCACGCGCATCTTGCGGCGGCGGGTCTTCTGGCCGAAGATGTTGGGCAGCATGTCCTTGAGGTTGATGCCCATTTCTTCGATGCCGGCGTTGGTGGAAATTTCGAACGTGGGCGCGCGGTCTTTCACCTCCAGCTCCACGATGCGCTCGTCGAGCTTGCCTTCGCGCAGGCGCTCGCGCAGTTTTTCACGCGTCCGCTCGGCGCTCTCGGAGGGCTCGGGCTGCTGCGGCATCAGCAGGTCGAGCAGGCGGTCCTCCGCAGTGAGCTCGGCGCGATCGGCCACTTCGTCGAGCCGCTCCTCGCGAACCATATCGATGGCGATATCCACCAGGTCGCGGATCATGGATTCCACATCGCGGCCGACGTAGCCGACTTCGGTGAACTTGCTAGCCTCGACTTTCAGGAATGGAGAATTGGAGAGGCGCGCCAGCCGCCGCGCCAGTTCAGTCTTGCCGACGCCCGTGGGCCCGATCATGAGGATGTTCTTGGGCATCACCTCTTCGGCCATTTCCGGCGGCAGCTTCTGGCGGCGGATTCGATTGCGGAGAGCGATGGCCACGGCCCTCTTGGCTTCCGACTGGCCGACCACGTGTTTGTCGAGCTCACGCACGATTTCGCGCGGAGTAAGCTCGTCGAGGATCGGTTCCTGGTCGGCGGATTGTCCCGGCAGGTAGATGACCATGCTACTCAATCTCCTCGTAGGTGACGTTGTCGTTGGTGTAGATGCAGATTTTGGCGGCGATGGCCATCGATTCCTCGACGATGCGGCGCGCGGAAAGCTTGGTGTTGCGCAGCAGCGCGGTGGCGGCGGAGGTGGCGAACGGGCCGCCGGATCCGATCGCGGCCACACCTTCGTCGGGCTCGATCACATCGCCGTTGCCGCTGACAATATATGTGCTGGTCTTGTCGGCCACCAGCAGCAGCGCCTCGAGGTGGCGCAGCGCGCGATCGGTGCGCCATTCCTTGGCGAGCTCGACCACCGAGCGGGCCACGTTGCCGTTGAACTGCTCGAGCTTGGCTTCAAAGCGCGCGAAGAGAGCGAAAGCGTCGGCCGTGGAGCCGGCGAAGCCCGCCAGAACCTTGTCGTTGTAGAGGCGGCGCAGTTTCCTGGCAGTCCCTTTGAGTACCTCACTGCCGAGCGTGACCTGGCCGTCGCCGGCCATGACAACCTTATTGTCGCGGCGGACGCAGATCACTGTAGTGGAGCGGATTCGACTGTGCATCTGGGCGACTCTATTCTAACAAGCGGGTGCGCGAACGGCCCGGCGGGCGGAGCGGCGGCGCTGCCGGCCGGCGTTCAGTTGCGCAGCGGCTTCCCGGTCCTGAGCAGGTGCTCGACCCGGTTGCGGGTTCGAATATCGCCCAGCAGGCTCATAAAAGCCTCCCGCTCCAGGTCGAGCAGGGATTGCTCGGATAAGCTCTGGCTGCCGGTCAAGCGGCCGCCGGAAACCACCAGGGCCAGGCGTTCGCCGATGACGCGGTCGTAATCGGTAATCTGGCCGGCTGCATGCGCCCGCACAACCCCTTCCATGATCGCGTCAAAGCCGGCTTCGCCTTCCACCGGGATTTCCCGCTGGGGCGGCGGTGCGTGCTTCGGGGCCAGAGCCAGGGCTGTCTCTTTGGCGTCGCCCACCAGGCGTTCGGGGTTCATGGTGATGACGTCCCCGGCGCGCAGCAGGCCGAGCTCCCGAGCGTGCGCGGCGCTGCTCGAAACGGTGGCGCCGGCGATCAGATCGAAAGCGGCCCTGCCGCTTCCCAGCCGAATGAGCAGCTCCTTGATTCCGCCGCCCGTGGGAATCAGGCCGGCGGCGGTTTCGGTGAAGCCCATAAACGTTTCGGCCGACGCCTGAATCCGCGCCGCGTGCAGCGCCAATTGACAGCCGGCCCCGGCCGCCGTGCCGAAGGGGGCGGCAACCACCGGCCGCGGCGCGTATTTCAGCTCCAGAAGCGCTTGCTGACGCTGTCGAACTCCCAGGTCGATTTTGTCCCACTCCCCGTTTTGGGCGGCCGCGAGGACGGGTGTGAAATCGGCGCCGGCGCTGAAATTCTCGCCTTGATTGGCGATCACCAGCGCTTCGTGGCCGGTCCGAATGTCTTCGATGGCGCCCAAAAGCATCTCGAGCGCGTCTTCGCCGAGAGCGTTCATCCGGCTGTGAAACGCGAGACAAAGGACGCCATCGTCCAAATCGATCAGCGAAGCGCCCCGGTTCTCGCGCAGCACGCCGCGCGCTCGTTTGATTTCGGAAAGCACCAGCACGCCGGGACGCGGCTCCAGGTCCCGCCACCGGCCGGCGGCGAGATCGAAATAACGGGTGCCGGGCCGGCCTTCGCGATCGGCCGGCTCGTAGAAGGTTTCGGCGCCCGATCGCAGCATGTTCTCGACCGATGCCGGAACGGCGCAGCCTTCGCCGCGCATGCGTTCGGCCGTGGCGCGCACGCCCAGTGCGTCCCAGGCTTCGAAGGGGCCGAGCGAGAAGGCGAATCCCCAGCGCATGGCGCGGTCGATTTCGACGATGCGGTCGGAGATTTCGGGAACCATGCTGGCGGAATACCAGAAGAGATCGCGGAAGAGGGGCCAGAGCAACCGGCCGGCGCGGTCGTCGGCGGCCGCCAGGGTGCGAAGCCGCTGCGGCAGATCCTCCACGCCGCGCACCGCTTCCACCGACGGGAACTTCACTTTCTGCGGCAGATGGTACTCGAGAGTTTTGCGGTCGATGACGTGGATTTCCTTTTCCGGCCCGACGCGCTTATAAAAGCCCTGGCCGCGTTTTTCGCCCAGCCATCCGCGGTCGGCCATGCGCGCCATGAATTCGGGAGTCCGGTAGCGGCCGCGGGCGGGATCGTTGGGGGCCAGTTCATGGAGATTACGCAGCACGTGCACCCAAACGTCCAGGCCGATGACATCGACCAGGCGGAAACTGGCGCTGCGCGGCAATCCGATCAGCGGGCCGGTGAGCGCGTCCACTTCTTCGATGGTGTAGTCGCCCTCGACCGTCAGTTGATGAATCGTGGCTCCGAAAAAACAGCCGATCCGGTTGGCGATGAAGTTCGGCGTGTCCTTGCAGGGCGCCACGCCTTTGCCCAGACGGCGGTCGCAGAACTCGGAAACCCAGGCGACCACGTCGGCCGCGGCGCCGGGTCCGGGGATGATCTCCACCAGGTGCAGGTAGCGCGGCGGATTGAAAAAGTGCGTGCCCAGAAAGTGGGCGCGCCATTCCGCGTCGAATCCCTCCGCGATGCTGGCCAGCGGAATCCCGCTGGTATTGGTGGAAACGATGGCGCCGGGTGCGCGGACTTCGGCCACCCGGTCCAAAAGGCCGCGCTTGATCTCCAGGTTCTCCGCGACGGCTTCCACGATCCAGTCGCAATCGCCGAGACGATCGAGATGGTCTTCGAAATTGCCGGGCGTGATGAGCGAGCGCGCGGAGCTGGTGAAGAACGCCACCGGTCGCTGTTTTGCGGCGCTTTCGATGCCGGCGAGCGCGGCGGCATTGCGGTCCGGCCCGGGAATCACGATATCGAGAAGGTCGACGGGAAATCCGGCGTTGGCGAAATGGGCCGCAATGCGCGATCCCATGGTGCCCGCACCCAATACGGCGACACGGCGTAATGGCTTCACAAAGGTTAGTGTACTGTGGCGTGAGAAGCGGCGCGCCGGGTGCGGACGCCGATTGCCGCCCCGCCCCCCGGAAAGCGCCATGAGGCGGGATATCATGGAGCAGAAGCATGGAGAGCGCAGCACCGTCAGGCCGGCGATGGAGATTGCCTCGCTGGGCTCCGCAGACGTTCGGATACCTGCTGTCCGCTCTGTGCCTGGCATGGGCCCTGCGCAATTACCAATTCAATGAGTTGTGGCCGACCATCCGATCGCTGGACTGGCGCTGGGTGGCGGTCGCCATACTGGCCGATCTTTCGGTTTATGTCTTCCATGCTTGGCGCTGGAACACGCTGCTCGAACCGGTGGCCCGCCTCAAGCTTTGGCGCACCGTGCAAGCCATTTACATCGGGTTGTTTGCCAATGAAGTGTTGCCGCTGCGCGTCGGCGAATTGATCCGCTGCTACCTGCTGGCCCATTGGAACGGGCTGCGGCTGTCGCTGGGGTTCGCGTCGGCCGCCGTCGAGCGCGTGATCGACGGATTCTGGATGCTGCTGGCCTTTGTGATTACGGCCGGTTTCGTCAAAGGCATCGACCCGCGCGTCACGCTGGGGGTGCAGTTGTTGGCGGGCGGTGTGCTCGCCTGCGCCATCGC
>Ga0335078_10013197_pt1 | contig 12246 bp, 1 predicted proteins | sample Lox_Sample_32_FD_206711 | JGI IMG/M metagenome (GOLD analysis project Ga0335078, IMG submission 206711) | Soil microbial communities from Loxahatchee National Wildlife Refuge, Florida, United States - Lox_Sample_3.2 | ecosystem: Environmental > Terrestrial > Soil > Wetlands | place: USA: Florida... | reverse complement strand
CCGGCGTTCCAGCCCGCCACGTCCCACCAAGATTGAAAAGCGTGGTGATCTGATTTGCGATCCGAAGGTACTCCGCCAATTGGGCTGCGCCCTGGGCCTGCTCGGTAGTGGGCTTGATTTCCAGCATAAACCGCGCGTTGATATCCGTCAGGTCAGGAAATAGCCGGCTGCCGCCAAACCCGTATATGGATGGGCTCCACGCTCTTCCGAACAAGATCCTACCGAGGCTTATAGCACCCCGTCCGGTTCCGGATCGACGGGTGAACATGCCCTTGACGAGTCCGTCAGCCATGAAGTTCAGACCAATCCATTGATGGACTATCCTCCCTTCTTCCATGCTGAAGAGTCCCAGGGGGTCGGACCCGTTTACCGGGTCTCCGGCGGCGTACACATACTTGTGCAGACTGGCCGGGTCGTAAGGATTCCCCTGCACCGGATCCATTGTCCAGAACCGGCCGCTCGCCGGATACATGTAGCGTGCCCGAAGGTAAAGGAGCTGTGTGGCGGGGTCGTAAGCCTCACCCGCATACCCATAAACGTTCGGTGTCGATCCGGTTGCCGCCAATTGGATGCCGAAAGCATCGTATGTATAGCGATCCGTCACCGTTCCGTTCGCGTCCATCATGTACCGAACCGAGCCCTGACCGTCGTGTCCGTAAAAACTAGCCACCCATCCGCCATTGATTACCTGGCTCTGCCCAATGCGTTCAAGTCCGTAAGTATAGACGCGCTGCACGGCGCTATTTACGACTTCCTCCAGAACTTGCGGATAACCGGTAGGATTCATCGTGTCCACAAGGTAAGCCGTCGTGACTCCGCCAGCACTCAAGCCTACACGATTGCCATCACCATCGTAAGTAATCAAAACGGCACCGGAGTTTATCTGCTTCAGACGGCCTTCAAAGTCGAATGCGTACGTGTTGCTTCCTGAGCCCGTCGTGCTGCCATTGGGATCGTAGGTATCGCTGGTCAAATGGTCGTTGCCATCGTATGTGCTTGTTGCCGCAGCCACACCGTTCACAGTGCTCGTTCGGGTGAGCCGGTTGCCGACAGGATCGTACGTGTAGCCGATCGCGCCATTCGGACCAGTGGGGTCGCTCGATATTGTCTCTCCCGTCAGCCGATACAACGCGTCATAAGTGTAGGTCACGGCGCGGCCGTTACCCTCGGCAACACCCGTGCGATTGCCGACGGCGCCGAGTGTATAGCCATAGCTGACCAATGTGGCGCCCTTCACGGCCGTTAAATTGGTCAAACGATTCAGATTGTCATACGTGTAAGTCGATTGTACTGCGTTGGGATATGACACACTCGCCACGTTTCCAACGCCATCGTAGGAGTACGTTGTATTCCCGGCCCCGAGATGGTTATCGGCAACCGTAGAGACCCGATTCAGCTTGTCGTACGCGTAACTGGTACTAGTTCCGTTGCTGTTCGACGACACGACAGAGAGGAGATTCCCCACGCCGTCCCAGGTGTAGGTCAATGTCCCTTGCGGGGCGACCTTGGTGAGCATACGGTCCCGATTGTCATACGTGTAGGTTGTGCCACCGGCCGAATCCACCATACTGGCGCGGCGTCCGGTTAGCGTATACGTGTATCGCACCGTGGCCTCTCCGAGGCTGGAGTCCGGCGTCTTGGCCGACAGCCGGTTCATCACGTCGCGAGAGTAGGTGGTCGTCTTGCCCCGGAAGTCGGTATGAGTGACAATATTGCCGGCCCCATCGTAGGTCGCCCCGTCCGTCGCTCCGCCCGGCAGCGTCCGCTGCGTTTGACGGCCCAAGTTGTCATACTGGAAAGTCGTCACATGACTGTTGGCGTCGGTCTGCGAGATCCTGTTCCCCACCTCGTCATAGGAGAACTTTGTAAGCTGGCCAAGGGCGTCCGTAACCTGCAACAAACGGCCAAGCGCATCATACGCGAATTGCGTCATCTGGAGCGCCTGGTCGGTCTTGCTGGTATTCCGGCCCAATGAGTCAAATCCGGCCTGATCGTAGGTGCCGTCCGGGTAGGTAGTCTTGACCAAGCGGTTCAGCGAATCGTACTGGTATTGGATGACGTTCTTGCGAGCGTCGGTCATCGTCAGCCGATTGCCAACGGCATCGTAAGTAGCGGTTGTGGCGTTATCAAGAGCATCGGTAATGGTCGTGACGCGTCCCGCCTGGTCGAAGGCTTGTTGGGTAGTATTGCCGCGGGCATCGGTGAATGCGGTCGTCTGTCCGGCAAGATCGTAGGTAGTGTTCTCGGTCGAATTGTCCGCGTATGTCGTTGTGGTCAGCCGATTGTCCCCGTCGTACATATAGGAAGTTACGCGGTTCAATTGGTCCGTAACGGTCAGGGTATTACCTTCAGCATCGTATGTAAGCTGTTGAGTCGTTTGATCGGGAAATGTGACGGTCGAAACCCGACCGTTCTGGTCGTAGGCGTAGCTAGTCTTGTGCCCCAGCTGATCGATTGTGCTGGTGGGCCGGCCGACGCCATCGTAAGCGGTTTGCCGAGTCGATCCATCTGGATAGGTAATCTGGGTCATCCGGCTCAGATTATCGTACTGGTAGGACGTCACCATGGTGACAGTTCCGGAGGCCGCCGTTCGCGTCGTAGTCCGGGTCAGTATATTGCCATTGCCGTCATAGGTGTAAGTGGTAATGTGTCCCAGTTTGTCGGTATCCTGGGTTTTGCGGCCTGAACTGTCGTACTGGTAACTCGTGACGTTATTTTGAGCGTCGGTGACGGTCAGCGGCAGACCCATCGAATTGTGCGTGTATGTCGCGGTGTTCCCGGCCGTATCCCTGGTTGAAGCCAGGTTCCCGTTGCCATCATACGTGTTGGTCAGAGTGACGCGGTTGAGGGCGTCGGTGATGGTAAGCAGCCGGTTGTTGCCATCGTACGTATATGCGGTTGTGTGGCCCAGCGAATCCGTAGCCGTGAGACGATTGTTGTTCAGGTCGTACGTATACGTCACGGTTTTGCCGAGCGGATCTGTTTCCGTGAGGACGTTATTCTGCGAGTCGAAAGTACGGGCGATAGTTGCGCCCGTGGGATCGGTGGTACGGACAATATTCCCCGCGGCATCGTAGTAGTTCACGGTGATTCGTCCGAGCCGGTCGGTCACAATCTCCTGCTGATCTGTTTTGTCGTGGACGTAATTAATGGTTTTGCCTGAAGAATCGGTGCGGCTCGCCAGTTCTCCGTCCGGATAGTAGTCGTTGCGCGTGGGCTGGTCGCCGCTCGGATCGCTCATGGTGAGGATCAGATGCGTTGGATCATAAGTGTATGCGGATTGCCCATTGATCTGATTCGAAACGTTGGTCAGATTACCTGTGTTGTCGTAGGTGTACGAGATCTGGTTACCGGCCGGATCAGCGAGAGTAGTCACGCGGCCAAGCGCGTCGCGGGAGAAGTTGACAGACTTCCCCGTCGACGACATGATTTGGTCGGGTGAAAACGTGACTGTGTTGCCGTTCAGGTCGCTGATGTTCTGCAGACCGTTCTGCCGGCTGAGCAGCATGCGGAGGCTGTTCGGTAATCCAACCACCCACTGATCGGGGTCCAGGAGGGAAGTCTCGGACATGTCCATCAGGGTCATCGGGCCACCTCCCGTGTTCCCTGTGACGGCGCCGCTCGTGATGCCGACTAACGTCAACGTGGCGTTTGGCGGCGTCGTTCCTGCCGGCGTGAAACCGACCGTAGGGCTGGGAGTCCCACCGAAGAACCCCGTGCAGTTGTTGGTCAGGGTTACTTCGAAGCTGTATTGATCGCCGGTCGGTAAGGTGACGTTGATGGTGTGCGGCCGGGTGGCCTCCATGCAATTGGAGAACAGGTTTCCATCGAATATGCCCTGCCATCCATCGCCGATCGGGCCATTGACGGTGACGCGGCTCGACCGTAAGCCAAGCGTCCATCCTATGCCGAAATCTCCCTGATTCTTATTGCGGCTGTCGTACATTCGAGTAACTTGAATTGGAATGCCGCCTAACGGGACGTTGAGATCGGTGTACAAGAGTGTAAATAGGCCGGTCTTTCGAGCTCCGCTGATAATCGCGTTCGTTATTGCTACGCCCGTCTGTCCGGTGGTATCCGTTGCGGTCAGGCGGATTTGGGCTGTCCCGTTCAGCATCATGGTCGGATCCAACGTGGCGCTGACGGTGGCCGAGGTGCCCGACGCGAATTGCGTCCATGTGGCGGCATCGGCGAGCTTGTATTCCAGAACCCACCCGGCCAGGTTCGGACTTGTGATGGTTCCGGTCACCGGCGTGGGTCCCGTCACCTGCTGGCTTTCGGCGGGAGCGGTGAGCGTGGCAACGGGCGGATCGCCGCTGACGTTTCCGAGGAGACTGAAGCCGCCGGCCAAAGCGGCCTGCTCACTTCCGGTCTGCGCGACAGGGGTGCGCGGCCCGAGGACCGCGCCGGGGTCGATGGTGAGTTGCGCGGTCGCTGTGGTCGCGCTGGTCGCGGTTACCGGCCCCGCCGCTCCCAGGGGCGCGCCTCCGACGGAGACGCCGGGGCCGAAGCTGACGTCGGTGATGCCTTGTATGAAGTTGGTGAAGTTGCCGCCGATCGTGACGGTAACGGATTGGCCCGGCTGTGCCGAAACCGGACTAAACGAGGAGAGCGCCGGAATTCCCACCGTGGTGAAGCCGTTCGCCAGCGAGACAGTCTCGGATCCGGTTTGTACGGTCACAGTGCCGCTGAATCCCGGCATGGCATTCGGCACCACGCTGACTTGCGCAATCGCGGTGGTCGGGCTGGTGACCGTGACCGGTCCGAAGGACCCGGCAATCCCGGACCCAACCTGGTAGGCCGGCCCGAACTGCGCCTGAGTCACTCCCTGGACGAAATGCGTGCCCTGTCCGGTAATAGCTACATGCAGGAACTGCCCCGCCTGTCCGACGTTGGGAGCCAACTGCAACGAACTGGAAGGCGGCGGCAATAAGGTGACGACCGCGGAAGCCATCTGCGTCGTATCCGCCTGACTGATGGCGTAGATCGTGACCGTCTGCTGAGCGGCGACAGAGGCCGGCGCCGCGTACAGGCCGTTGGAGACACTCCCGACATTGGGGTTCAAGAGCCACGTAACCGCGGTATTCGACGTATTGGCGACCGTGGCCGAAAACTGCGCGCTTTGTCCGCCCGACAGGTTCGCCGAAAGCGGCGCCACCACGATCGACACGGGAGACGGCACGAGTGTAATTGTGGCCGAGGCGTTGGCGGCCGGATTCGTCTGGCTGGCCGCTGTAATTGTAACCGTCTGCTGGCCGCCGAAGGTTACGGGCGCGGTGTAGAGACCGCCCGGACTGACTACGCCGATGTTAGGCGGAGTCAGGGTCCAGGTGACGGCCGTGCTGCCATTCACCAGGTTGGTCACAAGCGCGGTAAACTGCTGCTGCTGGACCGGCGCCAGCGACACCGTCGCCGGACCCAGGGTCACCGTAATCGGCGGCACGACGGTAACCTGCGCGCTCGCGGATTTCGTGGGATCGGCGACGCTGGTCGCGGTCACCGTCAATGTCTGCGGGGACACGACACTGGAAGGCGCCTGATACAGCCCGCTCGATGACAGAGTGCCAATTTGCGGCGACATCGACCAGGTGACGGCGGTATTGGAATTCCCTGTCACGGTAGCGGTGAATTGCTGCTGCGCCGATTGCGGCATGGTGATAGCCGCGGGGCTGATGCCAATGGTTACGAGCGGCACGAGGCTGATCTGCGCGGTATTAGTCTGCGACGAATTCGCCAGCGAAGTAGCGGTGATGGTTACGGTCTGCGGCGTATCGATGTTGGCCGGGGCGGTATAGAGTCCGTCGGGCGTGAGCGTGCCCACCTGTGGCGACATCGACCAGCTCACCGCCATATTTCCCACGGCCGCAAAGAGCTGCGATTGCGACGGATTCAGGCTCGGCGCAGCCGGGCTGACACCGGTAAAAGACGGCGGCGTCAGATATTGGGGCTCCAGGTAGACCTGCGCGGTGCTGGTTTGCGTCGGTGTGCCGACGGTAGTGGCGGTTAGCGTAATGATCTGGAATGTGGGGATGCTGGCCGGCGCGGCGTAGATGCCATAGGTATTGATGGTCCCGGAACCCGGCGGGTTTATGGAGTAAGTTACCGGGATTCCGCCGGTGCTGAACTGCTGCGTCTGGTACGGGCCAACTTGAGTCTTGACAGGGGCGATTTCCAGCATTCCGTGGGGCTTGATTTCGATGCCGGCGACGGGCAGGTTGCTGAAATCCATCTCGAAAGACCCGCCCTGCCACGGGAAGGTAAACGTCTGGTCGAAAGGAATCCAGGGCCCTCCCATGGCGGTAACTGTGTCGGGGATATTGACACGAGTGGTGGCGGTGCCGCTTTGATCCCAACTGCTGGCTGAAGCCTGCCCCGGCCAATTCGGATCGGAAACGAAGTGAAGAGTGACATCGTTGCTGCCGGCCGGTACGGGGAAATCGTAATACCAGCCGTCGACGTAGTAAGGCTGTTTCCTCCCGCCAAATTCCGATAGCAGATAGTTGGGAACAGTCAGGCCGCGAGTTACACCAGTCGATTGACCGACCGGGCAAGGATTGTACTGACAATATCGCTGCCCCATCTGCAAGGTCCATGTATCCCCGCTCCAGATGGTCCCGTCAGGAGCGGCATACCAGGACCCGCCGGTATTCACGCGCAGGTGCTGAGTCAGAAAGATGAGGAAGGTCGCGCTCTTGGTCGAGTCGTCCATGCTGGTGGCGATCAGTTGATCCACCTGTCCGGCGGAAAAAGTCGCCGGGGCGGTATACGCAAAGTCCTCGGCTTCGCAGGTGCAAGTTCCGACGTTGCCCGGAGCCGCCGACCAGATGATATTGCTGGTGGGCGTTCCGGTCACGGTGGGAACGAGATTGGTCGAGTATATCGTCTGCGACGGCAACACCATAATGGCATTGGTCGGCCAGAACGACACGTTGTTGGACAGGCCGATCTGGTAGGTCGCGGAACTGACCGAGCTATCGGGAGATCCGGCCGCATACGCGATCGCCTGAAGGGTGGTGTAGGCAGGTATGACTACCGGCCATGAATAGGGAATGCCGTTCGTCTCGCTCGGCGTGGAGCCATCGATGGTATAGCGGATGATGGCTCCCTGGGTGGTGGTACTGATAGTGACGGTTTGCGGCAATGCGTAAGTCCCGGCCGCGGGGCTGAATGTGGGGGTCGCAACCGGGTAATTGATGGTGTAAGTTGCGGAGCTGATCGAGCTGTCGGTGAATCCGCTCTTGTATGCGATCGCCTTGATCGTGGTCGTGGCGGTTACGGAGATGGCCCCGGTGTAGACCGTGCCGGCCGTTTCGCTGGGATTGGTGCCGTCGGTCGTGTATCGGATGGTGGCGCCCGACGTAGTGCTTCTCAGCGTGACCGATTGGGCGGCGTTATAGGTGCCGGCCGCCGGGTTGAATGTCGGCGCCGCCGCGGGCGGGGCGATGGTGAACGTCGCGGAAACTACGGCGCTGTCGGCCATGCCGGTCAGGTACGCGATAGCTTTGATGGTGGTAGTGGTGGTCACGGAGACCGGCGTGCTATAGAGTGTCCCCGAGGTCTCGCTGGGCGTGCTGCCGTTGGTGGTGTACCGGATCGACGCGCCCGCCGTGGCGCTGGTAATCGTCACGGATTGCGAAGAGGGGTACGTGCCCGCAGCGGGGCTGAACGTAGGGACGGCAACCGCGATCGTGTAGGCGCCGCTGACCACGGAGCTGCTGGTCAATCCGGTTTCGTACGCTATTGCCTTGATGGTGGTGTTGACGTTGACGGCGATGGCGCTGCTGTAGAGCGTGCCCGAGGTGGGACTCGGGGTAGACCCGTCGGTGGTATATCGAATCGACGCTCCGGAAGTTGTAGTAGTGAGGGTGACACTCTGCGGGGCGCTGTAGGCCCCGGGCGCCGGGCTGAACGCCGGCGCGGCCACAGTAATGGTATAAGCTGCCGAACTGACGGCGCTGTCTGTCATCCCGGTCTTGTACGCGATGGCTTTGATTGTGAGGTTGGAGCTGACCGCGACCGGAGTGCTATAAAGAGTGCCGGCGGTTTCGCTGGGCGTCGACCCATCGGTGGTGTACCGGATGGAAGCGCCGGTGGTGGTGGTGCTGATGGTTACGTTCTGCGTCGTGCTGTAGTTGCCGGCGGCCGGGCTGAAAGTGGGAGCCGCCACCTGGGGCGTAATGGTGTAGGCCGCCGACACAACGGCGCTGTCCGCCATTCCGGTCATGTATGCGATGGCTTTGATGGTGAGGCTGGCGTTCACCGCAATTCCCGTGCTGTACAAGGTGCCGGCCGTTTCGCTGGGCGTCGAGCCGTCCGTGGTGTAGCGGATCGATGCGCCCGAGGTCGCGCTGCTGAGGGTGACGGTCTGCGGCCCGCTGTAGGAGCCCGCCGCCGGACTGAACGCGGGCGCGGCGACCGCAATGGTGTATGCGGCCGAAGTGACGGCGCTATCCGCCATTCCGGTCTTATAGGCGATCGCCTTGACGGTCTCGTTCACGCCCACGCTGATCGGGGAACTGTACAATGTGCCCGCTGTCTCACTCGGCGTCGACCCATTCGTGGTGTAGCGGATGGAAGCGCCGGAGGTCGCACTGCTGATCGTCACCGTTTGCGGGGCGGTGTATGAGCCGGCCGCGGGGCTGAACGTGGGCGCACCCACCGCGATGGTATACGCGGCTGACGCCACGGCGCTGTCGGCCATTCCTGTCTTGTAGGCAATCGCTTTCACGGTCTCGTTGACGCCCACCGTAACGGGCGAGCTGTAGAGCGTGCCCGCCGTCTCGCTCGGCGTCGAACCGTTCGTCGTGTAACGGATCGATGCGCCCGAGGTCGTGCTGCTGATGGTTACGGTCTGGGGCGACGTGTACGACCCCGCCGCGGGACTGAAGGCCGGCACGGCCGCCGCGATGGTATACGCTGCCGATGCCACTGCGCTATCGGTCGAACCGGACTTGTAGGCGATTGCCTTGACGGTTTCGTTCACGCCGACCGTAATCGGAGAACTGTACAGCGTGCCTGCTGTCTCACTCGGCGTCGAGCCGTCTGTCGTGTAGCGGATGGAAGCTCCGGAGGTGGTCGTGCTGATGGTGACCGTCTGCGGCGATGTGTACGAGCCGGCGCCCGGACTGAACGTTGGATTGGCGACCTGCGCTCTTGGCGCAAGACGGACCGGTTTGGGCAACGAACTGCTTTCGGATTGCGGATTGTCTTGCGCCCGGTTCCCGTCCGTTTGGCTGCTCTGCGTGCTTTGCTGTTGCGGAGCCTGCCACGGATCAGGCTCCGGATTCTGCGCGACCGACGCCATAAGGAGAACCGGCGAACGGCGGGGGTTTCCCGGAGGGGCAGCGGAGATCAAGCCATCGCTGAATGCCGCGCCATCGCCGCCTATCCCCATTTGCTGCAAATTCAGGGGCCCGCCCCGCCAGCTCGGCCTGGAGGCGGAGGTTTGCAAGGGTTTAGCCGGCGCAATCGGGAGCGGCGGTTTCAGAGGCGATTTACGCGCCGCCAGCGGAGTCTTAGCCCGCGTCCGGCCAGGACTAGGTCTTGTAGCTTCCCCCGAGACTCCAGGCATCGATACGGGGGACAGCCCTTCGGAGGTGGTGGCGGGCCCTCGTGCGGAAGCATCCGCAGCCGGTCTCGGCTCACTCCGCGAATACGGCACCAAAGGCTGATCCGGTAACCGCTGCGTATCCAACGTGGAAGCCAACAGCGTTTGATGAAAAGCGAGAAAAGCCGCGAAGCAGCTAAAATCGCGAACCCATCCACAATTAGGCCGGAACATGATATTCTTCCTCCGAACCCGCCGGCGCCCAGGCACACCTGTCCCTGCAGACCTAAGTCATCAGTTACAATGATGCCCTCGCCCGGAGCACCGGAAGGTTACACGATAGTTACAAGCCCCGCCCGGGCTGCTCGGCTTGCCCTCGCGGCGGAGCGCTTGAATGCGCTAGAACAAAATAGTGGGAAGCTATTGACACACTCGAGTCACCCGACCGCGAATGTGTCCGATCGTCTCATCTGCCTACAGATACACTAAGTCCGTTTAATCGTCTAACTCAACCTTATGGCACGCCGTAGAACTACCACTACTATTACTCTCAAATTGGTACTCTTGTCAACAAGAAATTAGTGCATTTTAGTGATCTTGTGCATCTCCTGCGCGTGCTTTGGAAATGACGGGGAATTACCCGGGTTTCGAACCCCGGATGCACACCTGCATCCGCGGCCGGACGGCTTGCACTACAATCGACGAATGGTCCGATCACTCGCTTTGTGCCTGGTTCTGCCGTCCGCCCTTTGCCTGGCGCAGAACCCCATCGCTCCTCATTCGGCATTCGAGCCGCCCGCCGCCAAAGCCGCCGCCGCGCTGGCCCAAAGCACCAAAGACTCGCCGCCCGATCTGCTCACCACCGGCGAAAAGACCAACTGGGAAGAAACCGGCCCCTACGCCGAAGCGGTCGAGATCTCGCGCAAACTGGAGCGCGCCTCGCGCTTCGTGAAAGTGATGGACATCGGAACCACGCCCGAGGGCCGCACCATGATCGCGCTGGTGGTTTCCAAGGATCGCGCCTTCACCCCGGAAGCCGCCGCGCGCACCGGCAAGGTGATCATGATGATCCAGAGCGGCATTCACTCGGGAGAAATCGAAGGCAAAGACACCGTCCTGATGCTGGTGCGCGACATGGTGGTGGCGCGGAAGTATCCGGCCTGGCTGGATCACATGATTTTTGTGATCATCCCGGTGTTCAACGTGGATGGACACGAGTATTTCAGCCTGTGGAACCGGCCGCAGCAGAACGGTCCGCGATCCACGGGACTGCGCAACACGGCGCAGCGGCTCAACCTGAACCGCGATTACATCAAGGCCGATACCCCGGAAATGCGCGCCTGGCTGCGCATCTTCAATTCGTGGAACCCCGATTTTCTCATCGATAATCACGTCACCGACGGCAGCGACATGCAGTACGACGTCACCTGGGACATGGCGCGCAACCAGGACCTGGCCGACCCCGCGGGCGCCTGGGTGCGCGAGAAATTCGTGCCGGAGCTGGACAAGCGCATGGAGGCCGACGGCCACATGGTGGCGCCCTACGGCGCGCTGCGAAACGTCAACGGCAAGCGCGAGTTCTTCATGGAGGTCTTCACGCCGCGCTATTCGCACCTGTATGCGGCGGTGCAGAACCGCCCGTCGCTGCTGGTGGAGACGCACAGCCTGAAAACCGCCAGGACGCGCGCCTGGGCCAATTACGACATCATGCGGCACACCTTCGATACGATTCTGCTGGACCCGGAAGCTCTGCGCCGCGCGGTCCGCGAGGCCGACAAAGAGATGTCGTCGCGTGCCGGCAATCCCTCGGCGCCTCTGGTCTACCTGGCGGGCAAAGTCAGCGACAAGAGCCGTCCGGTGGTCTATCACGCGCTCAAAGTCGACCGGATTCCCAGCCCGGTGACCGGCGGCAGCGTGACGCATTATACGGGCGAGCCGGACGATATCCAGACCGTCATCCACGACCAGATCGAAACGACCACGGAGGCGAGGATGCCGCTCGGCTATATCGTGCCCGCCGCCTGGAAGAATATCGCCGATCTGCTGGCGCTCCACGGGGTCGAGATGGAGCGGACCGCCAAGCCGCTGCACCAGCAGTTCGAAACCTACCGGTTCCGCAACATCACGCTGGCGCAGCGCGAAGACGAAGGCCACGTGGCCGTCAGCTTCGAACCGCGGCTGGTGACGGAGAACATTTACATTCCCCCCGAATCGTACTGGATTCCGATGCACCAGCGGCGGGCGCGGCTGATTCTCTCGATGCTGGAGCCCGAAGCGCCGGATTCGCTGGCGCGCTGGGGATTGATGAACTCGGTCTTCGGAGGCGGCGGACGCGGCGGCGTCGGCGAATATCTCTCCGAACCGATCGCCCGCCGGATGATGGCGGATTTCCCGGAGCTGAAAAAGCAGTTTGACGAAAAGGTATCGTCAGACCCCAAATTCGCGGCCGATGCCAATGCGCGCCTTCAATGGTGGTATCAGCAATCCAAGTACGAGCCCGAAGACAACGGGCGATATCCCATCGTGCGCGTCTGGGAAGCGCTTCCGGCGGGAGTGATTGGCAAGTAAAGGGACCATTTCCTCAGATACATATCCGCGTCTATCTGCGTCCATCCGCGGCCATTGGAGTGCCCCCAAGTTTTGAGACACGGCCGATGTTAGACACTTTCATTAAATGGAGAGGGTGTCATGGCCAAAAA
>Ga0335078_10013196_pt1 | contig 12246 bp, 9 predicted proteins | sample Lox_Sample_32_FD_206711 | JGI IMG/M metagenome (GOLD analysis project Ga0335078, IMG submission 206711) | Soil microbial communities from Loxahatchee National Wildlife Refuge, Florida, United States - Lox_Sample_3.2 | ecosystem: Environmental > Terrestrial > Soil > Wetlands | place: USA: Florida... | reverse complement strand
ATACCGAAAGTATTTCTCGAATCTCAGTGGACGCTCGTGCGCGACGGAATCTACTTCGCTCCTCAAGACAGCCCACGGAGCATTTGCTTTTTCGATTTCGCTACCAGGCATACCCGCGAAATCTTCAAAGCCGACAAAGACCTGAGCGATGGCATGTCCGTCTCTCCCGACGGCCGCTACTTGCTCTACTCGCAAATCGACGAGAGTAACGCCAACATCATGCTCGCGAATCACTTCCACTAACCGCTCATCCTGTAGGATAAAGGCGAGCAGCTCACATTATTGGCATTGCGTTAGGCAGAATTAAGTCCCGAAGTCGGCTAGTGTTTAGCGATGGAGAGCGGTGGCGATTGCGATGCACCTTCTGCCTGAGTCACGACGGAGCATGCGAAACTTGATCGCGGACTTTGACGCTGGCAATAAGTCCGGCTCTGGGACATGTTGAAACCTAGCCGAACTTTGCTTTGGTCCCTGGGTCACTGTTCTGCCGAAGATCGCCAAGCATTTTGGCTTCAAAAAACGAGAGATCAACTTTATCTGTCAGCAGACTTGGAGCCGGGGATCCGGTCGCTTAGGTACGAAAGGTGTGTGGTTGGCAGCCAGCCGGCAAGCTGCATCTCTTGCGCTTCTTCGCCGACCATCACGAGAAGCACCACCGCCAGCATAACTCCTGTCACAACCAGCATCCTGCGATAAGGGAGATGCTGGTGAATCACAAAGGTGAGAACCGCAACCGCCGCAGTCGCAACCGACCCAAGAATCACTCCTTCCAATACCGCTTTTCCTCCCAGCCGCAAACGGAAGCTTTGCAGGAAGAGCACAACCTCAAACCCTTCTCTGTAGAACGACGTGAAACCCAAGAATCCCATTCCCAGAGTCAACCTCCAAGCGTTCCCCTCCTGTGCACTCGTGACCAACTCCTGCTTCTTTCGGTTGTGCAGAGAGATCCAGCCCGTCCAATACACCTTGTGGAAGAACCAGTTCATAACGACAAGGAGCACGACAATGGCGAGCAATCCCGTGCCTGCCTGCAGCGCAAGCGCCGATACGTTTCCGCTGGGGTCCTTCAAAATGCGAACAGCAATGACCCAGGTAATTGCCGTGGCAACCATTCCGAAGAGAACGCCTTTGATGACCGGGCGATGATATCGCGATTCCTTGCCACGAAAGCTCGCGGTAAGAGCCGCCAGCACAAGAATGCATTCGAGGCCCTCCCGGAAAACGAGCACGGCTATATTCACCACCCCCGACGCTGAGAGCGAGTCGCTCACAGCGGTTCTCCGATTTCCCGCTCAATCTTTTCCTTAAGCGCGTCGCTCGTACACGACTTCGCCGCGTGTCTCCGCCGAAGCGAAGGCCGGCCCGTAGTCCATGTTGTTTCGTGAACAACCAGAACTGAAAAAACCGATCAGGGCGACGAACGCAAAGGAGTATCGAATCGTTTTGCTAGTTCTTCGCATTCTCTACCTGCCGCATTGCGGCCACCGCATCGGTGGCGATCCAGTCGCTCACATTCCATTCCTTGATTAGCCGTCCATCAGGTCCAATAAGAACGGTGCTCATCGAGTGGGCGATCTGGTTGTCTTCTTCCTCGTAGACCAGAGCGAAGGCTTGGGCCAGTTTCTTCAGGTTTTCCGGAGTCGGCACCGTAAACGACCAATGCTCGAACTTCTTTTCGTCTCCATTGAGATATGCGGGGCCATACTTCCGAAGCACCGGCGGACTGTCGAATTTCGGGTCGATGCTCACGCTGATCAGCCGTGTGCGGGCATATTCCTTGGGATCTTTGGCTAGCTCCTTCTCGACTGCGGCAAAAAGGCTGCTCAACCGCGGGCAAAACGTCGGCATCGGACAGCGCGTGTAGATGAAAGTGAGCAACACAGTCTTTCCACGGGAATCAGAGAGCCGGAGTTTTTTTCCATCCTGATTTACCAGCTCCACATCCGGAATCTCCTCTCCCGGAAACAGCTGTCTCGTTTCATTCACTTCCTTCTGTCGGTGGCTGGAATCTGTCACAGCTACCTTGGTCAATTCGTAGTCGCCATCTTTGTTGACAACCACTCGGGCCGCGATCCGGTCTCCAGCTTCGACCCCCGACAAGTCCACATTCGCGGCAACCGGATAGGGCATCGTCATCGCCGCCATGAACCCGGGAATATTTTCGTGATCCACCACCAGCGTATGCGTTTCGGAAACCTTGCTGACGACGCGCGCTTTGAAGTCATAATGCCGGTCTGACTTGCCGCAACTGCACAAAGCGAAAAACAAACAAGCAAACAGAAAAATCCGTACTGCCAAATTCCTCACAATTCCTCCCATTGCCATTCGTCGAAATCAGTCCCTGTGAAGAGAAAAACGACAAGAACAGCGCAAACAGGCATCAGCCTGCGCTGCGTCGCGCGCTTCCATTAAGGTTCAGTTAGGACCAGAGGGAACTGGAGGGAGGACCGCGCTTTGAATTGGGAAGAAACGATGTCGAAGCGAAGCCGAAAGCTGGCGCTTTCGCATCCAAATTGCTCGCAGCGAGAGGCGCGACAACGGAATTTGCCTCGATGCCATTCCCGACGCGCTGGCCCGGCACTGCCGGAGTTGCTTTGCCCGCGAAGGGACAATAGGCAAGCAGCTTCGCGTTGCCGTCCTCTTGTTTTGCGCGCCCGTGCCGCATGGCGCACATGTGTGCTCCATCTTTTTTGCAGCATGCGGGCAAGTCGGAAGAAGCAGACGCCGTCGCGAGCACGGAGAAGGCTGGAACTCCGCCAAGGAGGAAAATCAGAAGAATTGCATTAAGCCGACGCATCGATGCCTTATAAGCTTACAGAAACTGAAATTGATGTCTAGGCCGCAATCACTTCGCCGAGAAGGCACGCAGGGCGGCGAGAATCGCGAGAAATCCGGTGGTCAGTCGTGCCGCTGAGAATTACGCACGCACCGGATTCATCGGGCTTATTTGCCCCTTTTTGCCCCCGCGTGTTTTTCCTAAGTCCAACCAATCAGGAAGATGGTTGGTAGGGGCGGTGGGATCGAACCCATCTCCGACGTTGGGAAACTCGCAATCCAAACAAGATTTATCGGACTCGGCTTCGACTGTTGCACTCATCTGTGTTAGGATAAATCCCGCATGAGCGCACTGATTTTTACTGGCAGTTTATGGGCAGTTCGTCCAGAAAGAAGTGCTACCACAAGCAATCCAGGCGAACAGTGCACTGTATGCGAATCTTGCAAAGCCTTATTTTGCAAGGTTTTAGGCTAAGTTGTTGATTCCACGGTTGGGGACGTAGTTCAGTTGGTTAGAACGCTGCCCCGTCATTCGTTAGAGTCCTACACTGTCACGGCCAATTCCCTCCCCCGCCTCGAGAAATCACGCGCACACGCGTATCTCCGTATATAAAGGATGCCTCTCTACTTCCACGAAATGCGCGTTTTCCAGCCCGGTGGATTAGTTTTCGAGTGGCCCCGTACCGGATCAGAACTTCAAATTTTCGCCTTCGTGGACCAGCGGTTGGAATTCAATCCGTATCGAACTCCAAGATGTTGCCGTCCGGATCGTGTACCCGGAAGTTGGTCCTGCCGAACGACCGCTTGGTCGGAGGTCCGTCCGGTTCGATGCCGGCGGCCTTCAGGTTCTCGTAAAGAACGTGTAGGTCTGGGGCGTTCATCTCGATGTGAAAACTCTTTTCCTCAGGCGGAATTGCAACGACCTGTATATGCCCCTCACCGAGTTTGAACTTGGCGAACTGACCTGGGCGGTGCATCAGCAGCTGAGCGCTGGGCAACTTCGAATAGAAACTAACTGACTTTTCGACATCGGCAACATGCAGACTGACGCCTTCCAAGCTCGTGCCCATGGTTCTTCTCCTCCATCATGAGCTGCCCCGGATGGTTCCGCTTTTCAGGCGCTCACTGGCGATAACAGAAGCAACTGCGATGCCACGCCGAGGGCGTGCTTAACTTCGCCTTATTCAACGGGTTCGGGGTTGACGAGCCTGGAAGGAGTGCTGAAATGTTGAAACTGTCAATCGCTGTTTGACATCCAAGCTCGCGTCAACCGGTGATGCGATATACTCCCCCGTACGAATCCAAGACCGGGTTCTGTTCGAAGCGAACCATGAGCGCAGACGCGATCAACTCGCTGGCACGTACGCAGGCGGACGAGCGCCTAAAACAGCAAAATGATCGGCTCCAGCTGCTTCTGAAACTGACCAACAGCATCACTGCAAATCTGGAACTGAAGAAAGTCCTACGGGAAATTGCCGCGAACATCCGCCAGGTAATGCGCTGCGACGCAACTAATATTTCACTGCCAGGGCAGGAACCAGGGTCTTTCCGCATCTTCGCGCTCGACTTTCCGGACAGCAAGGGATTCGTTGGCGAAGAGTACCTAGTCGCCGAATCGAGGGAAGACAGCCCCGCAAGGCGAGCCTATGAAACATTAAAACCCGTCGTCTGCAAACTGGCAGCCAGCCCCGGTGATACCTTCGGGCAGAAAATCGCCACAGCTGAGGGATTCAAGACGGTCTGCTTTATACCGCTCGTAAACCGCGGCCGCGCGCTGGGAAACCTGGTACTGGCGCGCACGACAGAAGACGAGTTCACAGAGGAAGATGTCGAATTCCTCAGCCAGGCTGCCGGGCAGATAGCCATCGCAATTGAGAACGCCTTGGCGTATGAAGAGATCTTGAAACTGAAGGAAAAATTGGCGCAGGAGAAGCTCTATCTCGAAGAAGAAATTCGTAGCGAAGGGAATTTCGAGCAGATCGTCGGGAAAAGCCCGACACTCAAGCATGTTCTGAAACTGGTTCAGACTGTCGCAGCCAGCGATTCGACGGTCTTGCTGCTCGGTGAGACTGGAACAGGTAAGGAGTTGATTGCCCGTGCGATTCACGAGCATAGCCGGCGAATGGGACGGACGTTCGTGAAGCTGAACTGCGCAGCGATTCCAACGGGTCTATTGGAAAGCGAGTTGTTTGGACACGAAAAGGGCGCTTTCACAGGAGCCATTACGCAGAAGATCGGACGGCTGGAACTCGCGGATCAGGGTACGTTGTTCTTGGACGAGGTCGGAGACATTCCCATCGAAATCCAGCCGAAGCTCTTGCGTGCATTGCAGGAGCGGGAGTTTGAGCGGCTCGGAAGCACTCAGACTCGCAAGGTAAGTGTTCGGCTGATTGCGGCGACGAACCGCGATTTGGAGAAGATGGTTGCTGACCGGGAATTCCGCAGCGATCTTTTTTACCGCTTGAAGGTGTTTCCCATTCGTATTCCACCGTTACGTGACCGCCGGGAAGACATTCCCCTGCTGGTGAGTTACTTCGTGCAGAGATTTGCCAAGCAGATGCAGAAGGAAATCGAATTCGTTCCTATTACCGTAATGAAGGGGCTAATTGCGTGGGAATGGCCGGGGAACATCCGCGAGCTGGAAAACTTTATCGAACGGGCGGTGATCCTGACCAATGGCAAGGCGCTGGAGGCGCCCCTGGGAGAACTACGCAAATGGGACAATGGTGAATCGGCACACTCTACGTCGGCCCAAGGTCAGCACGACATTGCACGGATCGTGAAGGAAACGCTCATCGCGCTGCAGGGCAATAAGCCAAATGCGGACGAGCATGCCAAAAAGCAGCGCGAAGAGATCGTGCGGGCACTCACCGAAAGCAAAGGACGGGTAGGAGGCCTCGACGGAGCTGCCGCTCGCTTGGGCATTAACCGTACAACATTTTTGTCTCGCATGAAGAAGCTCGGAATCGATCCTCGCCAGTACACCTGACTTACCGTCTCGGGTCAAATCTCCAAGTGTCAACTGTGGATTGACACTTTCGACTTCAACACGTCTCGGCCGTCGACTTCGGAAATTGCGCATTGAATTTGAAGCGGTTACGCGAAACACCGCTTTTGGCACGGCCCTTGCCTTCCTAATCGGCAGTTTCAAACAAACATTTCACCGGTATTAGGAGCGGGCGAGATGACGGGCGGTTATCAATCGCTGGATGCAACGAGAGAGAAACTGGTCGAATCGGCTGGCCAGGTATTTGCCGAGCAAGGCTTCCACGATGCAACCGTGCGAGAGATCTGCTCGCGAGCGGGCACCAACGTAGCGGCGGTGAATTACCACTTTGGCGACAAGTTGGGCCTCTATACCGAAGTGCTCAGGTCCTCGATATTTGCGCAACAACTCCCTTCGCTGAGCTCAAAACTTGCGCATTCCTCCGATCCGCGGGCCGCCCTGACAGCGCTGGTTTATGAGTGGTTCGAAAGCATCCATGCGGTCGGACGGCCAGCTTGGTACGCGCGCATTATGGCGCACGAAATGACGCAGCCCACCCTGGCTCTAGACCTGGTCGCGGAAGCGATGGGGCCCAATTATCTGCGATTCCGCACGCTTGTTGGAGAACTGACAGGCCATGGACCGAACGATGAACGCACGCGTATGTGCGTGCACAGCGTCGTAGGCCAGATTCTGCACTATGTCCAAGCGCGACCGATGCTCGCGCGATTGTGGCCGGAGTTGAAGCTCGACGACCCAGACCAGCGACGTGCGATTGCCGATCACATCATTACATTTTCACTCGCCGGGACGGCGAACGCGGGACGCGGAAACACATTCAAGTAGGAGAAAACACCCATGATTGAGCAACAGACGCTCGCCACCGAAAATTCAAAGGATGCTCCGAGAACCGGTCGTCGGCGCAGTGTGAGAGGTCTTCTCGTCCCGGCAGTGCTGCTGGCAATCGTTGGAATCGTCTCGTACGCGCTGCTGCACAAAGGTCCAAGTGCCGCCCAAGCCGCGGTAACCACGATGCCGACGCCGAACATTAGGACTGCCACTGTGCGTCGAGGCAGCCTCGGGCAATATATCGACGCGATCGGAACGGTGACGCCACTGGCAACCGTCAACTTATACAGCCAGGTTAATGGACAAGTCATTGCTGTTCATTATGTGGAAGGCCAGATCGTTCATCGCGGCGATCCGCTGATTGACATCGACCCCCGCCCCTACGAGGCTCAACTGCAGCAGTATCAGGGACAGCTTCAGCGCGATCAAGCTTCGCTGAAACAGGCAGAGTTAGACCTCGAGCGGTATCGCGAGGCGCGGGCCGAAGATGCGGTGCCCAGGCAAACCTATGAAGATCAGGAACAGACCGTTGAGCAGTATCGAGGAGCCGTCAAGAATGACATCGGGCAAGTGAAGTACGGAGAGGTTCAGCTCAGTTACTGTCACCTGACAGCGCCGATCAGCGGGCGAGTCGGGTTGCGCCTGGTCGACCCAGGGAACACGGTATTTTCCGGGAGCAGTAGCGCGATCGCTGTCATCACCCAACTGCAACCCATCACCGTGGTCTTCAATGTTGCGGAGGACAACCTCGATCAGGTTCGATCCGAAATAACTCATCGCCACGATCTTCTGGTAGACGCGTATGACCGGTCCCGCCTCACACGAATCGCAACGGGCAAACTGCTCACGCTCGACAATCAGGTGGACACATCCACGGGAACGATCCGCTTTCGCGGCGAATTCGACAACAAAGACCTGAGTCTGTTTCCGAACCAGTTCGTGAACACGCGTCTGCTGGTCCGCACACTTCGTAATCAGGTGCTCATTCCTACGGCGGCGCTGCAGCGCAATGGCCTCGATACATTCGTGTATGTGGTGCACGACGGCGCCGTCCACCTGCAAGCGGTTACTGAAATTGTGACAGAAGGTGACAGCGCCGCCGTGGATGGAGTGCAGCCCGGCGATGTCGTGGCGATCACCGGTTTCGACAAAATCCAGGACGGTACCGCTGTGGCAGTGCTAAACAGCCAAGCTTCTCAGACCAATCCGTCCAGCACGCACGCGAATGGAGCAGGACTGCAGTGAATCCGTCCAAGACATTCATCGAAAGGCCGGTCGCCACAGCATTACTGATGGCAGCGATTCTTGTCATTGGTTTTGCCGCATATGTGACGCTCCCGATCTCGGCGCTTCCGCAAGTGGACTATCCGACCATTCAGGTTCAAACCTTTTATCCAGGGGCAAGTCCAGATGTGATGGCCTCTTCAGTTACGGCTCCGTTGGAGAAGCAATTTGGGCAGATGCCTGGGCTCTCGCAGATGACCTCGACGAGTTCGGACGGGGATTCCATCATCGTGCTTCAGTTTGCTTTGAGCCTGAGCATGGATGTGGCGGAGCAGGAAGTTCAGGCCGCGATCAACGCAGCGCAGGGGTATCTCCCAACGGACTTGCCAGTGCCCCCGGTGTACAGCAAGTCCAACCCGGCAGATGCTCCCGTGCTGACGCTGGCCCTAACATCCTCGACAATGCCGCTCTCGCAAGTGGAAGACCTTGCGGACACAAGGCTGGCCCCAAAGATCTCGCAGTTGAGCGGAGTAGGGCTGGTGAGTATCAGCGGAGGTCAAAAGCCCGCTATTCGTATTCAGGTCAATCCGGTTGCTCTCTCCTCGTATGGGATCAACCTCGAAGATGTCCGAACGGCGATTAACAACACGAGCGTCAATTCCCCGAAAGGCAGTTTCGACGGGGCCGCTCAGAATTTCCAGATCAACGCCAACGATCAACTGATTTCTAGCCGAGTCTATAGGGATGTTGTAGTTGCCTATAAAAACGGCTCTCCTGTAATGCTGACCGATGTTGCCAAGGTCACCGACGGAGTCGAGAACGTCAAACTCGCTGCCTGGATGAACACCACTCCTGCGGTGATTGTGAATGTGAGGAAGCAACCGGGAGCGAATACCATCGCGGTCGTCAAAGAGATCGAAAACCTGCTTCCGCAACTCCGTAGCTCGTTGCCCGTTTCCGTTCAGGTGAAAGTGCTGACGGACCGTACTACGACCATTCACGCCTCAGTCAAAGATGTTCAATTCGAGCTGATGCTCACCATCAGCCTGGTCGTGATGGTGATCTTTTTGTTCCTGCGAACGTTGCGAGCAACCATCATTCCGAGCGTGGCGGTGCCTCTCTCCCTGATCGGGACTTTCGCGGTGATGAGCGCCATGGGGTTTAGCATCAACAATCTCACGATGATGGCGTTCACCATCTCGACGGGGTTCGTTGTCGATGACGCGATCGTCATGATCGAAAATGTTTCCCGGTACATCGAGAAGGGAATGCGCCCCATAGACGCGGCACTGAAGGGAGCGGGCGAAATCGGATTCACGATTATCTCTTTGACCGTTTCGCTCCTGGCTGTGCTGATCCCTTTGCTCCTCATGGGCGATGTGGTGGGCCGGCTCTTCCGTGAGTTTGCCATCACGTTGGGGGTCACGATCGTGATCTCTGCGGTGGTTTCGCTGACTCTAACCCCAATGATGTGTTCACGAATGCTGCGGCACACTCCGGAGGACGAGCAGAGCTGGTTCTATCGCCTTACTGAGCAGTTGTTCAGCCGGACTATCGAGGCGTATGGCCGCAGTCTGCGGTGGGTGCTGGCCCATAAGACACCAACCCTCGTCGTCGCGGTGGGAGTCATTTTGCTGACCATTTTCCAATACATGGAAATCCCCAAAGGTTTCTTTCCCACCCAGGACACCGGCATCATTCAGGGCATCACGCAGGCGTCGGAGTCGATCTCAGTGGCGGCAATGGCGCAAAAGCAAAGCCAGGTGTGCGCTGAAATTCTGAAAGACCCTGCGGTGAACGATCTGTCCTCTTTTATTGGTGCCGATGGAATCAATACGACACTGAACAGTGGACGAATCCAGATAGATCTGAAGCCCTTCGAGGAGCGCCGGGAATCCGCGTCGAAGGTGATCGCTCGGCTGCAAGAGCGGGCGGACCAGGTACCCGGCATTCACGTCTACTTGCAGCCCATTCAAGACCTCACAGTCGATGATCGTGTCAGCCGCACACAGTATCAATACACACTCGAAGATCCCGATGTGAATGAACTCAACGAGTGGACCGCGAAACTTGTCGCCGAAATGCGTAAGCTTCCCGAAATCTCCGATGTGGCCACGGATCAGCAGCCGAACGGAGTCAGCGCCCATCTCGAATATGATCGGGCGACCGCGTCGCGGTTCAACATCAATCCCGATCAGATCAGTTCGACCCTTTACGACGCGTTTGGACAACGGCAGGTAAACACTCTCTATACGCAATCGAATCAGTATCACGTCATTCTCGAAGTTTTGCCCCAGTTTCAGACCAGTCCGGACCGGCTAAGCAACGTCTATATACAGGGATCGACCGGGACATCGACTCAAGCCCAAAGCGTCTCGGGTCGGTCCTCGGTGGGAAGCAGTGGAGCGCAAGCAACGCTCATTCCGGCATCGGGTTCGGCGCTTGCATCTTCTCCGGCGACCACGCTGTCAAACGCCAGCCGCACCACCAGCGTCCTCTCGAATTCGAACGGCACGTCAGCTCTTACGTCGTCCAGCTCTACGCAAACACTGGCTTCCACCACTCCGACGCCAACACTGACGAGCACAGCGACAAGTTCGGCCGGGGGTTCGAGTGGCGGTTCTAGCTCGACGTCATCCACAAGCCAAGCAACGCCGGTTCCGCTCGCGGCGATTAGCCGGATGGTGAAAGTGCAATCTCCTCTGACCGTGTCGCGCCAGGGGCAGTTTCCGGTAGTCACAGTGTCCTTCAACGTAGCGAAGGGGCACTCGCTCAGTGAGTCGGTAGAAGCAATCCAGAAGGCAAAACAACGACTGAACATGCCGGCCAGTGTGCAAACCGATTTTCAGGGCACGGCAGCGGCATTTACTTCGATTGGTTCAAATCTCGTCGTCCTTATTCTTGCAGCGCTCGTCGCCGTGTACATTGTGCTTGGCATTCTGTACGAGAGCTTCATCCATCCGATCACGATCTTGTCGACTCTGCCGTCCGCTGGTGTGGGCGCGCTTCTGGCGTTGCGCCTGTTCCATTACGACTTGGACATCATCGCGGTGATCGGGATCATCCTCCTGATCGGCATCGTCAAGAAGAACGGAATCATGATCGTCGATTTCGCTCTGGAATTGCAGCGGTCCAAGAACCGAGCTGCCGAGGAAGCAATTTTCGAAGCGTCTAAGCTCCGTTTTCGTCCCATCCTGATGACGACGCTTTGCGCCCTGTTCGCTGGTATCCCGCTAGCATTCGGGACCGGTATTGGTTCCGAATTGCGCCACCCGCTCGGGATCGCGATGGTTGGGGGACTTCTGGTGAGCCAGTTACTCACCCTTTACACAACGCCGGTCATTTATATCTTCTTTGACCGCTTTGCGAAGAGTTTTGCTCCAGCGGGCGTGGAGGCAACTCCGAATGGTTTCTTGGCGGACCAAACATGAACTTCGCTGCCATTTTCATAAAAAGGCCGGTAGCCTCAACCCTATTCGGGGTGGCGATTACGCTTGCCGGACTCGCGGCTTTCCGTGTTTTGCCGATTGCTTCGTTGCCGCAAGTGGACTTCGCGACCATTACGGTAACAGCGGCGTTGCCGGGCGCAAGCCCGCAGATCATGGCGTCATCAGTCGCAACACCCTTAGAAAGGCAGTTCGGCCGGATCGCTGGCGTCACGCAGATGACGTCAAGCAGTTCGCTGGGCCTGACCAGCATCACCTTGCAGTTCGATTTGACGCGGGACATCGACGGGGCGGCACGCGATGTCGAGGCTGCGATCAATGCAGCACGGACGTACTTGCCGGCCAATCTTCCGTCCAATCCGGCCTACCGGAAAGTCAACTCGGCTGTTGCGCCCATTCTCGTGCTCAGTCTGACCTCCGACACGAAAGATGCCGGAACACTGTTTGACACGGGCTCCTCCATCATCCAGCAGAAGATCTCTCAGCTTGAGGGCGTAGGCCAAGTGCTCGTCGCTGGCAGTTCGCTTCCCGCCGTACATGTGGATGTGAATCCACAGCAGCTAAACAGCTATGGTCTGGGAATGCAGGATGTGGCACGGGTGATCTCGTTGCAGAACTCGAACCGTCCGAAGGGTCAGTTTAGCAACGACCAGGTCACCATCGACATTACGGCCAACGATCAAATTTCGAAAGCAAAGGACTATGCGCCGCTGGTCGTTACCACAGCAAATAACGCCGTCGTGCGCCTTCAGGATGTCGCACACGTCTATGACTCCGTGCAGACCGTCCGGTCTGTAGCGTTTAGTAATGGCAAGCCGTCCGTCATCCTTCTTGTGTTCCGGCTTCCAGGGGCGAACGTCATTGAGACTGTCGAGCGAATTAAGAGGGAGTTGCCGGCAATCCGGGCATCAATCCCTGCTGACGATAACCTGCGAGTCATCAATGATACGACCACGACGATCCGGG
>Ga0335078_10013195_pt1 | contig 12246 bp, 9 predicted proteins | sample Lox_Sample_32_FD_206711 | JGI IMG/M metagenome (GOLD analysis project Ga0335078, IMG submission 206711) | Soil microbial communities from Loxahatchee National Wildlife Refuge, Florida, United States - Lox_Sample_3.2 | ecosystem: Environmental > Terrestrial > Soil > Wetlands | place: USA: Florida... | reverse complement strand
ACAGCAAGCCCACCTCGCAGGCGTCGAGTCCGCCCAGCGTGAGCCGGGTGGCGCGGCGATCGCCGCTCACGAAGCGTTCCCATCCCTCGCCGAGATGCGCCATTCCGCCGGGCCGGCCGGTGAGGAGCACGAGCACCCGGTCGGCGCTCAGCCGACGGCAGGCGAAGAGCAGTGCCCGCGCGGACGCCAGGTCAGCCCACTGCAGATCCTCGATCACCACGACGGCCGCCTCGGAGTTCTGCGGGGAGGAGATCAGCGCCAGCAGTTCCACGCCGACCGCGAGCGGGTCCGCGTCCGCCCGCGGGCCGTCGCCGAGCAGCGGCAGACCCGTGAGCGCGTCGGCGGAAAGCGCGGCCGCCCCGGCCGCGAGCTGCTGAACCAGGCCGTACGGCAGCAGTGCCTCGGCCTCGTCGCCGCTGGCGGTGACGACCAGCACGCCATGCTGACCGTGGAGGAACTCGCGGACCAGCGACGACTTGCCGATCCCGGCGTCGCCCTGGACGAGCACGACTCGCGGCTCCCCCGCCCGTGCGGCGGCCAGCGCCGCCGTCAGCGCGGCCAGCTCCCCCTGGCGTCCCACGAACACATCCGCCGGGCGCGCTGACAGCCGATCACCGTCCATGCCCCCGCCCCCTAGCATGCCAAACGCGTTACCTAGTATGACGCTTTCGCATTGCCGGGGTATGACCGCGCGTTTTGCCTGGCTGGGGCCGCTCAGGCCGACCCGTACTCAGGTAACGGAGTCAAGCCAGCACAGGCCGACCAGTCGGTCGATCAGGCCGTCGAGGATGGCCGCGGTCTCGGCATAGGCGTGCGGCGGGCCGCCGATCGGGTCGGTCACGTCGTCGTCGGGGCCATCGCCCAGCAGCGCGGCTCGCTCCCGCCCCTGGTGGGCCCGGGCCAGCCAGCCAGCCAGGCTCTCCCCCGGTGACCGGGGTCCGATCGCCTCGCCTCGGCGGACGAGCTCACGGAGCGTGAAGGCCCGAGGCCATATCTGCGGCGCGGTGACGACGGCATGGCGCAGGTTCTCCCGGGCCATGGCGAGGATCAGGTCGGCCCCCTGCAGGTTCTCGAGGGTCATCGGCTGGCTCCGGTGCGAGGATACGTCGAGTCCGTAGACGGCCATGGCGGTGATCACCTCGGGGGGCGGCGGAGCGCCGCCAGCGAGCATGCCTGCCGAACGCACCGTCGCCCGTAACCCCAGCTCAGACAGGCGATGCGTGAGCAGCGCCTCGGCCATGGGCGACCGGCAGACGTTCGCGGTGCAGACCACTAGTACTTCTGCCGCGGAAATCAGCACCTACCTAGCGTAGTCATAACTACACTCAACGTCGTGACTCACGGCACACCAGGTAACGGAGGGGAACGCATGACCAGCGAGTTCGGCTCTGATCCGACTCTTCGTTCCTACGCGCAGCTTGTCCGCAGGCGGAAGTGGTGGGTCATAGCGTTCGCGCTCCTGGGATTAGCGGTCAGCCTTGCGCTCTCGTTCACCGAGGCTAAGCAATACTCGGCCTCCGCCCAGGTTCTGGTGCAGCCGTCCACCCAGGCCGGCGCGCTCGGAGCGACCCAGCAGCCGGTCACGACCACCGACGTGCAGACCATGCTGCAGCTGGTGACGAGCGCCCCGGTCACCGGCGCGGTGCGGCGCCAGCTCGGCAGCGCGCCATCGGTAACGGCGGCCGAGGTCGCGCAAACCAACGTGATCTCCATCACCGCGGTATCCGCGGTCCCGGCGCGGGCCGCGGTGATCGCCAACGCCTACGCCCGGGCGTTTGTCACCGAGCAGCAGACGGAGGCGATCGACAGCCTGACGTCGGCCGAGGCGCAGCTGCGGGGACAGATCAAGTCGATCGCCAAGCAGATCAAGCAGCTGCACGGGACGCCAGGCACGGCCTCGGAGCAGACCGCGCTGCTCAACCAGCAGGCCGTGCTCAGCGAGCAGCTCACCCAGATGCAGGTCAACAGCTCCGGAGAAACGGGCGGCCTGACCCTGGTGACGCCCGCCCAAGCCCCGTCGTCGCCGAGCTCGCCGAAGCCCATCGAAGACGGGCTGCTCGGCCTGGTGGCCGGGCTGATCCTCGGCCTGGCGGCCGCGTTCCTGCGGGAGAGCCTCGACGACGCGGTAGCGACCAAGGAGACGGCCGAGGAGTACGGCGGCGCCACCGTGCTCGCCGCGGTCCCGATGGTGAACTCCTGGAAGAAGCGCGACCGGCCGCTGGTGGTGTCACTGGCCCGGCCGATGTCGCCGGCCGCCGAGGCGTACCGGTCGCTGCGCACCTCCCTGCAGTTCGCCCGGCAGGAGCGTGACCTGCACACGATCCTGGTCACCAGCCCGGCCGCGGCCGAGGGCAAGACGTCCACGCTGTCGAACCTGGGCGCGATGTTCGCCCAGGCCGGGCAGCGGGTGGTGTTGGTCTCCTGCGACCTGCGCAAGCCCCGGCTGGGCGAGTTCTTCGGCATCGACGAGCGGCTGGGCCTGACCACCGCGATTCTGGGCGAGCAGCCGGTGGAGGAGCTCATCCAGCCGGTGCCCGGCGACGACAACCTCTGGCTGCTCGGCAGCGGCCAGATGCCGCCTAACCCGGCGGAACTGCTGAACGGCCGACGGATCCAGGACGTATTCAAGACGTTGCGCAGCATGTTCGACCTGGTGCTCATCGACAGCCCGCCGGTGCTGCCGGTCACCGACGCTGTGGTGCTGGCTAAGGACGTGGACGCGACGCTGCTGATCGTGGCCGCGGGGCAGACCAGCCGGGGTGACCTGCAGCGCGCCGCAGAGAAGCTGGCCCAGGTGAACGCGCAGGTGGTTGGCCTAGTCCTGAACGAGACATCCAAGCAGGCCAGCGGCTACGGTTACGGCTACCAGTACGGCTACGGCGGCACCTACGTCTCCGACCGGGCGCTGCCCGCCGTGCCCGCGCAGCTCAACGGCAACGGGTCGGTCCCGTCATCGCACCGGGGCGGCTCCCGCCGCGCCAGGTAGCCCCGGAGTAGGAGAGGACACAAGCGGCGGGAACGGCACGGATCGTAGCTAGGGTGGCCTGCCACCAGCAGGCGTAGACCGCGCGGTGCCAAGTCCGCGGGCGACGCCGGTCAGCGCGAGCCGCTCCGTGCTGAGAGCTTCGCGCTGCGGGCCCGACCGTTCTGCAGCATGCTGCGCGCCGTCGCCTTCCGACTGCTGCAACTTATCGTAAGCAAATCACTACGGACAGTCGCTACCGGCGTTAGTATCTTGCGACGGGCAGGGGACCTGACCGGCGTTCTCGCTGCGCCGATATGTGCCGCTTTGCTGCCGCGGGCAAGCCGGTGCTGATCTCGCTGCTTCGCCAAGCGGCCGCTGATCGTTGACCGGTTCCTGGCCGCGGGCGTACGACGAGGTGACTGGCGAGCAGCGCACGAGGTCGCGAGCCCGCTCGGACCTCGTACTGGGATCGGCAGCGCAACTGCAGAAGGACGGTGTTGTGAAAAGTGTCGTCCAGCCGGTGAGTGGCGGGCCGGTGAAGGTTCTCGATGTGCCACGCCCGTCCCTGGCCTCGACCGAGGTCCTGGTGCGCACCATCGCGTCGGTGATCTCGCCGGGTACCGCGCGCGCCATCACCGCCCTGGCCCAGTCCAGCATGCTGGCCAAGGCGCGGGCCCGGCCGGATCTGGTCCGCCAGGTGATGCGCAAGGCTCGGTCCGAGGGCCTCGCCGCCACCGCGCAGGCAGTCCGCGGCCGCCTGGCCGAGGACCTGCCGCTCGGCTATTTGGCCGCGGGTCAGGTGGTCGAGGTCGGGCCCGCGGTTGGCGGCCTGCGGGTCGGCCAGGTGGTGGCGACCGGCGGGGCGGGCAAGGCGAAACACGCCGAGTTCCAGGCGGTACCCGGCCTGCTCTGCGCCGCGGTGCCGGGCGGCGTGCCCGCCGCGGACGCCGCGTTCACGACTGTGGTATCGATCGCGCTGCACGGCCTGCGCCAGGCGGAGGTGGGCCCAGGGGCGAAGGTGGTGGTGGTCGGCCTGGGCCTGGTCGGGCAGCTAGCCGGCCGACTGGCCATGGCCGCGGGCTGCGACGTGGCCGGCGTCGACCCGTCGAATCACGCCCGCATCGTCGCGGCACAGTCCGGGATCCTGGCCCTTGACGAACTCGGCGACCCCACCACGCACCGGGTCCTCGCCTGGTCGCGCGGGCGGGGCGCGGACGCGGTGCTGGTGTGCGCGGCGAGTTCGTCGTCCGCGCCGGTGACCCGGGCGCCCGCGCTGTGCCGTGACCGCGCCGCGATCGTCATCGTCGGGGATGTCGGTCTCAACCTGGACCGCACCCCGGTCTACGAGCGGGAGCTCTCGCTGCGGTTCGCCCGGTCCTACGGCCCGGGCCGGCACGACCCGTCGTACGAATCCTGGGGGGTGGACTACCCGGCTGGGCAGGTGCGCTGGACCGAGGGCCGGAACTTCGAGGCGGCGCTCGACTTGCTGGCCGCGGGCCGACTCCGGGTCGCCGACCTGGTGACCCACCGCTTCGACATCGGCGACGCCCCCGCGGCCTACGAGCTGATGGAGAAGCGTCCCGAGCCCTACCTGGCTGTACAGCTGACCTATCCGCAGGCACCCGCCGAGGACGCCCCGGGTCGTGATCCGGCAGTGCGCCTCGTCCGTCAGCTCGCCTGCCGCCGACTCGGCATCGGGTGCGGCGCAGTTGGTCGGCTCGCCGCCGGGCGTCGGCTGGATCGGTGCCGGGGCGTTCTCAACCGGGACGCTGCTGCCCGCGTTCCGCCGCGCGGGCTTCGAGCGCCTCGTCGCGGTGACCTCGTCGAGCGGGATCACGGCCCGCCGGGCCGCGGAGCGGTACCGCTTCGAGAAGGCGGTCTCCGGGGCTTTCCCTGTCGTCGACGACCCCGACGTCGGGGTCGTGGTGATCGCCACCCGCACGACACCCACGCCGAGCTCGCGAAACTGGCCCTGAGGGACGGGCGGCATGTCTGGTGCGAGAAGCCGCTCGCGCTGACCATGGACGAGCTTGGCGAGATCGAGGCCGCCTCGGAGGCGTCCGAGCGGCACCTCATGATCGCGTTCAACCGCAGCTGGTCTCCCGCCGTGAAGGTCGCACAAACCATGCTCGCCGAGTTGACCGAGCCCAAGTTCCTGGTGTACCGGATCGCGGCCGGGCCGGTCCCAGACGGCCACTGGTACACCGATCGGCGCCAGGGCGGCCGGGTGCTCGGCGAGGTGTGTCACTTCATCGACACCGCTCAGGCGCTGATCGGTACCGACATCGAGGAGACCGTCTCGCTGCTGGCCGACCAGGGCCACGGCCGCCGCAGCGGCGATGGGCGCATAGTGCCCGGTAACGAGGCGGTCGTGTCCCTGCGCTTCGCCGACGGCTCGTTGGCCACGATCTGCTACGGCAGCGCCCTGCCGTCGGCAGGAAAGGAGTGGATCCAGGTCACGTCCGGGTCGCGGCGACTGGTCATAAATGACTTCAGGTTGGCGAAGATGGATGGCAAGGCTCTCTGGCGGGGGCGGCAGGATAAGGGCCGCCGAGCCTGCGCGTATGCGTTCCGGCGGGCAATTGCGGGCAGCGCGGGCCTGCCGACCAGGACGATGCTGGCTACCACCCACGCCACTATCCAGGCCATTGACAAAGCATGAACGCAAGCTGCCGACCCTGTCGATGATCAGCACTTAAAGGAGGTTCGCAGGCGAAGCCGCTGTTACTACGTCGCCCCTATGTTCAAAACGTGAACTGGAGCATCTTGCGATGACAAGGAGCAACTAGTGGACGTACATGTCACGGAGAGTACTGACATCGACCCCAGGGCTCGCATCGGGCAGGGTACGTCCGTATGGCATCTTGCCCAGATCCGAGAAGGTGCCGAAATCGGCACCTCTTGCATGATCGGCCGTGGCGCGTACATAGGATCCGGCGTCCGGATAGGCAATGACTGCAAGGTCCAGAACTACGCACTGGTCTACGAACCCGCCTATCTTGAGGATGGCGTCTTCGTAGGTCCGGCCGCTGTTTTCACCAACGACCGCTTCCCAAGGGCCGTCGCGCCCGACGGATTGATCAAGAAGGTTGGCGACTGGGATTCGGTTGGTGTGACGGTGCGCCACGGCGCTTCGATCGGCGCACGCGCAGTGTGCGTTGCACCCGTCACTGTTGGGAGGTGGGCGTTCGTAGCTGCAGGTTCGGTTGTGGTGAAAGACGTTCCCGACTTTGCACTTGTCGCCGGTGTGCCCGCACGGTTTATTCGGTGGGTCGGACAAGCAGGCATCCCCCTCGTGGCAACTGCTGACGGGCGTTTCCGTTGCCCGCAGACTGGCACCGTATTCGTGGAAGTCGCCGGAGCGCTCCAGGAGCAGACCATATGATTCCCGCTGCTAAGCCTCTAATAGGTGACGAAGAGCGCGCTGCAGTCGACCGGGTGCTCCGGAGTGCAATGATTGCCGGTGGGCCAGAGGTCGCCGCCTTCGAGCAGGAATTCGGCGTCCAGCTAGTTGACGGCCGGAGGTGTGTAGCCGTCAACTCCGGCACGGCCGGGTCGCACCTCGGCCTGCTAGCCGCTGGGGTCGGCCCAGGCGACGAGGTGATCGTCCCGTCTTTCACCTTCGCGGCCACGGCCAATTCGGTTGCCCTCACCGGTGCTACCCCGGTGTTTGCCGACATTGAGCCAGAGCAGTTCTGTCTCGATGCAGATGCGGTCGAGGCAGTAGTAAGCAAGCGGACCAAAGGCATCATGCCAGTGCACTTGTACGGGCACCCCGCAGACATGACCCGGCTCAGCACGGTGGCGGAGCGCCACGGATTAGCGATCTATGAGGATGCCGCCCAGGCACACGGTGCCGCATGGCATGGACAACCAGTCGGCACTTTCGGCGCGTTCGCGATGTTCAGCTTGTACCCGACGAAGAACATGACCTCAGGCGAGGGCGGCATGGTGTCATGCGCGGACGCCCAGTTGGCCCGCATGATTCGCCTGCTACGCAACCAGGGCATGGAGCGCAGGTACGAGAATGAGGTCATCGGGCTCAACGCGCGAATGACCGACGTGCACGCCGCCATCGGCCGAGTCCAATTGGCGAAGCTACCCCGCTGGACCCAGCAGCGCCAGCAAAATGCGAAATTCCTCGACGCGAACCTCTCCGGGGTCATCGTCCCGCCGGTGGCCGACGGCGCCTTTCACGTCTACCATCAGTACACGATCAGGATCGCCGAGGATCGTGACAGGTTCGCCAAAGCGCTAGCCGAAGAGCACGGTCTCGGCACGGGCGTCTACTACCCCATCCCCAACCACCGACTGCCGTCCTTCGGGCTCAAGCTGGACCTCCCGGAAACAGAGCGCGCTTCCATGGAGGTGCTGTCGCTGCCCGTCCACCCCGCCCTGTCAGAGGACGACCTCGCGACGATAGTCGAGGCCGTCAACGCCGTCGCTAGGGCCGGCGCCTGATAGCCGACTCTTTGACCGGCATCGGAATGACGAGCTGCTCAAATCCTGTCGTAGCGGACCTTGATGGCCCGGACATGTCGGCAGGCAAGGCGTAGGCGACCGTGCTGATGGGCCAATTGCCATCCGCCAAGACCGTCCATCAAGCGCCGAACCCCCACCAGTGAGACTGATGACTTTATCGGACAAGAGCGCCCATGCGAGAGCGCTTGGACTGTGCCATGCGGTATAGGCCACCGGCCACCTGCGGGCCGACAGTATCAGGGAAAGCGCCGTGGTAACTAGCCGTAGTCATATATACTCTCTACGTGACCGAGGCCGCCCAGCGCTATGTGCCGGCTGTACAAGGTCGCGCGTTACAGGAATCCGCCCACAGCCGAAAGGGGCGGGCTCGATGGTCATGCCGTCCGGAGCCTGGCTTTGGTTGCCGCAAGGCCGGATGAAGGGGACAAGCTATGGATGCGCCGCCGCGGAGGTTAGTAGTTGTTGGTCAGGGCTATGTCGGACTACCTCTAGCGATGCTTGCCGTCGAGGCCGGTTACGACGTGGTCGGAATCGATCTGGACCGCTCACGAGTCGATCGGCTAAGCCGTGGCGAGTCCTTCGTCGATGACGTCAGTAGCACTCAGCTGCGAACAGCGCTCAACACCGGCCGTTACCGAGCAAGCATCGATTACGGAGACGCCGCCCATTTTACGATCGCGGTGATTACCGTGCCGACACCGTTGCGAGATCGCTCACCTGATCTCTCATTCGTGATCGATGCCGCACGGAACCTTTCTCGCTTCGTAACGTCCGGCAGCCTAGTGGTACTGGAGTCGACCACCTATCCGGGCACGACAGACGACATCCTGCGGCCTTTCCTTGAACACGGGAGTGGTTTGCGGGCTGGACTTGATTTCGCCCTCGCTTACAGCCCGGAACGAGTGGATCCGGGAAACGAGACCTGGACGCTTGCGGTAACGCCCAAGGTGGTGGCTGGTTTCGACGCCGCCTCGCTGGACGCTGTCCAGGAGTTCTACGGCAAGCTAGTCGCCGATGTCGTGCCAGTCTCATCTACTCGCGCGGCGGAACTGACGAAGCTACTGGAAAACACGTTCCGGCACGTCAACATCGCGCTAATCAATGAGTTCGCGATTTTCGCCAGCGAACTGGGCGTCGATGTGTGGGAAGTTGTTCGCGCCGCCTCCACCAAACCCTTCGGGTTCATGCCCTTTACCCCGGGGCCCGGAGTCGGCGGCCACTGCCTGCCGATAGACCCAACCTACCTGTCCTGGCATGTTGAGCAGACCACTGGGCGCCGGTTTCGTTTCGTTGACCTCGCCAATGACATCAACGAGCACATGCCCGACTACGTCGTCCAGCGAGTCACGCGGGGCCTCAATCGCCTAGCCAGTCCGGTTCGCGGCTCGACCATCCTGTTGCTTGGCCTAGCGTACAAGAAGAACTCTTCAGATGCACGAGAATCTCCGGCGACGCGAGTCGTGCACCTACTCAAAGGGCTTGGCGCTAACGTTTGGGCAGTAGACGGATATGTCTCTGCCGAGCACCTAGCCGAGGAAGTTCCACGGAGGCAACTGAATGCCGACGCCATACACGCTGCGGATGCGGTCGTGGTGCTCACCGACCATGACAATGTCGACTATGAGCTAGTGAAACGCGAAGCACGCTGGATCCTCGATTGCCGAAATTGTCTATCAGGAACGAATGTCGAATTGCTGTGACCGCACAACTATCAGCGGCCCGCGGATGTCGAGCTGCGGGCGGCCGGTACTTCGGAGTGGAATGGTCACCGGCGCCCAGAGGCCGTCGCCTTCGAACGTGAGCTCGACACTTAGCCCGTCGGCGGCCGGAGTTGTCGGCCGTCAACACCGATACGCCCGCCATCTACCGTGGTCCGGCCCTGCAGCCGAAAGTGAAGACATGACGAAACCCCAGAACATCCACATTTCCCCAGCTCCTATAGTCAACGCGGGAAGGATCTTCAAACAGACTCTGTCTGTCGCACGTTCAGGACTTTTCTCCAGTGTGATAATTTGCGGTAAGGCACGAGACGGATTGCCACGCCAGGAGCACTTGACGCATGGCCGCGTAATTGACCGTGTCGGTTCGAACAGTAATGATCGAAAGCTATCCGTGCTTGGGCGAGTCCAAGAGCAAGTATCGTGGTCTATTGCAGTATATAAGCGCTACTCTCGTTGCAAAATTGGGGTCGTTAACGCTCATTCAGTTGCGGTGCTTCCGGTGTGTTACCTCTTGAGTCGGCGACTCGGGGCAAAGCTGATCTATGACACCCACGAGCTTGAGACTGAAACCAGCACTTGCAGAGGTATGCAAGGTAGGATATTCAAGGTCATTGAACGATTGTTCATCGGCAAGTGCGACGCTATCTTCGTTGTCAGCGAATCAATAGCCGACTGGTACAGGCAGCGATATCCAAGTTTGGAGCCGGTGGTAATTCGAAACATTCCGAGTACTGAGGGTGCCGGGCAGCCTGTCAATATTCGAGAGCTGCTGTCGATTCCGCTAGACAAGCGGCTATTCATACACGTTGGCCACATTGTCGAAGGACGCAATATCCCAGCGATTCTTAAGGCATTCGCTTCTCCAGAGGTTGATGCGCATATTGTCTTCCTTGGCGGCGGCAAACTTGAGACATTGGTTGACGAATACTGTGAGAATCATTCAAATATCCACAAAGTCCCACCAGTTTCATCGACGGAAGTGGTCAGCTATGTGTCCGCGTGTGACATTGGGCTCTGCCTGATCCAATCCACCTGCCTTTCGTATAAACTGACATTGCCGAATAAGACGCTAGAATATGCCAAGGCCGGTGTGCCATTCTTCTTTACAGATCGCCCCGAGACAAGTCGTTTTCTGGGACCTGCGTTTAACAGTTGGCGCATCGACGACCAAGCTAGGAACCTCGCGGAAGCGATCGGAACCCTGACGGCGACCGCGATTGAAGAGGCGCGGGCCGACATAGCCAAGCTTCGAATCCCCATCTGGGACGAAGAAGCGAAGGCGATGCTGGCTACGTACTTCGGCCTAATAGACTCCCGTGGGTTATCAACCTGAGGCCGGGCCTGTCACTGATCAATGCGGGGATCGCTGAGTAGGCCCGAGGCGCGATGCCGGGATTGCTCCCGGTCCGTTTTCCCCGGACCTCTCGCCGAGTGAAGTGGGGCGGCGGGGTGCCCGTGGTCGGGGTCCTTTTCCGTCGTCCTCTTCCCGGACGGTGCGTGACTGCTTCCTGTCACACCGCTCTCCAGTGATCTCTAATGGCGCGGTGGCCAGGCCCGTGGGGATGTCGTGGTGGCAGCGGCTACAGCTGACCAGGGTCTTGCGCCGCCGCATGGCCATTAAGTGCATCCACTCGGGCTTGTCCCGGGGGCCGGGCTTGGCAAGATCGGCGAGCTTGCGCACGTGGTGAACCTCCAGGTTCACCACGCTGTCGCGGATCTCGCAACATCCGGCCATGAGCCATGTCGTCGAGGGTGGCGTAGAGGACGCTGTACCCGGCCTGGCAGGCGGCGACGGCCAGGGAGCAGGCCAGGTGGCTCTTGCCGACCCCGGGCGGGCCGAGGAGGGCCACGTTGGCTTTGGCCTCGACGAAGGCGAGCGCGGCCAGGTCGCGGATCTTGCGGACGTCCAGGCCGGGCTGGAAGGCGAAGTCGAAGTCGTCGAGGGTTTTGTGGTGCGGCAGCCCGGAGGCGTGCAGGGCGGCGCGGCAGCGGCGGCTGTCTTTGAGCCCGGCTTCCTCTCCGAGGATCAGGTCGAGGAAGTCCAGGTAGCCCAGGGATGCCTGCTCGGCGCGGGCGATCAGGGCTGCGGGGTCCTCGGCGATGGCGGTCAGGCCGAGCCGGGTGGCGTGCGCGCGGATCCGCGTGGTGATCAGCTCGCTCATCAGAATGGGATCCTTTCCGGGTCGCCGGTGTCGTCGTCGCGCAGCGCGCAGGACAGGACGGCGCTGTAGTAGCGCAGGTCCGAGACGAGTTCCCGGGCCCAGGACATGGCCCGTCCGGTCGGCTCGCCGTAGACCGACTGGGCCAGGCCGGCGATGACGGGATCGGGGGCGCGGCGCAGCCAGCCCTCGAGGCGGGCCAGGACGGCGGCGATCGCAGTGGCGTCGGCGGCGTCCACGGGGATGGGCCGGCGGCCGGTCACGGCCGGCCTTCCGGCGTGGTTGTGGCGGCGTCGTAGTCGGCGAGCGGGCGGCGGGCGACCGGGATGGCCGCCGCGGCATGCCCGGTGTTCCTGGCCGCTTGAGGTGAGGACGTAGGCGGCGGTCGGCGTCGCTGACGGTGAGGATGGGGCTGAGGGCAACCCGTGGGGTTGTCCTTTTTCGTGTGCGACGGCACCGTGATCACGTCTTGGCAAGGTGACGGCCCTCCCGTCGTTCGTTTGGCAACCGGAGACGGGAGGGCCGCTGAGGTGGCGCGCGGAGGCGCCGGTGCTCACGGTAAGCGCGGATCGAGACGACGTCGAGCGGATGCTGGGGGCGGGCGGGCTGGCCTGCCCGGCCTGTGGCGGGCCGCTGGCCAGGTGGGGGCGGGCCCGGGAGCGGCAGGTCCGCGGGCTGGATGGGGTTGGCCGGTTAGTGCCGCGGCGGGCCCGCTGCGGTGGGTGCGGGCGGACGCATGTGCTGCTGCCGGTGACGTGCCTGGCCCGGCGGGCTGATGAGGCAGAGGTGATCGGGCGGGCGCTGGAGGCGAAGGCGGCCGGGGCCGGGCACCGGGTGATCGCTGAGGCGCTGGGCCGCCCGGCCTCGACGGTGCGGGGCTGGCTGCGGGCGCTGGCGGCGCGGGCTGAGCAGGTCAGGC
>Ga0335078_10013193_pt1 | contig 12248 bp, 16 predicted proteins | sample Lox_Sample_32_FD_206711 | JGI IMG/M metagenome (GOLD analysis project Ga0335078, IMG submission 206711) | Soil microbial communities from Loxahatchee National Wildlife Refuge, Florida, United States - Lox_Sample_3.2 | ecosystem: Environmental > Terrestrial > Soil > Wetlands | place: USA... | reverse complement strand
TGGCATTCCGCGCCTACGACCCCTGCTTCGGCTGCGCCACCCACACCCTCCCCGGCCACATGCCACTCATCGCCCAAATCAAAAACGCCCACGGCACCCTCCTACAAGAAATCCGGCGGGACTGACCATGCGAACGCTCGTCCTCGGCCTGGGCAACGAGTACGCGGGAGACGACGCCGTCGGCGTGCTCGCGGTGCGGGCGCTGGGCGGCGAGCCGGCCGGGGGCGCCGACATCGTGGAGAGCGCCGCCTCGGGCCTGGCGCTGCTCGAGGTATTCGCCGGATATGACCGCGCGGTTGTCCTCGACGCGATCCGCACCGGCCGCAGCCCCGCGGGCACGATCATCGAGGCCGGGCTCGCCGAGTTGGGACCGGCGACAGCACCCAGCCTGCACCAGGCCGGCATACCCGAGCTGGCCGCGGTCGCCAGGCGGCTCGGCCTGGGCTTTCCCGACCAGACGCGAGTGCTCGCCGTCGAGGTCGCAGGCCCGCTGATATTCGGCGCGCCGCTGAGCGAACCCGTGGCCGCCGCGGTAGCGCCGCTCGCACGGCGCGTCCTGGAACAGGTCCAGCGGTGGGCCTCGCAGGACTCCGCACACCACCCGCCGGACAGCGCCCGACACCAGCCGCCGGACAGCGCCCGACACCGGCCACCGGACGACACCGTGCCCCACGGACCAGGAGGAACACGTTGCACGACTACCACGCGGTCAGCGCGCTCGTAGCGCGGCTGACCCGCGATCCAAGCCTCGCGGCGGGCATAGCCGAGGTCCGCGTGCGGGCGAGCCCGGTGTTCTCGCCGGAGGCGCTGCGGCAGGCCTACCAGATGCTGACGGAGGACACGCCGCTCAGCGGATCGCGCCTGCTCGTCGAGGAGCTTGCCGACCGCCGCGAGTGCGCGCTGTGCGGGGCGGCGTGGCCGGTTTCTCCCGACGACGTGGCCGGCCACCTGGTGGTCTGCCCGTCATGCGGCGCCCTCTCGCCCTTCGATGCTGGAGTCACGATCGAGCTGCTCGAGATCAGGAGCAGCCCGGGCGCGTGACCTGCCGCGCCAGGCCCGGTGCCGCTCCACGGTGCCGGTCACCGCGGCGCACCTGCGGCAGGTCGCCGCGGTGGTGCTTGGAGTGCCCGAACGTGCGGGCCCCCGCTTCGGCGGGCTCGCTGGTAGATCGGCGACCAGCCAGGCCAGCGCCTTCCGGCCGGACCTCGTCGGCGCGGCCGAAGTTGTGGATCACCTTGGCGACCGGGCCGCCGGTACGCGGGTGCCGCTCGTCGTACGCCAGCTGCAGATACCACGCACGACGCTGCCGTCCTTGTTGACCCGCCGCGTCTCACGCAGCTACACGCCTACGAGCCAAGCCATCGCGGCAGCCCAGCGTGAGCGACACGCCGGATACCGTGTGCTGTGCTACGGCAATTGGCGGTCAGCGCAAGCCTACCGGCCCATGACCAGGGCAGACGCTCTCGATCAAGCCCTTGTGTGCCTGTGATCTTCGGAAGTCCGGACAGCCCGGCCGTGGCAATTGCCCGACGTCTGTGTCAGCTGTGGCCGGCGTCACGGCAGCCGAGGATGTTCATAGCCAGCAGGTGCAGCACGGTCTGATCATCTTGGTTGATCAGCTTGGCTTTGTGCGGACGAGACCGCGATCGGATTTCGAACGCGACCGCCGCGCTTCGACGATGGTCGTCTGCAACCGCAGCGCGTCGCCCGGCCGCACCGGCGCCGACCAGCGCAACTCATCAACGCCAGGGGACGCGAGGCTGGCCACCCGCGACAAGTAATGGTCGGCGAACATGCGCATGAGGATGCCCGCGGAATGCCAGCCACTGGCGATGAGACCACCGAAGGGGCCAGTGGCGGCGAAGCCGGGATCGGTGTGGATCGGCTGCGGATCGAACCGCCCCGCGAATTCAAGGATCTCCGCCTCAGTCACCGCGATGTGGCCGTACTCGTACACCGCGCCAGGTGTGTAATCCTCGAAGTAGCGATCGTTGATCGGAACCGCAAAGTCGGTGTCGCCGAGCGTTCTCGTGCTACCGGCCTGCTGTGTCATGACCGACAGCATCGCACCACAAGCCTCCGAGCTGCGAGCGGCCTCCTCAGTCTCGGACCGTCGCCGGCCGCGGAATATGACGGCGCCCATCACCCGGCCACACGCCGGTCCGGCTCGGCCTGGCCAGGTCACCGGGCAGGCTGTTGAGCCTTGATTCTGCAGAGTCGACGGGCATGGCACGTCGGGGCACTGATCTTCATCCGACGATGTGCTCGCCGATCGGGCCCAATATGAGCATCGGAAAGTAGATCAGGCCGCCGACGATCACGATCACCCCGAGCAGGAACACGACGAACGTCGGCCCGGAGGTGTTGAGTGTGGCCCTGGTGCGCGCGTGGACACGCGCGCCGGCGAGTGAGCCGGCGATTGCGAGGGCCAGCACTATCGGTACGAAACGCCCGACCAGCATGACCAAGCCGAGCGTGCTGTCGTACCACGGCGTGTTGGCCGACAGCCCAGCAAACGCGGACCCATTGTTCTGTGCCACGGAGGCGAATGCGTAGGTGACCTCCGTCAGGCCGTGCATGCCGGGGTTGAGAATCGACCGGGTGCCGGCCCCGAGCACGAGGGACGTGCTCCCGAACACCAGGACCACGACCGGGATTGTCAGCGCGTAGGCGACGACGAGCTTCATCTGCGGTGCGCGGACCTTCTTGCCCAGGAATTCCGGGGTGCGGCCGACCATCAGCCCGGCAACGAAGACAGCTAGCAGCGCGAACACGAGAATCACCGGGGCTGACCTCGCCGAGCAGAATGCCGACGAAAGCTCCCGCGCCCCCGACCGGGGTGTAGCTGTCGACGGCCGAATCGGTGGCGCCGGCTGTCGTTCCCATGGTCCCGACGGTCATCAGCGCGGACCCGTCCGGGCCGAACCGGGTCTCCTTCCCGTCCATGGTGCCGCCGGGGTTGTCGCTGCTCGCCACCTGGGACACAGTCGCCGGCAGCAGATGGTTGCCGTGCGCCTCGGCCTCCATCGAGACCACGGTATGGCCGAGGAAGAGGATGGCCATGACCGCCGCCATGGCGTATCCCTGCCGCGGCTTGCCGACGAGCCGGCCGAACATGAGGACTGTGGCGAACGGGAGCACGATGACCAGCAGCAGGTCGAACATGTTGGTGAATCCGGTGGGATTCTCGAACGGATGCGCGCCTCCTGCGCCGTAGAAGCTGCCGCCGTTCGTGCCGAGCAGCTTGATGACCTCCATCGAGGCGACCGGCCCGCCGGGAACCTGCTGGGTCGCGCCCGTGAGCGTGGTAGCAGTGCGAAAGCCGCTGAAATTCTGGACCGCTCCCTGGCCCACCAGCACCAGCGCGCCGAGGACCGAGAGGGGGACGAAGACGCGCACCAGGCTCCGGGTGAGATCCACCCAGAAGTTGCCGATCGTGCGAGCACGTCCCGAGATGCCGCGGATGACGGCCAGTGCCACCGACAGCCCGATGGCAGCCGCGGTGAACTGCGCGACCACCAGCCCGGCCATCTGCGCGAGGTAGCTGGCCTGGGTCTCACCCGAGTATGCCTGCCAGTTGGTGCCGGTGATAAAGCTGATAGCGGTGTTGAAGGCCAGCAGCGGTGGCATTCCAGGGGCGTGGGTCGGGTCCAACGGTAGCGAGCCTTGCAACCGCAGAATGAGGTACAGCAAGAGGGTAGAGACGAGCCCGAATGCCAGCACCGCGAGTGCGTAACCCCGCCAGGTCCAGCTGCTTTCGGGGTCGATGCCTAGAACCCGGTATACGAGGCGCTCGACCGGGAGGAACACGCGGTCCCCCGGTGCTCGGCCGCCTCGGAACGTTGCCGCTAGATAGCGGCCGAGCAGGGGCGCGGTCACGGCGGTTACCACGGCGATGAACAGCAGCTGTACCCATCCCCAGCCGCTCGTGTTAGCCGGTCCAGCGCGAGGTTGAGGTCGAGCACGTTCACCGACGGCTCGCCGAGGAACCCCCACTGACGACCATGGGTATAGCGGTGCACGAGGCCAGTGACCTGGCGCACCGACAGGTGCCGGGCGCGTACCGCCGGCTCGTGGCAGCTGCGCATCGCTGTCACGGGGCAAGGTCCTCCGCGACCAGTACCGCATGTACCCGCTCCAGGCTCTGGCGCCGCCGAAGCTCCAGGTCCGCTCCCCCTTGCCGGGTCGGCGAGACCGACGCCTGGGTGGCGCACCACTGCGAGAGCAGGGGCACTGATCGGTGATCGCCGCTGTCGAGTGCCACGAGCAGCGTGGCTGCCCGCTGTGGGTGGGCGGGCCAGTCGACGATCAGGAGGACCATGGGCCGTTCATCTGGCTGGGGGATGATTGCCCGCACATGAAGCTCTGGCCAGTCGAGCGCAGAGACGGGATCGGGGGTGGCGACTTTGCCCGCCAGGGCCAGCGCGTCCAGATTGCCGACGTGGATCAGGCGCGCGGTCCAGGCCAGCCCGGCGACGGCGGTAAGCAGGACCACGGCGGCTAGCGTCGCCGCGACTATCACATAACGACAGTAAGCTGAGGTCGCCGCCACGTCACCCGCAGCCTGCCTCGCACCGCGGCCACGGCGCGGAAGGAATTCACCATCTCGGGCTGGCCTAGGTGCCGTCAGCCAGTTTGGAGCCGAGCGCAGGCACGACCTGGTAGTCAGCTCCGATGAGCGCGGTCTCCAGACGATCGCCGCTGCCGCGGGGCCGGATATCGAGGTCGACCGCCCGTGACCTAGGCCCGTGCGAACCGCACCACAAACGCCGAGAAGCAACCCAGCCCGCAGCGCTCATAACGGGGCGACGCGTTCTTCGCAGGGTTCTGGAGCAGGCGGGCGGCGTCAGGTGGCGGGTGACGGTGCGCGCAGCCGTTAAGATCCGGTCGGCAATATCCCTAACGCAGACGGTCGTCCCCCTCGAGGAAAAGCTCGACGCCGTGGGCTATGGCTTCTTCATCCCCGTCTTCTTCGTGGCATCTGGTATGACCCTCGATGCCCAGGCAATAGTCAAGGACCCACTACGGCTCCTGATCTTCCTCGTGCTGCTCGTTGTCCGCGGGGTCAAGCTCGCATCCCGGCTACAGCGCGGTGGCGCGGACCTGGTCACCCGGCTTAGCCTCACGCTCGACCGCGCGGGCCTGCACGCCTGCCGCGCAAGCTCAACGGCGACGAATGGGCCGGACCCGCGCAAGCTGTCTGCCCGTAGACCCGTCGTACCCCTGCACAGCGGTAACGTGCCCGCCGCCGCAGGAGAAGCCGCAGGTGGCCGGCACGCCGCAGCGGCGTGCCCCGGTGGCCGACCGCCCGCGGACACGTCGGCAGCCCGCGGACGTGTCCGCGTGATGTCGCGCACCGTCCCGGTGCCATTTCCCAGTTGCGTTCCGGGTGTTCCTGGCCGGTGAATTAGCCTGAGATCATGCAGGAGAACGCGGGCACTGCGGTCGGCGTCGCGCCGGCGGCCGCGGCCTATGCAAACACATGCGCGCAGGAGCCGCTCGGCCCTGACGAGCTGCGGCTCATCGACGCCTACTGGCGGGCCGCCAACTACCTGTCCGCAGGGCAGATCTACCTGATGGCCAACCCCCTGCTGCGCGAGCGGCTGGGGCCCGAGCACATCAAGCCCCGGCTGCTCGGGCACTGGGGAACCACGCCCGGCCTGAACCTCATCTACGCCCACCTCAATCGGGTGATCCGCAATTGGGACCTGAACGTCATCTACGTGACCGGCCCCGGCCACGGCGGGCCCGGGCTGGTCGCCAACGCCTATCTCGAGGGCACCTACACCGAGCTGTACCCGAACATCACCAGGGACACCGTAGGCATGGCCCGGCTGCTGCGGCAGTTCTCCTTCCCCGGCGGGATCCCGAGCCATACCGCACCGGAGACCCCCGGCTCGATCCACGAGGGCGGTGAGCTGGGCTACTCGCTGGCGCACGCCCACGGCGCGGTATTCGACAACCCCGATCTGATCGCGGCCTGCGTGATCGGGGACGGCGAGGCCGAAACAGGTCCGCTGGCGGCCAGCTGGCACTCCAGCAAGTTCCTTAACCCGGCACGCGACGGCGCCGTCCTGCCGATCCTGCACCTCAACGGTTACAAGATCGCGAACCCGACGGTCCTGGCCCGCGTTCCCGGCGATGAGCTCACCGCGCTGCTGGAAGGCTACGGATACCGGGTCCACATGGTGGCCGGCGACGACCCGGCGCTGGTGCACCAGCAGCTGGCAGCAACCCTGGATGCGGTCGTGCAAGAGATCCATGCCATCCAGAAGCGGGCCAGGGAGCAAGGAGATCCCACCCGGCCCCGCTGGCCGATGATCGTCCTCGCCACGCCGAAGGGCTGGACCGGGCCGAAGACCGTGGACGGCCTTCCGGTGGAAGGGACTTTCCGGGCCCACCAGGTGCCAATCGGCGGCGTGCGCGAGAACCCCGAGCACCTCGCCGCCCTGGAAGCGTGGCTGCGCTCCTACCGGCCCGAAGAGCTGTTCGGCTCCGGCGGCGCGCTAGCGGACGAGCTGGCCGACCTCGCCCCGCGCAGCTACCGGAGGATGAGCGCGAACCCCCACGCCAACGGGGGCCTGCTGCTGCGTGATCTCAACCTGCCTGACTTCCGTGACTACAGGGTCGAGGTGAGCACGCCCGGCGCCGACGTGGCAGAGCCCACCCGCGTGCTCGGCACCTGGCTGCGCGACGTGATCGCCCGCAACCCGGCGACGTTCCGCCTGTTCGGCCCAGATGAGACAGCCTCGAACCGGCTGGGTGCCGTGTTCGAGGTCACCGACCGTGCCTTCGACTCGCAGATATTGCCGCTCGATGACCACCTCGACCCCGACGGCCGGGTCATGGAGGTGCTGTCGGAGCATCTGTGCGAGGGATGGCTGGAAGGCTACCTGCTGACCGGCCGCCACGGCGTGTTCAACTGCTACGAGGCGTTCATCCACATCGTCGACTCGATGTTCAACCAGCACGCGAAATGGCTAAAGGCCAGCGCCGGCATCGGCTGGCGGCGGCCCATCGCATCACTGAACTACCTGCTGTCCAGCCTGGTCTGGCGGCAAGACCAGAACGGGTTCTCCCACCAGGATCCCGGGTTCATCGACCACGTCGTGAACAAGAAAGCACAGATCATCCGCGTCTACCTGCCCCCGGACGCGAACACCCTGCTGTCGGTAGCCGACCACTGCCTGCGCAGTCGGCACTACGTGAACGTCATCGTCGCGGGCAAGCAGCCGCAGCCGGCTTGGCTGCCGATGGACGACGCGGTCATCCACTGCACCCGGGGAGCCGGGATCTGGGAGTGGGCGAGCAATGACCAGCCGAGCGAGCCAGATGTCGTCATGGCCTGCTGCGGCGACGTCCCCACCCTGGAAACCCTCGCCGCCGTGGACCTGATCCGCCAGCACCTGCCCGACCTGAAGGTCCGGGTCGTCAACGTGGTTGACCTGATGCGCCTGCAGCCGGAGGCCGAGCACCCGCACGGCATGAGCGACGCCGAGTACGACGCGCTGTTCACCGTCGGCCGGCCTGTCATTTTCGCCTACCATGGCTATCCGTCGCTCATCCACCGGCTCACCTACCGGCGGCACGGCCACGACCACCTCCACGTCCGCGGGTATAAAGAAGAAGGCACCACTACGACGCCATTCGACATGGTCATGCTCAACGACCTCGACCGGTTCCACCTGGTCATCGACGTGATCGACCGGGTACCCGGGCTCGCCTCCAGCGCCGGGCACATCCGCCAGCTCATGACCGACCGCCGCCTCGAATGCCGCGCCTACACCCGCCGCGAGGGCCAGGACGCACCAGAGATCCGCAACTGGGCGTGGCCCGGCTAACGGCCACCGGCCGAGTGCAGCACTGCCAGGAGCCCCGATGCGCATCCTCGTGGTCAACGCCGGATCCAGCAGCCTCAAGCTGCGGGTCCTCGGCGACTCCGACCAGGTAGCCGAAACGGCCGATCTACCCGCACCGCGCGGGGCGGCCGACACCGCCGCTATCGAGGCAACGCTCGCGTCCTTCGGCAGCATGCAGGCGGTCGGCTACCGCATCGTGCACGGCGGTACCTCCTTCACCGCGCCGGTCCTGATCGACCAGGGCGTGCGGGAACGGCTGGAAGCGCTCACTGACCTGGCGCCGCTGCACCAGCCCAAGTCGCTGGCCGCGCTGGACGCCGTCCGGTCAGTGCTCCCCGGCCTGCCCGGCGTGGCATGCTTCGACACGGCCTTCCACGCCACCATCCCGCCCGCTGCTGCCACCTACGCGCTCCCGCGCGAATGGCGCACCCGGTGGCCCCTGCGCCGGTACGGATTCCACGGGCTGTCCCATGCTTACTGCTCGCGCCGCGCCGCCGAGCTGGCCGGCCGCGAGCTTGCCGGGCTGCGGATCATCACCTGCCACCTCGGCGGCGGCGCCTCACTCGCCGCCATCCGCGGCGGGGTGTCGGTGGACACCACAATGGGCTTCACCCCGCTGGAGGGCCTGGTCATGGCCACCCGCTCCGGCACGGTCGACCCTGCCCTGGTGCTGTGGCTGGAGGAACACGTCGGCACGCCGGCCGGAGAGCTCGCCGCCACCCTGGAGCACCGTTCAGGACTGCTCGGCCTGGCCGGAACCGCGGACATGCGCCTGGTAACGCAGCGCGCGGGCGCGGGCCAAGAAGACGCGCGGCTCGCACTCGACGTCTACACCCACCGGCTCCGGGCAGGCATCGCCGCCATGGCCGCCGCCGCCGCCGGGCTCGACGTGTTGGCATTCACCGGCGGCGTCGGCGAAAACTCGCCACAAGTGCGGGAGCAGGCCGCGGCCGGGCTGGGCTTCCTCGGAGTCCAGCTGGCTCCTGCCCGCAACACCGGCCCTCGCGGCAACACCGCCCCTCCCGGCAACACCGCCGGTCCCCCGGGCCGGCAGGCCGGGCGGGACGGGAGCCCCGGTGCCGGGGACTGGGAGATCGGGCAGCCTGGCGCCCCGGTCAGGACCTTCGTCATCGCGGCGCGGGAGGACATCGAGATCGCCGCCCAGGTGCGCGCCGTCCTCGCCTGACCAGAGGCCGCAGGCGGTGGGCACGGGCGCATACGCAATTGTTCGGGTGACGCGTGTGGCCGCCGCCTTGGCATAGTGACAGCGCGCGGCAGCCGTTACGATCATTTATCCAAAACGGCTGCCGCGGTGCGACACTGTCCCGCTGGGTTCCTATGGCCGGGTTTTGTAGACGATATTGAAGGGCGTCTCGGCCACCTGATGGAAGGTCGCTTATCCGGCATCGCGGCGAGCCGCGCCGGCCTACGGCTCCACCACCCGACGAAGTCGAGCTCTGGTGCGCGTGCCATCGGCGCGGCGGACGCGTCGTAGCCGCAGCCGAGACCGGCGACGCGCGCATCCGCGCGGAGCCCAGAGGTCGCCGCCCGAAGCCGTACGGACGACGCCCTTGACGGCCGACGCAGGCTCGATTATCACCCGTCAGCACTGACCGACTATGGGATGTTCGTGGTGATTCGGCCTGCCCGCAGAGCCGCGGCGGCGCTGCGGGAACCGTCCGGGCATGGAGGCGCGAAATGCGTACGCCGAAGCGCCTGCCGGGTTGGCTTTCCCTCTTCGTGGCCTGTTGCCTCGTGCTCTTGGCGCTGATCCCGGCCGCGTTCGCGGATGGCCAGCGGGCGGCTGGCGCAGCGCCGAGCTCGCCGAGCTCGCTCCTGGCAGCCTGCCCCGCGGCCGCGGGCGACTGTGCCGGTGCCGCCAGCCACATCGTGGCCATCGCCGCGCGGGCCATGAGAAAAGGCGACCTTAACGCCGTGATCCTGAGTGTGTGGTCCAAGCACCAGATCGCCAGCACCGCGATGGGCTACTCCCTACCGGGGCAACGCGCGACCACGGACATGCACTTCAGGATCGGTGCGGTGGCGATTCCCTATCTCGCGACGGTGTTGCTCGGCTACTTCGATTCCCTGGCGGCCCGCGAGCTGTTGCGCCCTGGAGCCGATCCCTTGGCTGCGGCGCAGATCCTCGGTGCCATCTTTCGCGACCACGACAGCCTGCGCGTGGCGTACGGCCCCGTCCGCGCACGGGCGCTGGGCGAGCGGATCGTTCGGACCTTCGTCGAAGGCATCACGCCTGCTCCGGCAGCCGGCGACGGTCGGTCAGCCGGTGCCCGGCGCCGCCCAGGGCGGCCTGGCAGTGGCGGACGCGGGCGTGGTGATGCGATGTGACAAGGCCAGGTGCGGACAAGTGAGGCACGATCAGCCGGGAGCGCAGCTGTGAGGTGGTCGTTGTGGGCGCCGGGCTGGCTGGGTTGCGGGCGGCCACGGCGCCGCCGAGGCCGACGTCGACACGCTGGTCATCGAGGCAAGCGAGCGGGTAGGTGGCCGGACCTGCACCGAGCACTTGCCGGACGGCGGCTTCATCGACCACGGCAGCCGGTGGGTGACCGCCGGGCAGTCCCGGATCGAGGCGCTCGCCGCCGATCTCGGGGTCGCGCTGTTCCCGACCTGGGATGACGGCACCACCGTGGGCAAGCATGACCCTCCAAGACCTGCTGCGGTGGTTTGTCCGTGCGGCCACAATGCGCCGACTCTGGCCGCACCGGCAATTACGTCGCAGGTCAGCCGGAACCAGAACCGGCAGCGAAAGACATGATCAGGTCACGCCGTTCCTCGGTGTCGTCCGCGAGCAGTCTCTACATATTATCGGAAAACAATTGCTAGTTTCAGATTACAAACGTAACATCAGGTCGGGCATCTAAAACCAGCCGCCGACGGCGGCCAGCTACCAGGGGTGAGGACCCACGCCAGCAGGTAGACGGATGGGAAACTACCTTCCCGCCCGGATCCCCTTCTCCCTCCCCCTACGGGGGGAATCGCACGAAGTGACCGGCGAGTAGCTTCGTCGCATGCAGCCTCAGATCGTCGCAGCGGGGCGCGCCTGCCGCTCGGTGCGCGCGCGCTGCTCCAGACGGGCGCGTGGCAGATGACATCACCCCGCCGTATCCAGCTCCGCCGTACCCGTGGCTGGCGCAAGCCACCAGGGGTTGTCGTGGTGTCTCGCCCGTCACGGTGGGCCAACCCGTACCCCGCCGCGGTCCACGGCCGCGACGAAGCGGTTCGCCTGTACTACGAGCACGTCCTGACTGAGCCCGGCCTGCTGGCCACAGCCAGCGTCGAACTCGCCGACCGGGATCTCGCATGCTGGTGCCCGCCAGGCGAGCCTTGCCACGCCGACCTGTTGCTCTACGTCGCGAATATGAATATAGAGCCACGGTGAGCCGTCGACGGCACGGCGGTTGCGTTCGAGGGTCCGGGATCAGGGCCGGGCAGACGTACAAGTGATGTCGACCCCCCGCTCCTCCATCCTGACGATCTCTGGCCTCCGGCAGCGTGGCCTGAAGTCTCTCGGCTAAGGCTGGAGTTCGGCTAAACCAGCTCGAAGGATGGCGTATCCGCGACGTCGACTAAGAGCTCGCCCGCGAACGCGGCTGCCCCGATCCCCTTGGCAACGGCGCTGCGCGAAGGCCGCAATGTCCCGCTCGCCACCATCGCCGCAGAGTCCGGCGTCAGCGTCAGCGTCGGGACTTTTACCGCCGCTATGCCGACCGGCAGGCCCTCCCTGTTCCACGCTCTCAAAAACCGTGCCTACGGACTGCTCAACGAGATCCTCGACCACGAGGGCGAGATGGGCGCGCTCGCGCTTGAGCACTGCGAGTACACGGTCCGCCGCGGCGCGCCTTTACGAGAAGCTGGAGCCCTGCGGCGGTCGAGGTTGCTCACCCCGGCCGACATCGAGTTCGCCGCTCGGAGAACGGCCCAGTTGGTGTTCGAGCGGGTCACGCTCGAGCACCCAGCGGAACTCACCCTGACCGCGAACGTCCTGCTGGAGATCACGCAGACACGCCGCACACTGACCGAGGAGACGGTGGCCCAATTCGAGCAGGACATCCAGGATTACGCCCGGCCCGAGGCCGCACGCTAACCAGTGCCCGCGCGGAGCCAGCGGCACATGCGGTTTATAGCGGCTTATAGCGTGGACAAGGCACGCAGTGTGCCAGCACGCCCCAGTCCCGCTGATGTGGCGGGCGGCATGCCCCGACTGGTGACGGGCGCGAGAGACAACCTGACGGCGGGATGATCGCCAGTCGTGTCTGCGTGAGCGACCCCGATGAGTGCGCGTTGACCCCTGACCCGGCCGTCGGTTGCACAGCCTTGAACATGACGACACGTGAAGCAGGGCGTGCCATGGCGCTAGCCAGCCGGTCG
>Ga0335078_10013192_pt1 | contig 12248 bp, 13 predicted proteins | sample Lox_Sample_32_FD_206711 | JGI IMG/M metagenome (GOLD analysis project Ga0335078, IMG submission 206711) | Soil microbial communities from Loxahatchee National Wildlife Refuge, Florida, United States - Lox_Sample_3.2 | ecosystem: Environmental > Terrestrial > Soil > Wetlands | place: USA... | reverse complement strand
CGGGCTCCCTACGACCCCAACATCGACATCGTCATGGCGGCGATCTACGGTGCCATTGCGGTCACCGACACCAAGCTCCTGGCGACCGCCGCCCAGCTGCGCAGCCAGTGGGCCGACCCTGACTCGAGGTACTTCTACCCCATCAACGGCGCCGACCAGCAACGCGGCATCGGTCCCCTGCTCGGGCGCTACCCGGGGGACTTGTACGACGGCGACACCGATGCGCTGATCGGCGACCACCCCTGGGCGGTGTCCACGGCCAACTTCGCCGAGCTGTATTACCGGCTGGCCGAGCAGATCACCGCCGCCGGAGCGGTTCCGCTCGACAGCCTGTCGGCCGGCTTCTTCAGCCAGGTCGGGGTCGGCGCATCGAGCACGCCAGCCGCGGCCGCGGCGGCACTGCAGGGCGCCGGTGACCAGATGCTGCAGGCCGTCATCTTCCACAGCGACAACCTCGAGCTCAGCGAGCAGTTCGACGCCACCACCGGGTACGAGAAGAGCGTCAGCAACCTGTCCTGGAGCTACGCCGCATTCCTGTCCGCGGTCCGCGCCAGGAATGCCACCTGACAACCTGTTCCACACGGGACCGTCGTCGGCGATCAGAACCCGTACACCCGGACGTGGGTCAGGTCGTTGCCGTCACGCCCTTGATGATGGGTGCGTACAGGTCATGCCAGACCAGGCCCTGGAACCCGGCCTCGGTCCTGACGGTCAGATGTCACGGCCAGCGGTGAGCGTTGCCCTCGTGAAGGGTACCGGGCGAGTCGGGCAGGACGCAGAACAGCAGCCCGGCCGGGTCCCGCATGACCTGCCAGGAGTGCACGCGTTGCACGCGCTGGGCGCCGAGGCGCTCGAGCCGGGCCACCTCGGCGTCCAGGTCGTCTGTGTGAATGTCCAGGTGCACACGGGCAGTCCCCTCGTCCAGGCGCTGGGTCAGCAGCCAGAAGTCGAGGCCGTGCAGCGCGGCGCCGTGATACTCGGGGTAGTCGAACTGCGGCAGCGGCTGGCCGAGGGCTGCTTCCCAGAACGACACCTCGCGTCCGTGATCGCCAGAGGGTATGTCAATGACGATCTTGAACAGCCTGCTGAAGTGGGCCACGGAGATCAACCTACGCCGACCGCGTGGCACCGCGGCCTGGCAAGAAGCGGGAAACTACAACCGAGGGAGTGTGTAAAGGATCGAGTGAAGCCGCCCCGGTTCATCATGCCCAGACACTGCGCCATTTCCGCCGCCGCGAAGCCCGCGAAACGTACCAGATGCGGCAATCGCGAATATTGACCCCCAGCGCAGCCGGGAATATATTGACCCCCAGCGCAGCCGGGAATTATGTGCTCTCGCCCGCGTTAGCGTGGGGGGTACCCGAGAGCCGGGCCGGTGGTCCGACGGGGGCTTCCCCGTGCCGTGGTGACCGGGCTGCCTGCCGGCGGTTCGGGGTTCGTGTAAAGGGCTGCCGGGGCCCGCTTGTGTCGATCGCCGGAGATCCGCAAGCCGGCTCGGCTTCACAGCGCCAGGCCCTCTGCCAGGGGCGTTCCTGGCCCGGCTGCGGGAGGGTGCGGCGTGCTGTCGTGGCCGCTGTGTCCCGGCATTTTAGAGGAGAAGTCTGTGGTTCGACCAGGCCAGCGCGAGACGGGCGCTCGCCGTAGCGCCTCGCGGAGGCAGCGACGCGCCGGTCACAGCGGCGATGTCGTCCCGGTGCTCACCCGAGCCGCCCGTGAGGTGGAGGCGGCTGCCCGGCGGGGCCGTGTGACGCCTGCCGTGCGGACGAAGTTCCAGGCCGTCGCCTTGCTGCTGCGGGACGAGCGGGCCCGGGTCCGGGCGGCGGCCGGAGGCGATGGTCATCGGGCCGAGCAGCTCAAGCGCCTGGACGGCGTCGCGACCGTCCTCGCGACGACCGCCGTCCAGGACGCCGGGCTACTGGCGTTGCTCGCCGAGGGCTCCGGCACCTGCGACGCTGCCCGGTCGCTCAAGGGAGAGATGCTGCGGGACGTCGGCATCGAGCCTGCGCCCGAACAGATCGCGCCTACGCAGAGCGCTGCAGCTTCCGGCGGTTCGGGGCGGGGGGTCGTGCCGCCGTCGGTGGTTTCCCGGCAACTGGCGAACCCCTTTCTCGCCCCCGGCTTCTCCGCTGTTCCCCAGCGCACCTCCCGTCCGCGCCGCCTGGCCGGCTGGGAGCTGCTCGGCCCGCTGCTGAGTTCCTTCGAGCGTGCCGGCGCAGCGGCCCCGGCGTGCATGGCGCTCCCGGCGCCGACGGCAGGGTTCACCCCGACGGGCCTGGAACTGATGCCGCACCAGGGGCAGCTGGTCGCCGCGGCCGCTGCCGGTCACCGGACGTTCCTGCTCGCCGATGAGCCGGGTCTGGGCAAGACGGCCCAGGCGCTGCTCGCAGCGGAGGCAGCGAACGCCTGCCCGCTGCTTGTCGTCGTGCCGAACGTCGTCAAGGTCAACTGGGCCCGTGAGGCGGCCCGCTGGGCTCCCCACCGCCGGGCCACCGTGGTGCAGGGCGACGGCGAGGCTGTCGACGGCTTCGCCGATATCGTCGTGGTCAACTACGAGGTTCTCGACCGCCACCTGGGCTGGCTCGGTGACTTCGGCTTCCGCGGCATGGTCGTGGACGAGGCTCACTTCATGAAGAACAAGGCCTCGCAGCGCTCGCAGAACGTCCTCGCGCTCTCCGGCCGGATCCGGTCCCGTACAGGCCGGCCCCTGCTGATGGCGCTGACCGGCACCCCGCTGATCAACGACATCGAGGACTTCCGGGCGATCTGGCAGTTCCTCGGCTGGATCGACGACAGCAAGCCCCTCGACGAGCTAATGGACGCGCTGGAGGACACCGGCCTGACGCCCGCCGACCGAAGCTTCTACGCCGCGGCGCGCCAGTGCGTGATCGACCTGGGCATCGTGCGCCGGCGCAAGCTCGACGTGGCCGCCGACATTCCGGCCCGCCGTATCGCCGACCTCCCCGTTGAGCTGGACGAACGGGCTGGCCGGTCGATCCGGGCGGCAGAACGGGACCTCGCCGGCCGGATGGTGGCGCGGTACAAGACCGCGTCCGCGAACCGATCCTGCGACGCCGGCGTCGAGGGCATCGACTATGACCTCGTCCGCCGAGTGGCCTGGTCGGAGCTGAAGGAGGCGATGGCCGCGCCGTCCGGCGACAACGTGTTCACCATGATGCGACGCATCGGCCAGGCGAAGGCCGAACTGGCCGCGGACTACGCGGCTCAGCTGGCCCGCAGCGCCGGCAAGGTCGTCTTGTTCGCCAAGCACGTCGACGTGATGGACGCCGCCGAAGAGCTCTTCGCCCGGCAGGCAGTGCGCTTCTCGTCGATCCGTGGCGGCCAGACGCCCGCAGCGCGGCAGGCGAACGTCGAAGCCTTCGTCAACGACCCGGACGTCGCGGTCGCGGTGTGCTCGCTTACCGCGGCTGGCGTGGGCCTGAATCTGCAGGTCGCCTCGAACATCGTGCTGGCCGAGATGTCCTGGACCGACGCGGAGCAGACTCAGGCCATCGACCGCAGCCACCGCATCGGGCAGGCCGAACCGGTGACCGCGTGGCGCATCATCGCCGCGCAGACCATCGACGCCCGGATCGCCGGGCTGATCGACAGCAAGGCGGGGCTTGCCGCCCGGGCACTAGACGGGTCGGACCAGGAAATCTCCCCCTCGGCCGACGTGCAACTCGAGGCGCTGGCCGCATTGCTGACCGATGCGCTGCGGGCGTCGTTCAGCCATGGCGACGCCCCGGACTCCTGACCGTGACGATTCCCCGGCGAGACCGTCCCCGAGGACCAAGGCCTACCAAGTGCGCATGCTGGCTCTACCGCCCTGACCGAGGCGCCCTCCCTGCCGGTACATGAGGCCAAGACGCGCTACATGCGGCATGAGAGTAAGACAAATCGCTGGCCACCCCTGACGGCGGTCAGTAGGTTCTTCAGGTGCATGAACAGCCCAGACCGGCCCGCGGAAGGCCATTGGCGACCGATGAGCAGGCAGAAAGCACCGATCCCAGCCTGCCGGCGTTCCTGGCCCGGCCACCGGGTGCACCGGTCTATCACGGATTCCCGGTCATCGAGGGCGCGGAGGCCGGCGGATTCCGCCTCGGAATGATCACCGATTTCCTGTCCGAGCCCGCCACCGAAGGTGACGCGTACGTCATCGCTCCGGACGGAAGCCGGGCCGGCCTGGTCTGGCAATCTGAGTGCGCACCGTATTTCGAGGAGATCCGGGCACCCGGGCCGAACCGGTGGGGCGTGTGGGCGGTGGGCCTCGCGTTGCCCATGACCACCAGCGATGAGGCGCGCGACTACCTGGCGGCGTTGCTGCCGCACCTCAGGCCGCGGTGGCAGTCATGGCGCGACGCTGGCAATGGACCGCGCTGACCGGGGTGCTGCACCGACCCACGGCTGGACAGGGGCGCGCCTATCGGCATGCCAGAACAACTGCGGCCGGCCGGGTAATGGCATCACCGGTCGGCGGTAGGAGAGGACGTTGCCCGGCCGGTGAATCTGCGGGCTGCAGGCATGCTGGGCGAGAATCCTCTTTGTGAGTGCTGTCGTTGCCGCCGTGATCGCGGCCGTCACCTCAGTGGTGGTGGCTGGCTTGTCACTTCTGCTGAGCGGCCGACAGCAGCGGCGCCGGGAAGAGGCGGCCCAGCGGCAGGATCTCAATGCCCGTTACTTGAACCCACTGCGGCTTCATCTGGTCGAGAACCACTACCGGCTCACCGATACCTTGCGGCATGCAGACGCCGAAGGTGGCAGCTACGCGGCGATGCTCACGATCGATGATCCGGTGGAGATTTCCGCGAAGGATGCCGGGTGGTTCAATGGGACCGGCTGTGCGCTGGCATCCTCGGTGTATGGCGAGGGTTCATGACACCGGGCGCAGGACCTCGATGCGGCAGCGCAGGCCCGAGGCTCTGGCCAGGCGGCCATCGCCGGTGTGCAGGGTCACGTCCAGGGCCTCGGCGAGCGCGACATATACGGCGTCGTAGATCGTCAGGTTGTCGCGGAGCTCCCAGCAGCGGTCAAGAAGGGGCTGGTGCTGGGCCCGCTGCAGCGGCACGGAAGCCAGATCGGCGAGCGCCAGTCGTGCCCGGCGAGCGTCAAGCTTTCCTTGGCGAACTTGCCGGCGCCACACCGATAGGACCTCGAGGTCCACCAGCTCAGGCGCGGTCAGCCGGTGGCCACGCAGGCGCTCCCTGGCACCGTCACCGTCAGGGCCGTCATCGCCGAGCGCGGTCGCCAGGATGCTGGCGTCAACGACGATCACGGTCAGCGCGCAGCGTCTGCACTGCTTCCTTGAGCGGCACCGAACCGCCCGAGCGGCCGCCGGCCCGGTCCAGGACCTCATCGAGGGTGGGCTCGCTTGCCTCTTGGATCAGCCGGGTCCGCAGGTATTCCTGCAGGGACTGATGCGCTGCGGCGGCCCGCTTCCGCAGCACTGCGTGAGTCTGCTCCGGGACATTTTTAATCTGCACACTCGGCATGGCGCCATTATGGCGCTAGATGCGCCACTTCGCAACCGCGCTGTCAACAGGCAAAGTCGGACGTCGGCCAACGATGCGGTCCGCGCAGATCGCCCCGTTCGGTCGCCGTGGAGGGAGTCTGGCCGGAGGTCGCTTGCCGCCCGTAACGGCTCGGCGCGCGATATCAAGACCTCCGCGCACCGGTGGCAATCCGGGTGGAGTCGAGCAGGCAGGAGGCCGGGCCGTATATCCATGCATAGCCAGCGCTCGGTGTGGACGTCCTGTCATGCCGCAGTCAGCATGACTCGTGCGGACACGCACCTCAGGGCTCGCGGACTGCGGATCTTTGTGGATCGGCATCTTCGCGGTAACCAGCCCATGCCGGAGTGCGTCAACGCTGCGAGGCGGAGAAATCGCCACGGCGGCCAGACCCGAGAGACGGACTGGGCGTTCGTCGGCGCAGCATCCGAGAGAGGCGGTACCTCTATGCGGAAGTACGCGATATTCGTCGTGATCCTGCTCGTCTTGAGCGGTGCCGTCGGCGCCCGGACGACCGCCGCTAGGGCCGGTGCCGCGACGTTCACCCCGCTCCCGTGCAGCGCACGTTCGGGCCACAAGCTCGTCGTCCACGCGCCTGGCGGCGGGGCAGACACTCAGCTTGAGGCCCAGGTGTCGCTGGTGTTCTGGGGCAGCTACTGGGCCAGCGGCGCGGGCAAACGAGCCCGAGCACACCTGGTCGCGATGTACCAGGGGATCGGAACCTCCTCGTGGGCGCGAACGATCACCCAGTACTGCGAATGGTACCAATCGGATAGCGGCTGGATTGGCCAGCCGCCATTCATGGTGAGCAATCCCAAGGCCCCGGCCGACGAGGTGTACCGGGTCTACACCGATTCCAAGCAGCCACCCGCAACACCGAAAGACGCCGCCATCATTACCGAACTACGCAAGCATGACGGCGACAACTTCCTCGGCGGCCCTCACATCTACCCGATTGGCTTGCCGATACCAGCGATCGTGCTTCCTCCCGGCCATGAGGCATACACAGACCGGCACGATAGCTTCTGCTCTTACCACTACTGGATGACCTACACCGCCGGCGGCGATAAATACATCCAGCCGTACATGGTCATCGACTACGGAGCGCTAACCGGCGTCGGCAGCATTCTCGGGTGCCGCACGGCTGTTGATTCACTGAGTGCCCTCGGGGCGCTGACCGTCGTCGCCGGGCACGAATGGGCTGAGACACTGACCGATCCTTACGGCGATGGCTGGTACGGGAAGAGCACCGATGCTGAGGTAGCCGACGTATGCATGCCGGATAACCTCGCACTCTTCGTCGCCAGGCACAACGAGCCAGTGGAACTGAGGCTCTCGCCACCGGCCGGTTCTTGATGCAGCAATTGTGGAGCAATGCCCACAACGCTTGCGTCAAGGGCTCCTGATCGCTGACCCGCACTGCCCGCCGAGCAAGCTGGACAATACGTCCGGTCATGCCGCTGCCGGTGCACAGTGGGTCGGTGGCCACGGCGCGAGCACGCCTGGGCTCGGGACGCTTGAGTGGTCTGCGGTTGTGGTTGGAGGAGGGGCAGGCCAGACTGCTGTGGTGGTCCGAGACGCAGAACTGGCCCGCCGATTGTGGTCGCGGCTGGAACCGATCCACGTCGTTACCTACTTCTCGCCAGAGGCCCGCGCCGCGCTGTCCGGCGCAGGGTACAAGGGGTTCTGGATGGGTTACTTCGCCGGCCGGGCCGCGCCCATGGGCCCGGTCGGCCCCGAGGTCGTGTTCGCCGCCTTCTACAACTTCTCGATCGCGCACGTCAGCAGGGCCATACCGGACGCCTGGACCTTCGCCCCTCCCAGCGCCGCGCTGGAGGCACGTGAGCGAGGCTCGGCAGCGGCGCTGCGGCGGGCGTTCGCCCGCACAGATCTCGCCGGGGCAGTGGAGACGGCAGCCGTTCTCGCGCGCACCGCCGCGGAGTCGGCGCCGATGGAAGGCCGCGCCCTGTTCGCCGCCAACCGGGCATTGCCGTGGCCCACGGAACCGGCTGCCGTCTTGTGGCAGGCCTGCACGCTGCTGCGCGAGCACCGAGGCGACGGGCATGTCGCAGCTTTGGCCGCCGCCGGAATAGGCGGCCGTGAAGCGAACGTCCTGCAGACAGCAGCCGGCATCGTCCCGCGCGACGTATTCGAGGCAGCCCGGCACTACGACGACGCCGAATGGGACCGCGTGTCCGCCAGACTCATCGATCGCGAGCTAATCGGCCCCGACGGCAAGCTCACGGCCCGCGGCAAGGACGTGCGAAACGACGTCGAGGATCGCACCGACCGCATGGCCCTCACCGCCTACGACCGCCTGGACGACGAGCAGCTCCGGCAGCTGCTCGACACTCTGGCCCCGCTCGCCCGGGCTGTCATCGCCACCGGTGACATCCCGCAGGTCACGCCCGTCGGCCAGCGTTTCGAACTGTGAGTAGCGGCGCTCGGCCCGGTCAACCCGCATAGGCACCTAGCGATCCTAATGGTCGCTAGCGTGTCCGCTCTTCGACGCGAGCACCGGCGACAGCCAGTCGGGCTGCTCGGCCCGCAGCCTGGGCGCGACCCCGGGCACCCTGACCGGGGCAGGGAGCTGTCACCGGTGATAGCCGGGACCGGCTGGTCGTGCCGGCCCAGGCTGCGAGGACCGGCTCCCCGGCGGGGCCGGTGAGATCGTCCGTCCTGGCTCAGGCGGCGTGGCCGGGGCGGGTGGCGCGCGATAGTGGCGGCTGGGCCGGAGCCGACCGCGGCGACGGCTGCCGGGTGACGCGCCTGGCGCGGACGGCGAGGGCGGTGGTGCGGATGAGGATCATGGCGACGGCGTTGAAGATGAGGGCGTCGGTGATGGCGGCGACGCTCACGCCGTGCTGCAGCTGCCAGGTGACCAGCCAGGACCCGAACCAGTGAGCGGAGCCGTAGGTGAAGGCAGCGCGGGCGCCGATGACGATGACCCACACGGCGGCGTAGGCGGCGCCGGCCCGGCTGATCGCCCGGCCGGTGGCGGGGCTGCGGTACACCGGCATCAGCGCGGTGACGGCCAGGCCGAGCACGAGGCCGGCGGCGGCCAGCGCGATTTCCAGATACAGCCCGGCGCCGGCGGTGGTGACGGCCTTGAGGAACAGCGGGATGATGGCGGCCGCGACCAACAGCGGGCGCAGGATGCGCAGCCCCTCACCCGGATCTGCCGAATAGAGTGCTTTGGGCTGCGCATAGTGTTCAATGCGCTGGTCGGTACGTTGACCGGCCCTGGTGCTGCCATACAAGCCGAATCAGGCCGGGCAGGGCGGGGACGGGTGCGAAGGTGACGTGATGGATCACGTGGCGAGCTTCTTCCCGGCCGGGCGTGACCGCGGTGTCACCGTGGCTGTGGAGGGGTTTTTCGCGTTCGTGTGGTTCGGCTGGGGTCAGGCGGACGCTCCGTCGTGGCTGGTTACTCCGCTAGCTGCGGGCACCGGCCTCGCGGCGCTACTCACGGTGGCGGGGGTCGTGGTGACCAAGCGGTCGGCCGGGCAGTTGCGGGTCATGGCGGACCCAGTGGCCAGGCGCCGGTACAGCATTATCGTCGGCCTGGAGTTCGGGCTGCTCGGAGCCGGTGCGGCCGTCTTGGGAGCGACCGGGCAGTACCGGTGGATTGCGGCGTGGATCTGCTTCGGCGTCGGGGTGCATTTCTTCCCGCTCGCCTCGACGCTGGACAACCGGTCGTTGCGGCTGCTCGGGGTGTTGCTGGCGGCTGTGGCTGCGGCGGCGCTGACGGCTGGGCTGGCTTCGGCGACGGCGCCGTCGACGGTCACTGGCGCCGGGGCTGGCTTGTGCCTCCTGGCTTTCGGCCTCGCTACCATGCTGATCGGAGGCCGGGCCCCGGCCGCGGCAAACGAGCCTGTTCCGCGCTAACGGTGCGCCGATGCATGGCTGACCGAAGCAAGGGACGCGCACTGCACGCAGATCACAGCGTGCCGCATAGTTGTGCGACACCATTTGTCTGATAGGAACATCCTCAATTGCCGCGATGATGTTTTCGCTGCTCGTTGCACTCATTGCCTCGCTCGGTCGGTGATGCGTAGGTAGTAGCCGGCGGGGTCGAGGATCCGGAAGTCTGTCAGGCCCCAGGATCGGTGCTGAAGGTCCTCCTCCAGCGGCCAGCCGGCCGTCACGACCCGGTTGCGTTCCGCGGTCACGTCGTCGACCTCGAGCACCAATTCGACGCCGACAGGCGGACGCCGGTCCGCCGGGTAGCGGGGAACTTCATGCTGCAGGAGAGCACCCACCTGCACGCTGCCCCGCTGCATCGCAACGTAGGCCTCCGGATCATCGCGCTCATCCTTGGTTACCCGGAAGCCAAGGACCCGGACGTAAAAGTCAACCGCAGTGTCCAAATCCCGGGGGAAGATCTCAAACCGCAGTGTCATGTCCATTCCCGGATCGTTGCATGTCCCCGCTCGACGGCGCCGCCCATCCATGCGGCAGCACCGTAGAGACATCGTCGTTGACACCCGCCGAGGGCATGGGTAGCCGACCGCTTCCTCGGAAGCACCCGCAATCAGGGTCACTTGCGCCGAGGCAGGCGGCCGTGCAGCTGCGTCAGCCTAACGGGGTGGGCGAAATGATGCCTCCCAGCCGTTGGGCGCGGGAAACATTGATAGCTGTCCCTTGATCGGGATGACCGGATCGGCGGTGCGCGGGGTGGCGGTCAGCCAGTGCCAGTAACCCGGTATGGCCCACCGCGACCGCGAATCGCGGACACAGCCGGTGACCTGGACAGAGCCGATGATCGCGCCGGTGACGAGGTCCTTAGCAGGCGGCACCTCGATGCCCTGGGCGAGGTAGGCGTCGTAGGCGGCCTTGTCGACCTTCTGACGACGGCCACGAGAAACTGGCTCTGGCTCAATTGTCGTGATCGGGTCAGTTGGCGAGCAGGACGCGCTTGCGGAGCAGGTCGGGTTTCGCGCGGCCGTACATTTGTCTTTTGATCATCTTGATGCGGTTGACGTGGCCTTCTACTGGGCCGGAGCTGTAGGGCAGGGTGAGCCCGGCGGTGACGGCGGCCCAGTCTTTGCGGAGTCCTTTGGCGAAGCCGCGCAGCTCGCTGACCGGGCTGTTCTCTGCCTGGGCGGCCCAGGCTTCCAGGTGCTCGCCGTGCCGGTGGCAGAGCATGTCGGCGAAGTCGCGGACCAGCCCGCGGGTGGCGGTGAGTTCCTGGCAGCGGGCGGTGATCTGGGCGAGCGCGGCGCGGTCGGCGTCGGCGAGCTTGCCGGGCGGGGTGAGGATCCAGCTGGCCACTTTCCTGGCCGCCGGTGCTGGTGGCGGCGCAGAGACGGCGGTGTCCTGGCGCAGCCGGGCGGTGAGCCGGCGCAGGGTGCGCAGGCTGCCCCGGTAGCCGCGCTCCCGCAACTCCTCGTGCAGCCGTTCGGTGCTGCGGCAGCCGTCGTCCCAGCGCTGGCGCAGGTAGGCCTCATGCGGGCCGAGAAGGCCCGGCCGGGCCAGGCGGGGGCCGGGAATCAGCTGGTCGGGGGTCGCGGCGGTGGCGTACCGCCGCACGGTCTTGCGTTCCAGCCGTAAGGTCCGGCTGGTCTCGGTGATCGTCAGCCCGCGGGCCAGCGCGGCATGAACCTCGGCGTGCCGTGCTCGCGTCCGCGCGGCCAGGCCTGCCGCCGGGGCCGGCGCGGCCTGCTCCGCCCGGGGCCACGGCTCGGGTTGTGGTGGTGGCTCCTGCAGGCAGGAGCGGTGCCGCGCGACGGCGCGCTCGACGGCTTCGGCCAGGTTGTGCCACAGGTGCCACCGGTCGGCGACCTGGATGGCCAGCGGCGCGCCTGCAGCCGCTCCTTCGGCGTAGCAGCCGCCGCGGTCCCGGCAGATGATCTCCACGCCCGGGCGGGCGTCCAGCCAGGCGCGGAAGGATTCCGCGGATCGCTCCGGGAGCATGTCGACCGGCCGGCGGGTCTCGATGTCCACCAGCACCGTGCCGTAGACATGCCCCTTCCGCAGGGCAAAGTCGTCGACGCCCAGCACCAGAACGGTCTTCGCAGCCGGGTCGGGCGCGGCGCGGATCAGCCGCAGCAGCGTGGACCGGCTTACTGAGCAGGCCAGCCTGCCGGTCAGCCGGGCGGCGGCCCGGCCGCCCAGGGCCAGCGCGACCGCCTGCAGGACGCCGTCCAGGCCGCAGGTCCGCCGGCCATAACGGACGGTCAGGCCCGGTACCTGCTCGGCGAACGTGGCCTTCCCGCACCGCTCGTTGCCGCAGAAGAACCGGCGGGCCTGCAGCTGAATGAGCACTTCCTGGCCGCCGCTGGCGGTATCGGCCAGCTTCCGCTGGTATCGGCTGTGCACCCGCCGCGACACCACGCCACACCCCGGGCAGGCCGCCTCCCGGGCGCAGGTCTTGGCCAGCACGTGCACCGACCGGCCCGCGGTGACCAGATGCTCGACGGCAAGCCCGGCCAGGTGAGGAACAAGAACGCTGAGACCCTCAAGATCGCACGCCTGGCATGATCACAAACATGATGATCATGACGCCACCGGACACGCCGGGCAGATCACCTCACGGCAATTGAGCCAGAGCCAGTTCCTAATGTCCGTTGACAACCTTCGCCGACGCTTGGATCAACAAGGTCCCGCGGTAGCTGGTCGGCCGGGAGCGATTCTCGACGTCCTTAATTCCGGCGTTCGGCGATCCGTGAACCAGCAGGTAGGCATGCGGCTGACGGACCGTCAGGACCCGGGCGGCGCGGACACCCATCTACTGGCCTG
>Ga0335078_10013191_pt1 | contig 12249 bp, 8 predicted proteins | sample Lox_Sample_32_FD_206711 | JGI IMG/M metagenome (GOLD analysis project Ga0335078, IMG submission 206711) | Soil microbial communities from Loxahatchee National Wildlife Refuge, Florida, United States - Lox_Sample_3.2 | ecosystem: Environmental > Terrestrial > Soil > Wetlands | place: USA: Florida... | reverse complement strand
AGCGATTCGCCAAGCCAGGAGACCGGCGGAGTCTCAATCTCGATTCGCATCCTCGCCCGATGCCGATCGGGACAACCTTCAACTCCCGCGCGAGAGGGAGAGGGGGACACCATGAGACTTCGTTTCTTCTTTCTGCTTTTAGCTGCTTTGTTGTTCTTCGTTGCAGGCTTCGCATGCGCCCAAGATTCGGGATCGTCGCAAACGACCGCGATTCAGGGGACTGTGTACGATCCGCAAGGCCGGCCGGTGTCCGGCGCGAACGTCAGCCTGCTCTCGACGATGATAGCTGTTGGGAACACCCAGACGAATGCCAAGGGCGAATACCGTTTCGACGGCCTACTCGCCGGAAGCTTCACGCTCGCGGCGAACGCGCCGGGATTCACCGCCATCGTTCAACAGATCAGCGTGGCGAGCGGTGAAACGCGCGGGGCCGACTTGCACCTCGCGCTCAGCGCCGTACAGGAACAAGTGGTCGTGTCGGCGTCGCTGGGCGGTGCGCTTGCGCCACAAACGGGCTCGTCCGTTACGGTCGTGACGCAGGAGGACATTCAGGACGAGGCGCCGGAAACGCTGGCCGACGCGCTCCGGAATGTTCCCGGCGTCGCGATCAACCGCACCGGACAGCTTGGCGCCGTCACGAGCGCGTTCATCCGCGGCGGAAATTCGAACTACGACCTAGTCATGATTGACGGAATCCCGATGAACGATTTCGGCGGCGGCCTCGATTTCGCGCCGCTGCCGGTCGATGGAGTGGCGCGCGTCGAAGTGATGCGCGGGCCGGAAAGCGCGCTCTACGGCGAAAATGCCGTGGCGGGCGTGATCAACGTGATCAGCGAGCCCGGTCAGGGGCCACCGCACTTCAGCGCTCTCAGCGAGGGCGGCAGCTACGATACCTGGCGGATCGCGACCAGCGGCGCGGGGCTCACGCATGGGCTGAGCTGGGCGTACAGCCTTTCGCGACTCGAGACCCAGGGACCAGTGCCGTACGACAGCTATCGCAATCAAACGTCGTTCGTGAGCCTCGGCTATTCGCGCAGCCCACGGCGCCAAGTCAACATTCACTTTTTTGGCGATGCGGGCCGCGATGCGAATCCCGGTCCTTGGGGCTCCGATCCCGATAACCTCTATCCGGGAATCGCTGCCGCTGTCACGTTGCTGAAGCAGGATCTTTTCGGCTATGAGGCGAACTACGCTGAGCGCTTTTCGAGCCGCTTCCAGCAGGTGACAACCGTGAGCGCGGCAACCGATCAGTATTCGTTTCCGTCGCAATTCGGCAATTCGTTCACAAAAAACATCCGCGTCGTCGCGAATACACGCAGCGAGATCGCGATTTCACCTAAGGATGTGGTAGTCGCCGGATTCGAATTCGACCACGACACGTACAAGGACACGTACGTCACCGACGCGAGTGAAGTGCCGTTCACTTTGCCGCGCGATACCTACGCGTTCTTCGCCGAAAATCGCTGGAACGAGGGGAACCGGTGGTTCCTCAGCGCGGGCGTGCGCGTCGACAACATCCGCACGGGCGATTTACCAGCGGATGAGACGGACGCCGGGCGGCCGTTCATTCCAGCAAGCTCGGTCACGCAGGTCGATCCGCGCGTTTCGGTGGCGTATCTGGCGCGACAATCGAGCGACGGATTTTTCGGCGTCACTCGCTTTCACGGCAGCTTCGGGACCGGCATTCGGCCGCCCGATGGCTTCGAGCTCGGCTTCACGAATAATCCGCAGCTGAAACCGGAGAAAAACATCAGCTTTGATTCGGGCGTCGAGCAGCGGCTCTGGGGAGACAAAGCGGTCTTCGACACGACGTTTTTCTACAATCGCTACAAGGACCAGATCGTCACGCTGGGCGGCTCGTTCGCGAACCTGAGTACATTTTCGTCGGCGAATATCGCGAATTCGCGCGCCTATGGCCTAGAGAACAGCTTGCGGCTGCATCCAACGCGCTCGCTGGAAATCATGGCCACGTACACGTGGCTGAACACGGCGATCCTCGCGCTCAATGGTTCGACGAGCGACGTGGCGCTGCCTTTCTCAGTGGGACAGCAGCTCATCCGACGGCCGCGAAATTCGGCAGGCTACGACATCACGTGGACGCACGGGCGCCTGCTGCTCAATTCCAATGCGAGCGTCCGCGGCGCGGTCCTCGACCTCGAGCCGAATTACGGCAGCTTCGCATGCACGCTCGGGCTGCAATGCCTGTTCTGGAGCCAGGGCTACGTCGACGTGAATGCCGGCTTCGCTTACCGGTTGCCGCGCGGCGTCGAAATCTACGGCCGTCTGAACAATCTTCTCGACCAGCATTACGAGGAGTCATTCGGCTATCCGGCCCTGCGAATCGATTTCATCTCGGGGATCAAATTCAATTTCCCGGAGGAATCATCGGGCGGCAGCCGCTGACCCGGATGGCGGGGCGGGTTTTCCCCGCCTCGCTCGCTCTCCGGTTATCCGGCCGTTGCTGATACCGCACCCTTGTGTCCGCGAACGCCGGGTTTCCAAACGAACGGCAGCACTCCGAGCACCAGCGCTGCGCCGGGAATAGCGAGCCAACTCACGAGTAGATTGCCCAAAATGGACAAGAATGGGAAAAAGTCGTGTGCGGGCGGGAGTGAACCCAATCCCAGAAAAGGTAGGAAGGTGTTCCGCTCTATGCCTATCCACTGGCCAACGAAAATTGCGAGAAATAGGAGTAGCGGAAAAAGCCCGGTCGTGATTTGGGTCAATCGGTTACCGCCGAACCGGCGCGACCAATACGCCCCGAGTGCGCCAAGAAACGGCAGCGTGTATAACCACCCGAAGTAAACCATCAGGGCCGCGCCGTCGTGACGCACGACGTTGTGAACCAGGTCGGGATAATTCTGGACATACGACGGCGACGACGCATACGCGTGATATGCCCACAAAGCCGCGGCTTGAGAGGCCGCGAGGAGCGCGGCGTTCGCAAAGAGCAAAGTAATTCCGGGGATCCAGAATTGCATGGTGCGGTCGTTGACGTGCATGGCATTCTCCCTGCGGGCACGGTACAGATTTGTGCCCAGACGTTTGTCTTCGTGAAGCTCAGCAGTGGCGCCTTCCGTAGCTGCCTCGTCGCTGAGGCCGCGAGCCGGCGCGTCCGCGCATAAGTCTTCGAGATAGCCTGCCAGTTCGCGAGAAATTTCCTCCCGCTCCTCGGGGGAGAATTTCGACTTTTCGAGCATCCCCGAGACTTTTCCGTGCCAGTCAGACACGATGGGCCTCCGCCAGGCGCCCAAGTGCACGAAATAGTTCCTCCCATTCCCTTCGCAGGGGCGCGAGTTTTTTGCGGCCCACTGGAGTGATGCGGTAATACCTTCGGGCGCGTCCGGCAGGTGTTTCACCCCAGGAAGCGCGCAGCCATCCTCGCAACTCCAATCGGTAGAGCAGCGGATAGAGCGACGCCAGAGTGAAGTGGAGCGCGCCTCGTGTCTGTCGTTCGATGCGCTGGGCGATTTCGTACCCATGCAAGGGGCCGTGCGCCAGAACGGAGAGTACGGCAAGTTCGGCGCTGCCACGTTTGATGATCGAGCTAACCATCTTCTGATTATATAGGACTCCTATATGTAGGCGCAATCGAGTGCCCAAAGAGCAATCGGAGCCGGGATAGAAACTGTCGAGCGCTTGGAATTCGACGGCGCGGTGCGCCGAACAAGCGCTTGGATGGCAGGGGTCGGCTCCACGCGGCCGGATGCTTCTCGTCACGGATGGCGCGATGGCGGATTTGGCTGTATACATAAGGCATGACTTCTAGCCGAGTCGTAACACTCTCTCTCAACCGAAAGTTTAGCCACTACCACCGAACGAGATGGGTGAACCACGCCCTCGGGACGATTCAAGCTTCCTTCGCTTTGCTGGCGCTGTTGTCGCTGGCGCATCCACCGCGGGCCTTCGCGGCGAATTCCGACCTCGAGACCGTCCTGAATGGCTCGCGCCAGCGGATCGAGAAATTGGACTACCGCTTGAGCGGGCGGCTCACCCGGGTAGAAGGCGACGGCAAGCGCACGAACTACCGGTTTGCCGCCAAAGCTCACTGGTTTCCCGACGGCCTGCGCCTGCTATGCGAGATCTCGGGCCCCGGCTCGGAAAAAACGAGCCTGCTTGTGCACATGACGGCGAATGGGCACGTGACCATCCAAAGAATACTTCCCGGCGAGAAAGCCGCCAGCACGCTGCCCTTCGAACACTGGAACGATTCGCTTGTGGGAACGGATTTCTCCTACGAGGACATGGTGGAGAACCAGTTCTTCTGGAAGAGCCAGGAACTCCTTGCACCGGAGAAATACGGCGCGCGCGATTGCTTCGTCCTCAAGAGCAAACCCTCCGCTGAGGAGCAGAGCTTCTACGACTCGATCACATCGTGGATCGACCGCAGCATTCTCTTCCCCGTGCACGTGGTGAAGACGCTTCACTCGGGACAGCAGAAGGAATTCATTTACTATGGGCTTCGCCAGGAGGGCGGCGCCTGGTCCGCGTCGCAGGTGGAGGCAAAGTTTCAGGGCAAGCCGGGCTCCTCGCTTCTCGTAGTCGAAGGAGGCTCGGCGAAGGCGAATCTTGGGCGCAAGGATTTTGATCTAGGGCAGGCTGGCGCTCAGGAAAAATGAAATAAATCGAATCGCTTAGTCACGCTATCGCCGAGGACCCTGCTGAACTGAAGCATCCATGGTATTCGCCGTCAGGGCACGAGTTCTTTTTCAGACGTCGTCGGCGCACCGGATAACCCCGAGGGCCACCAATTCCAGTCGCCGGCAAGGTGCAAGAGCGCCGGGCCGACAACGGTCCGCACTGCCGTAGCATCAATGAACACCGCCACGGCGAGCGTAAAGCCCAGCATCTGGACCACCAGAAAGCTTCCCACGGTGAAGGCGATGAAGACGGCGATCATGATTGCCGCGGCGCTGGTGATGAGCCCGGCCGTTCGCGCCATGCCCTCGATCACCGATGATCTTTCGGAAAGGCCGCGCCGCCGCTCCTCGAGAACACGGGCGACGAGGAAAACCTCGTAGTCCATGCTCAATCCGAAGACGATGGCAAACGAGAGAATCGGCACGATCGGGTAAACGCTGCCGGTCGGTCCATCGAGCCCGAAGAGCCTGCCGCCGTGGCCTTCCTGAAAGACGACAACTAACGCGCCGAAGGACGCGCCCACCGAAAGCAGATTGAGCAGAATCGCTTTCACAGCCGCAAATAACGAACGCAACCCGATCAAGAGCGCCAGCAAGCTTCCCAACAGGACGCCCAGGACCACCTTCGGCAGCCGCTCTTTCACCACCGAGTCGTAATCCGCATCGAGTGCGGGAACGCCGCCGACGCGCAGCACGGCCCCCGGCACCCCCGTGATCGCCGCGACATCGGAGGAACGCACCTCTCGCACCCATCGAATCTGTGCGTTGGACGAAAGAGTGGAGGTGGGGAGCAGCTCGAGCAGCGTCGCGTGGCCATCGCCGCTGAGAAAGCTGTTGCGAATTGGCGCGGGCACATCGTTGACGGCATCCGTAGTGTCCGACATTCCGGTGAGCGTCGGAAGCGACAGCACCTCTTCCGCCCTGGGGTCGCTCTGGAAATGTTTCGTCAAACGAGTGATAGCCTGCCAACCCTCCGGCGAGAGCGCCGGGGACTGCGGCGGCAACTCCACAATCACTCGAAGGGACTGCACGATGCCCGAACGCCCCATGCCTTGAAGCGTGTGCAGCGCTCGCACCGACTCAGCGGCCTCGGGGAGCGAGTTGTGGTCGGGAATCCCGGGGGAGATTTTCCGTCCCTGATATGCAAGGAGCAAAAGCGGGACGCCGACCAGTAGCAGAGCGGCCCAGGGCCAGCGGGTGACGATGCTGCCCCAGCGTTCCCACCGCTCACTCGCGGCGCAGAGGCTTTCCGGCGTTTTGAATTTTCTGCCCGGCAGGGGCACTCGGGCGGCATTGATGTGATGCCCCACCAGGCCAAGAACCCAGGGCAGAATGAACGTGCAGAGCATCACGCTCAAAACGGTGACCAGCAGGCCCACGATTCCGATGGAGCGCAGTTCGCTAATCGGCACGGTGACCAGCGCTGAAAATCCGATTGCAACCGTGGTAGCCGAGACGATTAGCGTCTTCCCCGCTTGCCCGGCGGCCACATCGGCAGCGCAGCCGGGGTCGCATCCCTCGGCCAGCGCCTCGCGAAACCGGCTCACCATCAGCAACGCGTAGTCGATGCCCAATCCGAGGCCGAGCATGGTCGCGAGATTTTGCACCAGGATCGACAAGTGCAGATAATGCGCGAGCAGCGCCGCGGCGCCCAGCGCCATTGAGATGGAAAGGACTCCGATTCCCAGCGGCAATAGCGCGGCCACCAGGCTGCCGAATGCCAGCAACAGCAGCAAGAGCGTTATCGGCATCGCCCTTTCCTCGGCGTGTCTCACGTCATCCGCGCTGACCTTGCGGAGATCGAAGGTCAGCGGCGTCTCACCCGTAATCTCCAATTTGATGTTGGGGTATTGCGACCTCAGCTGACCTTCCATCCACTGCGCCTTTTCCCTCAGCACAGGGATCAGGTCCTCGAAATTTCGATTGTGCGGGTCCAAACCGACGATGATCAAGGCTCCGCCGTTATTGCCGGTGAACAGAGGATCGGGCCAATCCACGCTCGAGACCGCGCCCGACACTCCCGGCACGCTACGCAACGAGCTGGTCAGGAAGCCCATTGTGTCCGCACTTTCCGCTGAATCGGGATTGGGAATGCCGCTGATTACGAGCACCAGGCGGTGAGCGTAGGGCGACTGGAAGCGCTGCGCCAGTTCCTGGTCGACTTTTTCGGATTCCCCGCCCTTGATGTGTACGGCTGTTTCCAGGCGGCGCTCGACCTTGTAGGAGAAGGGCAGTAGCGCCAGCGCCATGAAGAAGCCGGCCATCGCCAACCAGAATCGGCGTCGCGCGGCGCCACGGCCCGTCTTCGAGTCTGCCATTGTCATCTCTGGGGATGCTTCGCGGGTCTTGCGTGACGGCGTTCTTTGCTACCGCCGAATCCGTCGAACACGAATCGCTCGCGCAGAGCGAGGCGTGGCTTGGAAAAGGTCATGTCTCTCTTAGGCTGGCCGCGCTCTATCCTCGCAGACATCGTCCGCCCCAAGGTACTGTCCACTATAACAAGCTTCATCAACGCTGCAAGGATGTGCGGGGACCCGATCGATTCTACGACGAGGCGAACCGCAGGAATGCTTGCTCCGCTTCCGCCTGTGCCCAATTTGTCTAGCGACCGGGTGGTTGAAGCGGCGTCGCGGGGGCCGGCGTTGCGGGAGCTGGCTTTACGACGGTCGTATATCTGCCGTCGACGATCGGATTCCGGTCCGTGGACGGGTCGTCGCAGTCGTCGGCATTTTGTTCCATGCGGTCGATGTCCTTCACGCGATTCCAGATGAAGGTGACGTGGACTGGCTTCACGAGCGCGATCGGATCCTCCAGCGTGAAGTCGATTTGCATTTGATCGTGGTTCAACAGGCGAATCCGCTCGACGCTGTGGAGTTCGTTACTCATCGGCACGAAAGGAACGCCCGCCCCTCTGCCCAGCCCGGGCAGATACACAGGCGAGCGGATCGAAACCGTGTCGACCACCAATGTGTCGCCTTCCCAGTGCCCGACGGAATCGCCCTGGCTCATCGGCCACAATTCGTCCTTGGGCGGATGCGCGCGCCCATCGGTGTAGATGTGGCGCACGGAACCGAGAAGGCTGATGAGAGTGGCTTCTTCAGGAGTGACGCGCCACTCGTAGGTTCCCGGCAGCATCGTCGAGGGAAAACCGGGCGTCCAGCCGCATCCACCGAAGCGCCCGAATTCTTCGAACGCAGGGGGATTGGCGGCATCCGCGGTTTCGGCGGTCTGCGCGACCTTCTTCAGCTGATCGAGCTTGGATTGCCACTCAGGAGTGAAGTCCGCGTGCATTTGAGCGGCGTACACTTTCGCCCTGACCATTCCCTTAGGGCCCATCTGCTGCCCGTCGAGTTCGTCCGTCCAGATATCGAATTCCCAAAGTCCCGACCAATCCGGCAGCTTGGCGAAAGCAGCGATGCGGGCTTGCGAAGAGGTTTGCGCGCGAGCGGAGTGAACGCAGCCCGCGAGCAGTACCGCCGCCAGCACGAAAATGATCCGGCGAATCATCGTCACTCGCATTTCCCTCGCTCGTCTACTTGCTGCCGTTCGCTTCCGGCACCGCGCCGATCGGCTTGCCGTCCGGGCCGACCACGGAAACGATCTCTCCGCCAGGCCGGCCGTCGCGCAACGGATTGATCACCACGGTGATCTTGTCTCCCGGTTTCAGGCTGTCGGGCTTCCAGCCGTGGCGAATCAACTGGATCGGCGCGCCCATCTCGACGCCCCATTCGACCGGGGCGGCGTCCGGCTGCTTGGGATCGGCCACCAGCACCTGAATCCAGCAGTGCGGATTATTCCACTGGAATTCCTTTACCGTGCCCACGAGCGTCACTTGCTTGCTGCCGTCGAACATCGCGTGCGAGTGATGCGCCGAGGCCGAGCCGGCGATCAGCATCAGGGCGGCGACGACGAGGTTGGATTTCAGCAGTTTGCGCAAACGCATCTCCACAGCGACGGCATTCCCGCGTGGATTCTACACCAGAAGCGCATCGCCGATGCAAACCCGCCGTTGCTCACATGCGGAACCTTCTGATACCTTTCGGCGTATCAGAGCCAAAGGCCGCGCCGTCTAAGAGGAGAAACCGTGCCCCCAACAAGGACGAAAATTGCGTGGTCTCTCGCGGCGGGCGTTCTGGCGTGCGTAAGCGCGGGTGTGCCGGGAGTGGCGGCGCATTCGTCGGGCCACGACGCCGGCTCGGGCAGCGATTGGCCGTTCTATGGACACGACGCCGGCGGAACGCGGTATTCGCCGCTGGCGCAGATCAATCGAAAAAATGTGGCGAATTTGAAAGTCGCCTGGACGTTTCACGTCGGCGACATTTCCGACGGCTCGGGCGGCAGGAAGCGCACCGGCCTCGAGACAACTCCGATCCTGGTGGACGGCACGCTGTACCTGACTTCCGGATTCAATCGCGTGTTTGCGATCGACCCCGAAATCGGCGCGCAGAGATGGGTCTACGATCCGAAGATCGACCTTAAGGGAAACTACGGCGATGGCCTGATCAATCGCGGAGTCGCGGCGTGGCTCGATCCCACGCGCGCGCAGACTCAGCCTTGTCGCCGGCGCATCTTCGAAGCCACGCTGGACGCGCGGCTCATCGCGCTCGACGGCGCGACCGGCGAGCCCTGCGCCGACTTCGGAGAGGGCGGGCAAGTGAGCCTGCGCGACGTGGCGCGCTACATCCCGGCGCAATACCACATGACGTCCCCGCCTGTGGTGATCGACGACGCCGTTGTCGTCGGCTCGGCCATCGACGACAACTCGCGTGCCGAAATGTCCAGCGGCGTCGTGCGGGCGTTCGACGCGCGAACCGGCGCGCTCCGCTGGAAATGGGAGCCGCTCCCGCCGAACGATACCGGTACGGCGGTGCAGGGCGCGGAAAAAGTGTGGCGCACCGGCGCGGGAAACGCGTGGTCGGTGATGGCGGTCGACTCGGAGCGCGATCTCGTCTTCGTCCCGACCGGCAGCGCCAGCCCGGATTACTACGGCGGCATGCGCCCCGGCGATAACAAATGGGCGGACTCCGTGGTGGCGCTGCGCGGGAAGACGGGCGAACTCGTATGGGGATTCCAGCTCGTACACCACGACCTGTGGGATTACGACTCAGCCTCGCCGACGATGCTGGCCACAGTGCAGCACGAGGGCAAAAGAGTTCCCGTGGTTATTCAGGGGAATAAGACAGGTTTTCTATATGTATTGAATCGCGACACCGGCAGGCCGGTATTTTCGGTGGAAGAGCGGCCGGTGCCGCAGAGCGATGTCCCAGGCGAGGTGACATCCCCAACGCAGCCATTTCCATCAGCGCCGCCCGCGATCGTGCCGCAAAAGCTCGCGGCTGACGACGCCTGGGGAATCACTCCCGAAGATCGCGAGGTGTGCCGGGATATTCTGAAAAGTCTGCGAAACGACGGGCTTTTCACTCCGCCCAGCGTGCGAGGCACCCTGTCCGTTCCCGGGAACGTGGGCGGAATGAACTGGAGCGGCTACGCCTATGATCCGCACAGCGGATTGCTCCTGGTCAACGCAAACAATTTGCCCGCGAAGATGGGCGTAATTCCCCGCGATGAATTCTTGAAAGACATGTTTCAAAATACAAAGGACGCGGACTACACCGCGCAGATCGGCGCGCCTTACGGATTGTTTCGCACCTTTCTCTTTGCGAAGGCGCATCATCTGCCGTGTGCGCCGCCGCCGTGGGGCACGTTGACGGCCGTTGATGTGGCGAAAGGCACGATTCGCTGGCAAGTTCCTCTGGGGTCTTTCTCTCCGGCCAATCCGGCGGTCCCGATGGGAGCGATCAGCCTCGGCGGTCCCATCGTCACGGCGGGCGGCTTGGTATTCATCGCAGGAACGGTAATGGACCCTTCGTTCCGTGCGTTCGACGTGGAAACCGGCAAAGAGCTATGGAAGTTTCAACTCCCTGCGGTTGGCGGTGCGACTCCGATGACCTACCGGACGCACAAAGGCGGCAAGCAGTTTGTCGTGATCGCGGCCGGAGGCCATCAAGGTATTTCGGAAGAGGCGCGAGGCGATTCGATCGTGGCCTTTACGCTCCCCTAGTTGTGCCGGTTAACCGGCCAGCTCGTGCGGAGTGCGAGCGCCTTTGTCTCTCACGCCGCTTTCGAAGTGCGGAGTCTCCGCGTCTGGGAAATCGGCGAGCTTCTCCAGCGCGCTTTTGTCTTGGATGACAAGCCCTGAGCCGTGTCCGTCCAATACCCGGTCCTTTCGAAGACGGGATATCAGGCGGCTGACCGTCTCTCGAGAAACTCCCACCATCTGCGCGATGGTTTCTTCACTCAATTTCAGCGGCGGTTCGCCGTCTTGAACATGCGCGAGCAATCCGAGCAGGCATCGCGCGAGCCTTTGACCGGCGGACTGCGAGAGGCCGACGGTCCTCATCTTGTCGAGCGTGAAATAGCACGCTTCGCTCAGGAGCTCCGCCGTTTGGCGAGCCGCCGTCGCGTCATTTCTGATTTCTCTCACCAGGTCTTCGCGAGACACAAAAAGAACTTTGGTCGGCTTCAGGGTTTCCGCGGTGGCCGCATGGGCGCGTCCTGAAACGGAGGCCGCGAGACCCAGGATCGTGCCGGGACCGAACAGGCCGAGCACCATCGTTTTTCCCTGTTCCGAATTGACCGAAATCTTCGCGCTGCCTTCCAACACGACGTAGATACCGCCGGGCTTGTCTCCCGCTCTGAAGAGGATCGCCCCCTTGGAAAGAGACCTTGCGTGGTTCGACGTTTTGAGTTCGGCCAAATGAGTCTTGTTCAGGCACGCCGGGAATGGATAGTGGGCGTTCAGATGGCCGAGCTGATCCGTGAGCGGACGCCCAAACAAGGTTCCTACTTTTCTTGCGCGAACATTCCGATCGGAGGACCTCATGGCTTGCTCCTCTCGATTCGAGGGTGCCACCGTCGCCATCCCCCTGCCGTGGAGCCTGTCACGGGCAAATGTGATTTCGGTCACAGCGACCACTCACCGCGACGCGGGGTCTCGGGTCGAACAGCCGGTGATATAATCGTGCGCTTACTATGAGCAAGACGACACAAGACATGCCGAGCGTGACGCCGGAGATGATGGCGCGCTACGAGGCCGTGATCGGGCTGGAAGTCCACGCGCAGCTCGATACGGTGACGAAGGCATTTTGCGGCTGCTCGACGAAGTTCGGCTCGGCGCCGAATTCGAATACGTGTCCCGTGTGCCTGGGCCTGCCGGGCGCGCTGCCGGTGCTCAATAAGCGCGCGCTCGAATTGGCGCTGCGCGCGTCGCTCGCGATCGACTGCACGATTCAACCGCGCTCGCGTTTCGCGCGCAAAAATTACTTCTACCCCGACCTGCCGAAGGGCTACCAAATTTCGATGTACGAGCTGCCGCTGGCGCTGGCGGGCGGAATCGAAATCAAGGTCGAGGGAGAGAAGAAACGCATCGGCATCACGCGCCTGCACATGGAAGACGACGCGGGCAAGAGCCTCCACGAGGGCTTTCCCGAGTCCGACCGCTGGAGCTACATCGACTTCAACCGCTGCGGCGTCCCCCTGATCGAAATCGTTTCCGAGCCGGACCTGCGCACGCCCGCCGAGGCCTACGCGTACCTCAACACGCTGAAGC
>Ga0335078_10013190_pt1 | contig 12249 bp, 9 predicted proteins | sample Lox_Sample_32_FD_206711 | JGI IMG/M metagenome (GOLD analysis project Ga0335078, IMG submission 206711) | Soil microbial communities from Loxahatchee National Wildlife Refuge, Florida, United States - Lox_Sample_3.2 | ecosystem: Environmental > Terrestrial > Soil > Wetlands | place: USA: Florida... | reverse complement strand
GTCGATCTGACTGTGATAACTTTTCGAGGCGCTGATGTTGGCTTTGTCTGAAACGGGTTTGCCGGTGAGCCAACTGACGCGAGCATCGTGGCCGCTTTCCGAAATGTTGTAACTTACTTTCAATTGGTCTTCACGCCCGCATAAATCTGCTGCGGTGCGGGCGGAGAAGTCGTCTGAGAGCGCGAGGAATATCTTGGTGCGGAACGTCTGAAGCAATGTGCGCCAAGCGTCGCCTGGCAATGATGATTTGAGCGAGCTGATGCTTTGTGTGGCGACGATTGGTATGCACCTCGGCTGGCGCGAAAGACTGAAGAACTTTTCATCGCCCGTTGGCTCGTTCTCGCCCACAGTGGCAAAGTGGTGGTATTCATCGCAGAGGAAAAAGACTTGCCGGAAGTGACGGTCTGGATGGGCTTCCATCTGCGGAACGCGATTCAGGACCGCGCGTTCAAAGTCGAGTTTCATCATTACGCCGAGAGCGCGAGCTAGGCCGGGGTTCATACCGACAGGAAAGTTCAAGGCGCAGACCGCGCCGGTCTCGATGAGCCAACTGAAGGACGGAAGGGGCTTTCGGAAGTGACGGTCACGCTTGCAAGTTGCTTCATAGCTTTCCTTGGGTGGGCAGAAAGTGCGCTTCACGTCCGGGTTGTCGTCGAAGAGTGAGAGGAATACGGAGATACCTTCGACGATGGAGGTGCGGAGCTTTGGCTCGATTCTGCGCCAGTCATTGTCAAACCAGCGCCTCACCGCTTCAAGTTGTTCAATCTTCCGAATCTCTTCCTCTGTCTTGTTCTGAAACGGATCATTGTCGAATTCGATTCCGAGAACGTCGAGGGCATGGCGAACCTTTTCAGATGCGGGTGCTTGGAAAAGTTGGTGCGCCTCGTCATGGAGAAAACCGAGTTCCTTGAGTTGTGAAATGTGCTTTGCATATACGTCGGGGCTCAGACAGATTGATGCGTCTTTCAAGAGGCGTTTCTCGGCTTCCTGAAGTCGTTTATCTACAAGGTCTGGGGAGATGGCGCATTCATAGACATCGAAGAGAGTGACATAATCGTAGGCGACTTTGTGAAGTAGGATGATGAATTTCACAAGGTTCGTGTATGCCTGTTGCCAGAAAGGTTCTTTCCCTTTGCCGAAGAGGTTGTTCAACAGGGCCGAGATGCTGTAGGCCAGCGCGTAGGCGTCGAGGTCGTTATGCAACGGGTTGTAGCAATATTCGGAGTGGAGACCAATCTCGATGTAGTCGCCGGTCCTTCCGTGGCGTTCAAGAATTCCTTTCACTTTGCGGCAAAAGTCGCCTTTGACTTCCAACACCAACCCGCCGATGCGTTCCTTTTCGTCGGCTGCTTTGAAGGCGAGGATCTGGTCGGCGAAGGGGTACATGCAACAACTGGTTTTGCCGGTCCCGATTGCGCCCAAGATTGCGATGCCGGTGTAGAGACCACGCTCTGGAATTGTGAGCCATCGCGGGGTCTCTGATGGCTCGGGCTTGCGCGGGTTGTGGACTTCGCCGACTACAACAAACAGCTCTTCACGTTGCCGTGGATCGGGATAAAGAGGAAGCTGCGTCGGAGCGATGTGCCTGTGAGACTTGAGCGCGAAGATGTAGAGACCGGAAAGCAGAATTGAAAAAGTGATGTAAGGGGTTGTGAACAGCATGACGAGGTATGAGTACTTGAGTCCGGCGAATACTTCGGGCGCACGCAAAGCGATGAGCTGGAGAATGATGTTGTCATCAGGGAATGGAGCCTCGAAGAACAGAATCGTTCCCGTACCTAAAGTGAGAAGGCACGCGATGAAGTTCTTCGAATGTAGCGCCCGTTGGATCATGACTTGGTTCCCGATGTAGCCACTTGAGGTCGCCCTGGTTTGTCTTCCGAAGCAGGCTTCTGCGTTGACTCGTGAGCTTCTTTCTGCGCTTTGAGCCAACGCTTGAACTCGTAGTCTTTTTTGAAAACGAGTTGAAGCGCTGAAGTGATGATGTGGTCAGAGGTTGTCTCAACGAATCGGCAATAGGCCTGTAGCGTCTCAGTCAATGGCTCTGGAACGTGAGCCTCTAACGTAACTATCTTTGGTGGCGCTGCTGGTTTTCTGATGATGGACATGGTCTTCTCCTTTGGGTTTAGTGGTTTGCTCTTGAGGGACACGGGCAAGCGAATTGGAGAAAGGGCGGGAGCGATCCCACGGGCTTCTGGACGGCTGAAAAGCCGCCAGAGTGGGGTCGCTCCCGCCCTTTCCGCGTTTTTGCCCGCGTCCCGATTTGTGCCGTTGCTTCACGCATCTCGTTGTGTCAGCGAGATTTAAGGTCTTCGTGACCGTAAAACCGTGAGGAAAACCGTGAGTAAAACCGACTGCTGGGCGGTTTCCCGCTGATTTTTGAATTTTGATCGAATAGGAAGTAATTGAATGGCAGTTCGCAAGTCCCGAACTGGAAGCTCTGTTTGTTCCCCATAAGATTTTCTAAAGCGAGCGCGAGTTGTTGGTCGCCGAGGCTGCCCGCAATCCAATTTCTGTAAAGAGATTCAAACCCATCACCGCCAAAGCGGGCCTTCGCGTGATTCAAAAATTCAATATCATCATTCGTTAGAATCCCGTATCGCTTCGAGTCCCATGCCGAACGCAAATGGAAATATCTAATGACTCGAGCGGGCTGGAGGTAGGCAGGGGCCGCGATGAGATCGCGGAAAGCTCGCTCCGCCAGATGAAATGTTTTCGCTTGCGGACATGCATAGACGAATGCAAAGCAAGGCAAGCGCCTCAAGAATGCGGAGTAGGCTTCGAGGTGAAGGCGAAATCCCTTTATGTTTTCAAAGCCCGGATCAACGTAGGAGAACGTAAGGACAGGCTGGTGCGGGGACGCACTTGTGTCAAAGTACATCGGAAACTTGTCCACGAAACACCGAACGGTATCAGGAGTTTTATTTGACCCTTTGTATGTCCGGGCCGGCATTTCCTTACGGTCTATCCGAAGGTTCTCTTCAAAATAGCGCACCTTATCAGGCTCGCCTTCAAGGTAGTCGCAATCGAGATGTGCCAGAACAAAGTCCAGAATGGCGAGGCGCGTCTTGATGAATTCAAGGGAGTGGCTGCGCCGGTTGCGAATGTTTTCTTTGTCAATGGACTTGTAAATCGGCTTGTGGGCGAGCTGATAGACACGGCCATTGTTCTGGAGCGTGATCTCTTTGAGGTGTTGGTTCGCGGAAGCCCTTTCGACAAACGCGTGAGCGGGCCTTCCGGGTTTGCATTGAAGCAGATTTCCGAACTGTTTTTGGGTGAAATACCCGGAGTGCACCGCCACGATATAAAGGAAGTGAGCCTCAGCGTCGGTATAACCGAATGCGCGAATTGCTTCGAGATATTCAGGCCGGATGTTCATAGCGATAATATTTCCGTCATGAGATGAGGATCTTGCAGCGCGGCGCGAACGCGAGTGGCTTCGTCCGCCGGTGCGTAAATGGAAAATCCCGCTTGGGCTTTTTCGGCGAGATGGTGGCCACGGTAATCACTTGTGGCGAGTTCCAAATCCACGCGGGCTTGATCGTCCTCCCGGTTTTCATATTCGATTCGAAGATCGGGCAGAGGAATCTTGCCGTTGACGATCTTGAGGCCGTGGGCTTGGGCGATTTGTTGCCTGGCCTCTTCCTGCTCGTTCGCAGGAAGAGCCTTGAGCTTTGCAAGGTCCCGGTAGAGGTCTTTTTTCAATTCGTAGTCGAGGATGACGCGAAGATTCTTTCCTCCATCGCGTTCGATCCCCTCGGCAGCTTTTTGATAGATGCGGTAGAGGGCCGCATCGTGCCGGGCTTCACGCTGCTTGACGAAGCCCTGATGAAAGACTTGGTCTTTGTGTACGCTTGTTCGCCCGTTGGCCTCGATAAATCTCTTGCCGTCGCGTGACAGTGTGATGAGTTGTCCTGGCTCACGGCCATGCAAGGTGCGCTTTTCAACGAGACCCTGTGTCGTGAGATTACGTAGGTCTGATTCGGCGCGTTCGCGATCACCTTGATACTTGAATTCAATTAGGTCTTCAGTACGGACGGTCCTGAACTTTGCGATTTCGGTGAGTGATTCGACTTCGGAATCGCGCAGACGGTAGTATTGCTCCCGCTCACGACGATGTTGCTGGCGGTCGGCGCGAGCTTCCCTATGGGAATCATCTCGCGCCGGAATGTGGGGCCGACTCAGGGTTTCGTTTGAGTCTTGCGGCCCGCGTGACGCCGTTCGGTTCGTTGAACTCTCCCGCGCTTGCGGCCCAGAATGCGAAGAGCCGCGTGCATGTGTATCTTCGATGTCTCGCCCGCGTGACATTTCAGCGCTCCTCCGCATCGTCTTGCGGCGTGGGAATTTGGGCTTCACCGCTTTCAAACTGCTTATCGAGGTGTGAGAGTTTCTTGCCGGTGTCTTTTAGGAAGAATTTTCGGTGCAGAGCGTAGGTCACGGTGAAGAGGTTCGTGAAGAGCAATCCAAAGTAGGCAAGGATCAGTCCCGCATACTGATTGAGGAGCAACGTTCTATAGGGGACGAGAAACTTCAATTCGCCCATGAGGAAAAAAGCGATTGCGAGGATGATGGCAAGTGTGAAAAGCAGGGCCGTAGCAACCATGTGGGACTCACTTGAATGCCTGGTCTTCGCGGAAGCGCGTGGTGGTTGAGTTTGAGTAGAAAGGCTGCCGTGGTTTTCCCCCAAGAAGAGTGCGCGTGGGGAGCGGGCGGGAAGCCGTCAAGCAATGGAGGCCCACTCGCAGCGCGCCTGGGTCGTCTAGGAGCGAGAACGACCGTGCGAGATGTTGCGTAAATTCGGAGGAAACATGTGAGTCCAGTATCGGTGTGGCGCGCGGAGGTTGGGCCGATGTTGCAAGGCGACCGCCCGCGACGTTTTCGATTTTGACTCTGACTCCGTTGCTCATTTGAATGCCTGGTCTTCGCGGAAGTAAGTAACGGTCAAGCCCAGAGGATTGATAGGGATGAATTCGTTCGGGACCTGACTCTTGAACACGAAGACGAAATTGGCGGTGTAGAGGTCGCGCTTGATCTCGCTGTGGTCGGCTGGCGAGTAATAGACCATATAGAAGTCCACGCGGGCGCGATACGGGGGCGTCTGCATCTCTTCGAGCGCGACCTTCTTCACTTCAATGTCGATCTCTGGCGCAGCGGTGTTCGTAATGAACTTCTTGATGATGTCGTCTTTCCGGTAGGCGTCGAGGATGCCATCGGCGAGTTTGCCGTCAAGGAAGTAGAGGGCTTTTGAAAAGTCATCTTGAATCGTGTATCGGTTTCTACGGTAGAAAAGCGTGCAAAACTCGGAGAGAAAATATTTTGCCTCGGCATCCTGGGGCTTGTACTCGAAGTTGTGGTAGTTGATCGCTTCGGCGCGGCCCAAGTCGTCTATGCGAATGACGAGGGGCCGGAAGTTCTGGAACGTGCGGATGGTGCGGAGGTCAATCAGACCAAGGCCAACAGCGACAAGCGAAACCAAGACGAGGGCAATCTTCAAATAGGTATTCGTGACCATCGGATCACCATACTGTTCGAGGTAGAGGCGCTTGGCATCCTCAAAGCTGCGGTCGGCGCTCATGACAGAAAGCCCCCGAGGATGGCCCCGCCTGACGATGTGCCAGAACTGCCGCTGAAGATCTGGTTTGTGAGCGCGGGAATCTTAAGCAGCGCATAGATGGCTGCGAGGAAGGTGATGAACAAGACCGGGAACTCGGAGAGTAGCTGGTCGGTTGAAATGTTTCCCTGCGGCTGCAAGCCGAGGATACCGAGGATGAGATTCGAAATGATGAACACAACGGCGGCGGCGATCACTTGGTAGAAGGCATATTGGATAAAACATTTGAGCCATCCCCAGAACAGCCACTCCAACTGCGGGACGATAAAAAAAGGAATGAAAATTGGCCCAACAAGAACGCAGACAGCGGTGGCGATGAAACCGTAAGCGATAACGACGATGGCGATGGCCTGCGCTGTGGCAAGCAGGATCATGACGACGACATAGAGGATGTCGCCCAAAAAGTCAGCGAAGCCGGGTGAATCCATGCGGGATTCAAAATCCGCAATTCGTTCTGTGACTGTCTGCAATTCGACCTGGTTAATTTCGTTCGAAAGAAACTGCGCCTCATTGGTGATGAGGTTGTGGAAGCTGACGCCGATGCCAGGGATGGGTGTGCTGTAGTAATTCACCATTCCAAAACCAAAGCTGATTGTGAGGATAAGACTGGCGAAGTGGTCGAGGGGGAAGTGTCTGCCGCCTACGGAGGCGAGCGCCGACTTCACGCCATACCAGACAATCATGATGGTGGCAAACATGCGAAACATGTTTTGTCCCATCGCGTCGAAGAAGCCGAGGTTCGATTGGAGGAGATTGTTGACGGCCTGAAAAATGAATTGGAGGTAGTCCATGGTGCAAGCTCCTTCGACGCGATGGATTTACAGTGCTGCGGTCACGGCATCCTGAAATTCTGGAGAGAGCTGTTCAAAGTGCCGGTGAGTTGGGCCATGTTGCTTGCCATCGTCGCGCTTCGTGCGATGTCGTTGTTGATGGTGCTCGTGGCCGCGTCGCGTTGCTGCTTGGCAAGGATGGTCTGTTGCTCAAGCAACGAGGCGAGAAGTTTGTTTGAGTCCTGAAGCGTCTGAAGGGTGAGGACGCCAGATGCGTTGATTTTGTTCAGGACTCCGACTTCCGTGTTCAGGTTCGGATCGGAGGACAATGAGTCCTGTTGGAGGTTGGCGATCTGGTTTTGAAGGATTTGCGAGTAGCCGCGAATGGAGCCAATGGTAGACATCGCGGTTGTGTTCGCACCGTCCGAGAGTTCAACACTCGCATACTGTGACCGCACGCGGGCGAGTTCGTTGGCGTTCATGCCAGAAAAGTAGTTAGGGTTGTAGGGAAGAAGTTGGGTTGTGGCTTGCTGATAGCCTGTGTTGACGGTTGGGAGTTGGCCCGTGTTGATGCCGCTCACCCAGGTTCCGGTGTTTCCGTAGGTGTTCATCGCCGAAACATTCCGCCACTGCGAGAACATAGCTTCGTATCGAGCAGGCATGTTCTGAATGCTTTGGGCCATCCTCACGGCGAAGTTGTATTGAGCTACGAGTTGCGAGTAGCTGTTTTGGAGTTGAATGAGTTGCTGTTGGAGCTGGATGTAGCGAAGCACGGCGTTGTTATAGTTTGTGGGATCGAAAACAATCCCGAAACCAAACTGCGCAGACGCCGTGCCGGCACCAATCGTCAGGATCAGCAACGCGATGAGAAGTTTGCGTTTCATTGAAGTTCCTGCCTTTCCTGCCTTCACAGATCGGAAGGCATTTTGTGGTTGTTGTAATCGGGCAACGCGAGATCACCCGAAAGGTAGACCTTGACGCGATGGCCTTCGCGGATCGTGACCGTGGGAAGTACGTTCAAGAACTTGTCGAGAATCTGCGCCGAGGATTGAGCGGTGCTTTGCGCAAATCCCTGGCGCATGAGGTCGCTGCTTGTGGTGACAAGTCCTGTGCTCGTTCCCGCTTCGGCAACGGCTCCGATTGCGCCGATGGCGAGCGACACTCCGAAAATACGGAGGTAGTGGTTGTTGACTTGGTCGCGAAGTCCGGTGTCGCCGATCTGGTCGAGGCCTTTGAATTGGTCGAGGTTGACGGAGTACCCATCCGGCATGAGAAGACGGTGGAAGACAACGGCCAACCTTGTCTGGCCGGAATTTTCCACCTTCCGTGTTTCACCAAGCAGCTTTGTGCCAGCAGGAATGAGAAGGTGCTGCCTGTCCTGGGAATAAACATCGGTGCTGAGAAGACATTCGACAGGCCCGGCGAACTGCCCTTCTAGCCGGTTGATGAGAACTGCTTCGAGTATGCTGCCTTCAAAGAGAACGTAGGTTTTCCCTGTCGCTGCATTCTTCGCGTCGTTTGATGGAGCGGCAGGGTGGTTCACCTCCTTCTGTTCATGTTGTTGTTCACGGTTTTGCTCGTTGGTGGACGGTTGGGATGGGGCGCGTTGAATTTGAGAAACGGTAACTTGCTGCGCGGGAGGAGGCGGAGCGAGCGGCGGTTGAAGGGTTCTGAGAATCTCGGCGAGTTGCGCGGGATCATTGCCGGTTGGGGCTGGCGAAGGTGGAGTTGATTGGTTCTGTGAATTTGAATCAAGTGGTGCGGTCGGAGTCCCATTGCGATAACTCAACGCGACATTCGAAGCAAAGAGCGACAGGTACGCGCGTTTCTTTCGTTCAGCTTGGATCAGATCTTCGGGACGCTGCTGTTGCGGCTGGCCGTTTCCATTGTCAGGTTGAGGCGATTGCCCAATCGCGGGCGGCTGTCCTGTCTGCGCTGCTCCGAGAATCCGAGTTTGCTGCGTGAGGGCGTTTTGCGCCACGAGTTGCTCACGCTGAAGTTCCTGGATTCGGTTTTGCAGTTCCGCGATCTTTGTTTCGTTCACTTCTGCGGGCAGCGGGACTGGCTGGGCGGAGACATTTGCTTTCGGCGAGGCTGGAGGCTTCTTTCCGCCCGTGAGCCACATGATGGCAACCATCAGGACGGCAAGCCCGATGATCAGCCATGACTGAACGTTCTTAGGCAGAAGGCCTGCGGGCTTTGGTGTTTTTTCTTGTATGGATTCGGTCATGGCGGCTCCTTACTTCGCGTTGAGTTGTCTTGTAAATGTGAGCTTTTTCTTGCCGATGGTGAGGTATCCGTTGTCCAAAACTTTCGGAACGATGTAGACACCGTTTTGAAGCTCGAAGCTGATGAGGTTGGGCTTGCCGTCCTTCACTTCGTAGAGAGTGGATTTCTCGTGCGCGGCACACTGAATATAAGTGAACGCGTCGTCGTGGTAGACGGCCCGAACAAGAAACGGGTCCTGGGCGGCACCTTTACCGAGTGAATAGTCGAAATCAAGCTTGGTCTGGTATTCAGACCGGAACTTGTTCACCTGCTCGGAAACATGCGCTTGAGCATCGCGGATTTGCTTGTCCGTCTCGGAACGCAGAGTTTCGAGTTCTTTCTTGTATGCTTCGGCTTCACCGGCGCGGACATAGCCTTGCAAGGAAGTGTTGCCGGAAACGCCCGAAGTTTCCTTTGGCTCGATGAAAAGCTTCAAATCGGGTTCCGCAGTTGAATCGTTGCTGATTTCCGTCAACAGGAATGAGTACACGTGGCCGGAGGCGGTAATGAGATTGAGATTGCTGCGAATTCCGGCTTGCGCGGGGTGGATGTAGCACAGGTTGTGCGCGCCGTTGATGATCCAAAACTCTCTGTCGCCCGTCGTGAAGTCCAGAATGTCCTCGTTTTCGGGCAGCACAATGAGCGTCGAGAATCGGAGCTTGGCGCGGACGGGAACGATGTCTTCCTTCGAGTACTTCACGACGCGCGCACCATCGGCGGCGGAAACGGAAGACGCGTGGGCAATGGCGACAAGAAAGAAAGCTGCGAGCGTGTATATAAGGATACCGAAGGGACGAAGGCGGGTCGTGTGGTTCATTGATCTGCTCCTATCGAGAGTGAGATTTCTGGTCTTCACCAGAGAAAAGTTGCAGTGCCAACTGCACTGCAAAAATGAAAGCGGTTCCGATTGCCGCAAATAGAAGAGGTATCAGGCCGCAGACCGGTGTCATGGCTGGCCTCCGGCGAGGATCTCCAGACCCTTGTCGAATCCGTAGGTCTCAAACGCTTCCTTGCGCTTCCGGTTGTCGTAGGGGTCGTTTGTATAGAGCCAATAGCTCTTCGCGTCGACGGTGAGATTCGCGACCTTCGCCAACTCCGGCGTCTTGATGAGGAATTGCTGTTTGGGAATGAGAGTCGGGATGAGTTCGACTTCACTTTCATTCAAATGGAACTGACGGCGATAGAGGTCGCGATCCATGTCGGGGTTGGCAAGAAAAATCTTCGTTGCGCAACTTTCGATAATGATTTCGAGGATGTCTGAGCGCCGGAGTTCGTCGAGCGATTGGGTGGAAAGAATCATCGCCGCGTTGTGCTTGCGCCAGGTCTTCAACGCTTCGACTACGTATCGCTGAATGCTCGGGTTCTTGAGAAACACCCACGCCTCATCAATGAAAAATGCTTTGAAGACGGGCGCAATCTCTCTGTTGGTGATGACGGCATTCGCTCTGTGAAGGATGTAGAACAGCAAAGGTTCGAGAATCTCCGGGTATTGCCCCATCTTCTGGAAGTCAAAGCACTGGAATTGAGAGAACGAGATCGTGTCTTCGGCGTTGTCGAAAAGGAATCCGAACTGCCCGCCGCGAGTCCATTTCGCAAGGCGATCCGAGAGCTGGTGGCCAAGAATGTTTGCGAGGACACCTAGCGTCCGAAGCGAAGGGTCGATGGCGTAGAGGTTTTCGATCTGCTGGTAGAGATCGCGCTCGGTCGCGGGACTGAGTTCGAGCGTCCCTGAACCTTGCATCAAAACCTTCACAAACAGCGCGAGGAAGTCGAGGTTCTCTTTTGTAGGCGGAAGTGAAAACGGATTGATTTTGAAGTCGCCTGACTCAAGACCCACTCGCACGTAAGAGCCGCTGAAGAGTTGCGTAAGATTTTCAAAGCTGCCGCCCAAATCGAAAATAAAGGTGTGCGGGTTGTACTTTTGGAGATTGGTGATGAGGAAGTTCAGAAGAAAAGATTTCCCTGCGCCGGTTCTGCCCAAGATCATGGTGTGGGCCACGTCCCGGTAGTGGAGGTTCAGGAAATACGGCGTGTGATGATTAGTTTCCAGAACGGCGAGATATTCCTGCCGAAGATGTTGGTTCTTTCGTTCGCCACAATGAAGCGTGAAGAGGAATGAGAAGTCAGCATAGTTGGTATTGAGGAGGAACATGTACCGCAAGTTGAAGACGTGATTGCCGGGCACAGCCGCAAGAAACGAATTCAGCAGGTTGTAATTCTCCTCATACAGCTGAGCATCATGGACGCTGAACACCTTGTAAAACTCGGAGCACGCGCGTTCCACTTTTGACAAGTCGAGGTCGTAGATCACGACGGTCAGAGAGAATTGGCCGAAATAGTTGCCGTGAAGTTCGATCTCCTTGATGCCTTCGCCCAGTTCGCGTACCTGGGATTCTTTGGAATCGTCGGTTAAATGTTCCTGTTGCGGAGCGTCGCTCATGTTGACCTGACTGAAGAACGAACGCTTGGTGTTGTGGAAGTGACGGCGCTTGGCCTGGATCGTCCTTCTCGTCTTGCCTGAATCTTCCTTTTTCCATTCGCTGACGACGTAATAATTTGCTTCCACTTCGAGCAGACGGTTGAAGATGAGCGGGAAAGTCTGGGCGGACGGCTCCTTGAGCGTCAAAACCCTGACGTAGTAATCGTCCAGGCGCAGACGCCCTGGATGACATTCGAGATGCGACTCGCACAGGTAATAGTCGAGGAACGTGTTGTATTTGAGTTTGGCGTGTTCCAGTTTGTGCGGCGCGACGTTGAGCGTCTTCTTGAGGACTCGAAAGGCGTCGTATTTGTCGAGCGGGCGAACGGGCAGGAAGTCGCCCACCTGCAAAATGAAACTTTCGGTCTTCTGGAGCAGCGCGGCCTGGGCTTTGTCGATCTCGCGGTCGAGCAGCACAACCTGTCTCTTCGTTGAAAAGCTCGCAAACAGCTCGCCGAAGCCTCTCGACGGATGCCTGAACAATTCCAGGAATGTGTTGCCCAACGTGCGCGAATAGCGGAAGCCCTCGTACAACACCACGTAATAGATGGAAAGAGAAAAGAGCGTTTCGGCCTTCGTCCCCAGATACGCCATTCGGTTCTTGATGGCCGTATCGACGACCGGATTGCCGTAGAGCTTGTACGGAATCGTTTCGTTGTTTCGTTTGAACAGATACTGATAGACGCGGAAGTTTTCATCGAACAGCTTGAATGCAGATTCGAGACGTTTCGTAAGGCCGTCAATGGCCGTCCTATCGAGGCATTCGTAGTCCACGCCGCGTACTTCGAGGATGACGCCGAGGTCTCCCGTTTTGGTGAGGAATATATGCTCGTCCACAAAGCCGTAGAGATTCACCAGCTCGTTGAATGAGCCGGTCTCCTCATAGTTCTTGAAGATCCGTTTCATCCTAAGCACGGTTCACCCTGTGGATCGAGACGGGACTGAATTTTGCCGGGTCGTACTGCGTGCGAAGTTTCGTGGAAGTGAGCAGGAACCGTAGAATCTGCGGATCGGTCTTCGTCGCCCATCGCGCGACGAAGTAGAGGAGCAGGAACATCAATACGCCGCCGAGTAAGCTGTCGAGCAGGTTGAACGTTCCCGCGCCCACGCACATCGCAAAG
>Ga0335078_10013189_pt1 | contig 12249 bp, 11 predicted proteins | sample Lox_Sample_32_FD_206711 | JGI IMG/M metagenome (GOLD analysis project Ga0335078, IMG submission 206711) | Soil microbial communities from Loxahatchee National Wildlife Refuge, Florida, United States - Lox_Sample_3.2 | ecosystem: Environmental > Terrestrial > Soil > Wetlands | place: USA... | reverse complement strand
CAAACGGATCGCTCACAATTAGGCCCGACCGGGAAAAGGAAACAGGCGTGTTGTTCGGTGTGCCTCGTGAGTGTTAGTCTTGTGCAGAGTGAGGAGTAGAGTGGGGATGAGCAGGACGTATGAAGTGGACGCCCATTGGGATTCAGAGGCAGGGGTCTGGGTTGCAGAAAGCCAAGACATTCCGGGCTTGGTGACCGAGGCCGAGTCGCTAAACGGTTTGATTGAAAAGGTCCGGATATTGGTGCCGGAGCTTTTTGAGCTGAACGGGGGGCTGGAACCCGGGCAAAAGGCGGTCAATGTACTCCTGCGCGCCCATCATGAGGAAACCGCGCTGGTATCCGTCGCATCCTGATGGCCAGCTACACGCCAAAGCTGAAGGAAATTCTGCGCGCCAACGGATGCTACTATGAGCGTCCAGGCCGCGGCGATCATGAGATCTGGTACAGCCCCATCACAGCCCGTCATTTCCCCGTGGACCACAAGATTCTATCCCGCCACACAGCCAACGGCGTGCTGAAGCAGGCCGGCATCACCAAACACTTCTGACCGCGACGGTGCTCGCGAGATCGCCTCTCCAAACATTCTTATGCCCAAGCCCGGGCACGATCGTTGCTGCTTTTCTAATCCGCGAAGAGGCCGCCTGTTACGCTGCCTCGGAATAGCGCGAACGGTGCGCCACGCCTGGTAGCGGGTCAGGTTCAATTTCTCACGGCGCCTTCCCGCCTGTCATTCCCGCGCAGGCGGGAATCCAGACGGTAGAGCGTCTCTCTCCTCTGTGGATTCCCGCCTGCGCGGGAATGACAGGTAACAAAATGAACTTCAAAATGACCCATTACCGATTTTTATTCTATTGCAACATCGCGCTCACCACGCTTATTATGCTGTCCACGCCCGGCGACGCTTACGCCGTACGATCTACGCGACAAAAGGGGGCCTTCGATGAGCACCAAACTCCGGCACGCAGACTCGATCTTAGGAAAACTGCTGCGAGCGCCAGCCAACGCGCTGTTGCTGATTTTGGCGCTGGGGACGGCCGCCGCGCTCCACGCACAACAATCTGCTGACAAATCGGAGGCGGGAACCTACAGCCTGCTTTACTCCTTTCAGTGCAGTCCGGATGGTGCGGGCCCATCGACTGCTTTGATCCGGGACTCTTCGGGCGACCTCTACGGTACCGCCGGCGGGGGCCAGTTCGAGTACGGTACTGTTTTAAGGTGGCCCCCAGCGGCACCGAAACTGTGCTGTACAGCTTTGCCGGTCCACCATTGGACGGCTTTGCTCCTGGGTATGGAAGCTTGGTATTGGACGGGGCAGGCAACATTTATGGGATTACTAATTTCGGCGGCGAGTTTGGCTGGGGGACGGTGATACAAAGTGACGGCAACAGGCGCGGAGAGCGTGCTGTACAACTTTACGGGAGGCTCGGACGGCGGTACTCCAAATGGGGGCATGGCTCGTGATAGCCTCGGTAACCTTTACGGTACGACTTTTGCCGGCGGCGCTTACGATTACGGCGTGGTCTTCAAGCTGACCCCCACCGGCACGGAGAGCGTGCTGCACAGCTTCGAGTCCACCCTGACCAACGCCTCGCCCGACGGGGGGTATCCCACCAGCAATCTCACCCGAGATTCGTCGGGCAACCTGTACGGCACCACCGAGATTGGCGGGGCTTTCTCTGCTGACTGCAAGGACTTCATTGAGTCGACATGTGGAACGGTGTTCGAGGTAAGCGCGAGTGGCGCGGAGAGCCTGCTTTACAGCTTCAAGGGGCCCCCGTCGATGGGGCGTACCCCTCCGCTGGGGGTCTTTTGAGGGACACATCAGGCAACCTCTATGGTGTTACTGAACTCGGTGGTGCAAACGGCTACGGCGTGGTCTACAAGCTGGACGCAGAGGGCACTGAAAGTGTGCTCCTTAACTTCAACGGCAGCACAGGCGGGCGATCCCCCTTCGACGGCTTGGCCATGGATGCCGCTGGTAACCTGTACGGCACCACAACCGGCGGCGGCTCAGGCACTGGTTGTGATTCCGCTGGATGCGGCGTGCTGTTTAGGCTGACCACGGCCGACAGGGAAATCGTGCTTCACAACTTCACTCTCAGGTCGCGCACCGACGGTGCTTACCCCTACGGCGGCGTGGTTCGAGACCCGTCGGGCAACCTCTACGGCACTCTCGGCGCAGGCGGCGCTTACGGCTGCGGCGCGGTATTCAAGTTCACGCCTTGAGTGGCAACGCTCGTTTCGGCCACGCCGCGTTGGTCCCCCCAGTTAAGAGGCCGGTAAGAGGCCGGCGCCCCGCCCCCGACAAGTCTCTGAAGGCCCGGGAGTTCCGACTGGAACACTCTCTTGCCCAGGCTATATTCTCGGCACAGGCAGAACCCTCCCGAACGTAGGCTAGGCATCGAGCATACACAACCACATAACCTTTTTATTGACAAATACTTACTTGCCGTGGTATATTGTCCCCTCGGCCGAATCGGGGAGAGTGGGCTTTATGCCGCCTTCGCATGGCGGGGTAAACCCGCCGCTACGGCTCAAACGAGGCTTGCGGAGGTTGAGATGGCATCGCCGGGGTGCCATTTACGGCGCTCGGCGGGCGCTCAAGTCGCTCCCTGTGGTGCTGGCGGCACCTCGAAAGCCTTCACGAAGGTGGGGTTCTGATGGAGTCTTTTCGCCCGGACTCAACAGGCGAATCAGCGAACGCCGGCCGGCTCCTGCGGTCGATCTCATCCGATGCCTGCGGTCGATCTCGTGCAGGGCCGGGGCTTGCCCCGGCCTCTCACTCGCACGGGTGGAAGCCAGTGCGTCGTGGCATGGCGATCCTGGCCATGCGTAGGGGCAATTCAATGAATTGCCCCTACAACGATTGGGGCTTGCCCCGGCCTCAAATGAAGCCGAACGAAGCCAGAATCTCATTGATGTGCAAGGACCTTGGAGAATATGTTGGTGCCACGGCGGGCATTACCCATGCAAGGCTCCCCACTCCCGGCTTTCTGGCTTCTGACTCCTGCTTTCCCGACGAACGAAGCCGGAATATAATTGATAACAAAGGCCATGCATACTTATCTCAGAGGAAGTTCCACAAAGGGAGCAATGATTGGAGCCGGATCCCATCTTTCATGGAAAAGTACGGTAACAACCCGAAAGGTAACGGTTACACCGGCGAGGCAGGCGAAAATCACGTAGCAGGCCGGAATGTAGAAAGGAATGAGCGACGTACGGAGTTATGTGCCATTTACAAGCTGCCCGTCAACCCAGTGAGGGCGATTTTCGAGCGAAAAGGGCGGGAAAAGTGGGAAATACCCGTAGCACCCCGGAATGTGCAGAGAAATGAAGAGCTTGGCGGGATATGTGGCTTGCGCGGGAAGAGACAACTGCGATTTTCGAGAAATTCTGCATCGAGCGGCATACGAGGTATGGCATTTCACCTGCCCGAAATCCGTCCCGGTCGTCGTCCATTTCCGATCCCAGGGTGCCGCTCTGTTTTCCTCACCGTCACGCAGCCTCTTCAGGCCCGAATCGCGATTCTTAGGAACCGGCCGACGTTTGACTTTCGACCAACGACGCTCAATGCCTCAGATGAACAGATCCGCATTCCTCCATGAGAATGGCGATCGTTTCGAGCAGTGAGGTTTCTTCCGGCGATAGGTCTTCCTCACCTCGTTCCAGTCGCCGGCTGGCCTCGGCCACAAGACGGTTCGTACTCCGCCTCGTCCTTAATCGGATGAGGTTGTATCTTCGCCAGGAGAGGTCCGTAAGCTGCGGGGTGAGTGTTTATTGTGAGAGGTCTCGCAGGCGCTGTAGCGCCCATTCCGCATGCTCGCGTACGACCGCGTCTTCTTGTTCCTGCAGCGTTCGTTCGAGGCAAGGAATGAATCGTACGTCGCCGGAGTTACCCATGACCACACAGAGGTTCCGGAGCCAGCCTCGGTATTTCACCCGTTTGATGGGCGAGTCGCGGAAGATACGGCGAAAGTCCTCTTCGGTAAGGGAAGCGAGATCTTGCAAGCGCGGGTGGAAAAGAGAAAATCGCTCGTCCGTCCGCTGTCCGTTGTCCGTCGTCCGTTGCTGAGGCTCCACGACTCGGAGCGAGGTGCCGAACGGTTGTTGCGCATGTTCGACTGTTATTGGTTGGAATTCGGGCAGCTCTGTTGTGGCGACCTGCCGCCGGCCCTTTCGGGCGGTGCCATCTTCGGGCTCGGTCAACGGACCACCGACAACGGACAACGGACGATTCCAGGGACAGACATCTTGGCAGATATCGCAGCCAAAGAGGTTGGCGCCAATCGCGGGGCGCAATTCGCTTGGGATGGGGCCCTTGAGCTCGATATTGAGATAAGAGATGCAGCGCGACGCGTCCATCACGTACGGCTCAGCCAAAGCGCCGGTGGGGCAGGCCTCCAGGCAGCGCGTGCAGGAGCCGCAGCGGTCAAAGGCGGGCGCATCGGATTCCAACTCGAGGCTGGTCAAAATGACGCCCAGAAAGAACCAGGAGCCTTTCTGCTGGTTGATGAGGCAAGTATTCTTGCCCACCCAGCCGATGCCGGAAAGGCGAGCAAAAGCGCGCTCGACGATGGGACCGGTATCGACGTAGACGCGGGTTTCGACGCCCGGCGCCAGCTTCTCGATGGCGGCGCGAAGGTGCTCCAGCCGCGACCGCATCGCCTGGTGGTAATCGCGGCCCCAGGCGTAGCGGGAGATCCACCCTGTGGCTTCGCGGGGGGGCTGCTTCGAAGCGCCGTCATTCCCGCAAAGGCGGGAATCCATGGCGCCCGTTGTTGGACTCGTGATATCGGCAGGCTGGATTCCCGCCTTCGCGGGAATGACAGCATCCCCACGGCTCGAAGCAACATTCGCGGCCGGCTCGAAGGCCGCCGGGAAGTGTTCGTTGTTCGTAATTCGTTGTCTATTGCCGGCTTCCCATTTCTGGCTTTCGGTCACTGACAACTGGCGAGTGCCGAGCGAGAACTGACGACCGACTTCCGTCGAGTAAGGAAGCGCGGTGTTGTATACCAGCCCGACGCAGACCACCGACCGGGCCGAGGGCAGAATCAGCCGGGGATCGGCGCGCTTGGGATTGCGCAGATACGCCATTTCCCCGCCATAGCCATTCTCGACCCAGGTCCGGGCGAATTCGAGGTCCGTCCGGGCGGCGAGCGGGGCTACCCCTGCAAGGTCGAAACCGGCTTTGAGCGCACAGACTCTAATCTGTTGGGCGAGGGTGCCGAATATCACAAGGGCATCTTACCATTGGGTGATCGCCCCGTCGGGTCATCGGGGGATTGAGGGATCGGGCGATGAGTGATTTGCGATTGGGTGATCGGGTGAATAGAGCGCTTTTGAACGCCATGTCGCTCAAGCAGCCAATCACTGAATCACCCGATCCATGTCAAGGTCCGTCTCAAGGTGTTGATTCTGAAGAGGATTGTGAATCCGTTCACTTCGGCTTTCCTGCCGTCCGACCCGTCAATGGCGCATTTCGGCAGAAAGTACTTATACGCCGCAAGGGCGTGTCTTAACGTAACAGTCACGGAGCGGTGTTCGGGTGTCTCCGTCGTCCGAGGCAGCGAATCACGCGCCTCCCGGAACTAGAGTGGCGATCCTAAGAGCGAGGTAGATGAACAATGCCCAGAGTTAGAGGCCAGCGGTTAATGAAATATGTTGACAGCGCCATTAGCGCCACGGCGAGCGTCGCGTTTGACGGCATTCAATTCTTCAACAGGTACAAGCCGAACCCGGCTTTTACGCCTAAATGGTCTGATAAACCCATGCTGAAGTCGTGGCAAAAGACCAAGCCGCAGCTGGGCTGGCCGCGTGTAACCGACTCTCTGTGTCCCACCTGCGTTAAGGAAGCAAGAGAGCGCATCATCAACGGCGAGCAGGACTTGGCCACCCTCCGGAATCAAAAAGTGGGTGAGATCAAGGCCCAGATCATCGAGCGCGACGGCCAGGTGTGGATGGTGAAAGACTGCCCCATCCACGGACACTTCGAAGACATGATGGCGGTGGACGCCCGGTTTCTGCAGTGGATCGAGTCCAATTTCCCCGGCCGCGACATTCGCGCCCACAACGATAAGGACCTGCACAATCACGGCTCCAGCACCATCAAGCACGGGCGCGGCAGCGTCCTGACCGTCGACCTCACCAACCGCTGCAACATGATGTGCGATCCCTGTTTCATGGACGCCAACCAGGTCGGTTTCGTCCACGAGTTGAGCTGGGATGAGATCAAAGAGATTCTCGACAACGCCCTCAAGATCAAGCCCCGCCGGCAGATGAGCGTGCAGTTCTCCGGCGGCGAGCCCACCATGTCGCCGTACTTCGTCGACGCGGTGCGTTACGCCAGGAAACTGGGCTACAACAGCGTGCAGGCGGCCACCAACGGGATAGAATTCGCCAAGAGCAAGGACTTCTGCCGCCGCGCCTTCGATGCCGGCTTGCGTTACGCCTACCTGCAGTTCGACGGCATCGGCAATGACGCCAACAGTCACCGTAAGGTGGGCAACCTGTTTGACGTGAAGCTGCAGGCGATCAACAACATGCACGAGGCGGGCATCGAGATCATCCTGGTCACCACGCTGGTGAACGAGGTCAATAACGACCAGGTGGGGCCGATCATCCGCTTCGCCATGGACAACCCCAAGAAGATCGCCTTCATCGCCTTCCAGCCCGTCTCCTTTACCGGCCGCGACGAAGACGTTACGCCCGAGCGTCGTCTGCGCCAGCGCTACACGCTCTCTCACATGGCGCGTGACGTCAAGAAACAGGTGGGCATCACGGAGCCCACGCGCGACTGGTTCCCGATTTCGCTCTTCAGCACCTTTTCCGATTTCGCCGACTTGGCGCACGGCCCCGAGTATCAGTGGGGCATGGTGAGCTGCGGCTGCCATCCCAATTGCGGCATCGGGACCGCGCTGATGATTAACAAGGAGACCAAGGAGGCGGCGCCGGTTCCGGAATTCCTCGACATTCCGCAGTTGATCCGCGACATTCAGAAGATCAATGACGCGGGTCGCGGCAAGTGGTTTTCGAATTTCATGATGGGGCTGACGCTGCTGAAAAACTACAAGCCGTTTCGGGCTCCCAAAAGCCTGGCGCTGGTGGACCTCCTGAAGAAGTTTGACAAGAGCTTCGCACTCACCGGCGAGACCAAGAAGAAGTACGGCGATTCCAGTCCGGACCGTACTTACGAGGATGCGCTCAAGCGCCGCTCCGACCCCTGGAACTTCCTCTTTGTGGCCGGCATGTGGTTCCAGGACCTGTTCAACTACGATTTCCGCCGCACCGAGATGTGCATCATTCCGTACGCCACGCAGGAAGGCGAGATCTCGTTCTGCGCCTACAACACCGGCATCGGCTGGCGGAACATCATCGAAAACATGCACAAGAACGCCACCGTCGCCGAGTGGTACAAGACGCACGGCAAGCACGAAATCTACGCTCGCGGCAAGAGTGTGAACCTCGAGAATTACGAGCACTCTCTGGCCTTGCGCGCGGATGACGTGAACGCGGTGCGTGATCGCGCCACCGACATTCCCATGACGGCGGCCGAAGAGGAGAAGATGCGGCGCAAGGCGGCTTTCGAGGCCAAGCAGGTGCGCGAGATCTACGAGGAGATGGTGCTGAAGAAACCCAAGCCGGAGCTGGTGACGATCGGCCCCGTGGCGGCCAAAGCCAACGGCAATGGCCACTCGAATGGCAACGGGCATTCCAACGGCAACGGCCATTCGAACGGGAACGGAAATGGCCACGCCGAGCTCGTCGGTGCAGGAGAGAAGGTGACCGTGTAGGGCACGCTCCGTTCAGCCGCAATCTGACATCTCCGAGGGCCGCCTGGGTGTTAAGGCGGCCCTCGTGTTTCACGCGGTCGGAGGATGGGGAAAATAGCACGATTTTCGTGTACACTGGATCCGTATGAAAAACGTCACGCTGAGTGCCGACGAGGATCTTATCGAGCAGGCCCGTTTAGTTGCCCGCCAACAGCACCGGACTCTCAACGCGGCTTTCCGCGAGTGGCTGACCCATTTCACGGCGGCGCCGGGAGGCGTGCGTGATTACGATGCTCTGATGCGCCGGCTCCGTCACGTCAAGGCAGGGCGTCGCTTCACCCGGGACGAAATGAATGAACGGTAGGTTCTTTCTGGATACGAACGTCTTTGTTTACTCGCTCGACCCGGGTTCCCGGGCCAAGGCAGCGCGGGCAACAGAGCTGATTCGACGGGCGGTCGGCAGCGGTAAGGGGAGCATAAGCTTTCAGGTCGTCCAGGAGTTCTTCAATGTGGCGCTGCGCCGTTTCGCTCAGCCCATGACTCCCGTCGAAGCCGAGGAGTATTTGTTAACGGTGTTTCGCCCTCTGCTGGCCGTTCAGTCGTCTCAAGGATTGTATGCCGAAGCGCTCCGTCTTTTCGGCAGCCATCGCCTCTCCTGGTGCGACGCCTTGATTGTCGCGGCGGCGGTTCAGGGCAAGTGCGAAGTGTTGTACAGCGAGGATTTGCAACACGGTCGCCGCTTTGAGGGCCTTCGGATCGAGAACCCGTTCTTGTCCTAATCTGCAGAAGTCGATGCCAAGCACGCTGCACATCACGAATGGCGAGTCCGTCCAACTTAAAGAGACCGGCTTGGCTGGCGAAGTTCTCACCTGGCAGGACGCGCTGCACGAAGGACCCGTGCCGGCCCGATTGACCTTTGAGGAATTGCGTCCGATTCGCGCTCGTTTCCTGGCCGGAATCAGCGGACAGCCAGAGCACTCGATTGTGGAGACACTTGACCAGCGTGACCGCATGCTTGCCGGCTTCGCCGCATTCGAAGAAGTGGTCCTCTGGTTTGAACCTGACCTTTATGACCAGCTCCAGCTGATCCAGGTTCTTGACTGGTTCTCCCGGCAGCAGCGCGGCAGAACAACCGTCAGTCTAATCACTACAGACCGCTACCTTGGGCCGATGACACCAAGTGAATTGAGGCCGTTATACCCCTTGCGACGGCCTGTTACCCCGTCCCAATTCGAACTGGCGGCGCGCGCGTGGGTGGCGTTCACAGCCGCGGACCCCAACTCCATTGTTGAGTTCCTTCAGGAAGACACCTCGGCTTTGCCTTATCTCTTGGGCGCCTTCCAGCGGCACCTCGAACAGTTTCCTTCTATTCGAAACGGCCTGTCTCGTACCGAGCGACAGATCCTGGAGATTGCTAGAGCGGGCCCCGCAAGCGTGGAACACGTGTTCTGTGCGCACCGCGATCTGGAGGAACGGATCTTCATGGGCGATCTGGCGTTCAACACCTACATCCGCGGGCTGGCAAACGCCCGCGTGCCCCTGGTGACGATTCCTCAAGAGGACAAGCGGTTCGGGAATGCCGAGTTAACGATCACCCCGGCAGGCAGCTCCGTGTTGCGAGGTGAAGCCGATCACGTTCGCCTGAACGGAATCGACCGCTGGTTGGGCGGCGTCCACCTTTATGGCGAGAACGTCTGGCGCTGGGACGGTGAGCATGGCAGGCTGGCCTCGGCTGCGCCTTCTCCCCTCGGGTGATAAACTAAGACCCGGATGCGCGACTTTCCCTCCGATTCTGAAATCCTCAAGATATTCGAAAGCTCACCCGAGAAGATCTTCCGGCTGCGCGAGCTGGTGGTTGAACTCGGGTTGCGATCGAGCCAGGCGCGCGATCTCAAGCACGTCCTCAAGGCACTTTCCAAGCACCGGAAGATCCTCTACTTGAAAAAAGGCCACTTTGCCCTGCCGCCGACTAAGTGCGCCCTGCCTCAGCGCACTGACACGGAGACAGCGGCTCGCCATCACATGGGAAGCGTGTCCGGTCTTGCCGCGCGGGTCCACCGGCGCGGGCTGGTGAGCGGCCGTTTGAGCGCCCATCGTGACGGTTACGGCTTCGTGGTCCCTGACGATCCACGCATTGGCGTGGACATCTTCATACCGCCTCTGGGCATGAGCTCTGCGTTGCACGGCGACCGCGTAGAGGTCCACGTAATCGAAAAGCGGCCACCGACTGTGAGGCCCGGCCACTTCCGCGACCGCTCCAAGCCGGCGTCCGGACGCAGCCGAGACCAAGGCCTGCGCCTGGAGGGGCGCATTGTCAACATTACCGAGAGGGCGCAGAAGACCGTGGTCGGCGAGTTTCGCTGCGGCCCGCGATCGAATCATGTTCTGCCTTACGACCGCCACTTGCCCTTTGAGATTGTTATTCCGCCCGGACAGGAATGGCCGCCGGAGGAGCCGCGCCTGACGCCAAGCCGTCATCGGCAGTTCGGCGGCGAGTCGGAAGCCGCGGCGCCCCGAAAACACCGGGCCGGTGCTCACGCACCTGGCAGCGCCCTCGAGCTCGACCGCCTGATTGTCGACGTGGAAGTCACGACTTTCCCCGATCCCGTGCACGGAGTTCCACCGCGCGGCCGGGTGATTGAAGTGCTGGGCCGGCGCGAGGACTTCGGAGTCGACGTTGAGATCATCATCCGCAAATACCATCTGCCTCACCGGTTTCCCGAGGAGGCGTTGGCCGAAGCTGCCCAAGCGCCGGAATCGGTTCGAGAAAGCGATGCAGCGGGCCGCCGCGACTTCCGCCACCTTCCCATCGTGACCATTGATGGAGAAACGGCTAAGGATTTTGACGACGCGGTTTTTGTCGAACGCCTGCCGAATGGGCACTACCGGCTGGACGTCCACATCGCCGACGTCGCCCATTACCTGCGTCTGGGAACCGCCCTCGACCGCGAGGCACGATTGCGAGGAACCAGTGTCTATTTTCCCGATCGCGCCGTGCCCATGCTGCCGCTGGAGCTGTCGAACGGCATCTGCAGCTTGAATCCGCACGTTGATCGCCTGACCGTGTCCGCGCTGATGGAGATCGATGGCGAAGGCCAGATTGTGGCCTACGAGCTCACGCCGGGCGTGATTTGCAGCGCGGAACGAATGACCTACACGTCGGTATACGCGGTGCTTTCGGGTGATGCCGCCGCAGTCTCCCGATACGCGAGCCTCGCCGGGCGCTTTCGCCTGATGGAGGAGCTCGCGCTCGTCTTGAACCGTCGGCGCCAGGCGCGAGGCTCGATCGATTTCGATCTGCCCGCGCCCGAAATCGAGTTCGACGAGCAGGGCCGCATGATCGGCGTGACCCGCTCGGAGCGCAACATCGCTCATCGCATTATCGAAGAGTTCATGCTGGCGGCCAACGAAACGGTCGCCGGCCATCTGGAGCGCTGCGGCACGGCCACGCTTTATCGCGTGCACGAACAACCGGACCCCAAGAAGGTGCTGGAATTCGAAGAGATCGCGGCCGCTTTCGGCCAGTCGCTCGGCATCGAGCTGCCCGCGGTCCATCGGCAGCGCGTCCACGCTCGCGAGCAGCGCGACCGCCATCCGCGCTTCGAGCAGCAGATTGAAGCTGCGACCTTCAAGATCACCTCGCGGCATTATCAACGGCTCGCCGAACGCATTGCTGGCAGGCCCGAGGAACGCATCCTCTCTTACCTCATGCTGCGCTCGCTCAAGCAGGCGCGTTATTCCGAGGAAAACCTTGGGCACTTCGCGCTGGCCTCGCCCACTTATACGCATTTCACCTCGCCCATTCGCCGTTACCCGGACCTGGTTGTGCACCGCACGCTGAAGGCTCTGCTTGCCGAACAGGGCGGATCAACCGCTGTGGGTCGCGCCAGCGCCGGGTTTGCGTCTCGCGCACTCGGCGCAACGCCGAGCCGCGCGGTTGCCATCGAGGCCGGGGAGAGCGACCGCGCATCGGGCTGCGAAGGCGGCGTGCGAATGGAGAACGCCGAACTGCAGGCGCTCGGCCTGGAAACGTCCGAGTCCGAGCGCCGCGCCGCGGACGCCGAACGCGAGCTTGTGGACTGGAAGAAAGTCGTCTTCATGTCGGAGCGGCTGGGCGACGAATTCGAGGCGCTAGTTATCAGCCTCACCCGCCATGGATTCTTTGTGGAGCTCATCGATCTCTTCGTGGAAGGATTCGTTCCGCTCGACACGCTGCAAGACGACCGTTACGTTTACCGTGAGAATCTACGCGCCATCGTAGGACTGGATTCGAAATTGACCTATCACCTGGGCGATCGATTGCGAGTGCGCCTTGATCGAATCGACCGCGTCGACAATCGCCTGGAGTTCTCGGTGACTGAAACACAGGAGGACTAGTCGTATTGCGATGCTGGTTCTACGTGCAAAGAGGAACTCAGCGCAGGGGGCACAGAGAGCACGGAGAAGATCTCTGCGGCCTCCGTGATCTCTGGGGTGAGATC
>Ga0335078_10013188_pt1 | contig 12249 bp, 12 predicted proteins | sample Lox_Sample_32_FD_206711 | JGI IMG/M metagenome (GOLD analysis project Ga0335078, IMG submission 206711) | Soil microbial communities from Loxahatchee National Wildlife Refuge, Florida, United States - Lox_Sample_3.2 | ecosystem: Environmental > Terrestrial > Soil > Wetlands | place: USA... | reverse complement strand
CAACGGCCAACGCACCGGCGTCGCCTCGTGGCTCGCCGCGCCCGCGCCTCTGGGCGCGCTGGACTTCATTTCTCCGCAAGCCACGCTCGCCTGGGCCGCCGTGGTGAAGCAGCCTACGGCGATCATCGATGAGATCATGGCCGCGCAGCAAAACAACCCGGCCTTCGCGCAGCATCTGGCGGAAGTTCAGGCTCTGCTCGGTGTGGATATCCGCAACGACCTGGCGGCCGCGCTGGGCGGCGACTTCGCCGCGGCGCAGGATGGCCCGCTGCTGCCCTTCCCCTCCTGGAAGGTGGCCGTGGAAGTCTACGACCCGGTGAAGCTGCAATCCACCATCCAGAAACTGGTGGACGCCGCCAACACTCAGGCCGCCGCGCACGGCTCGCCCGGAATCACTCTCCAGGAGTCCACCGCCAACGGCCGGACTTACTATACGCTCTCCAGCCAGAGCACTAAGCCGTTGCCGCAAGTCTGCTACACCTATACGGATGGCTACCTGCTGGCCGGGTCCAGCCAGGCGCTGCTCGATACCGCCATCCAGAATCGCGCCAGCGGTTACACGCTGCCGCGCTCGACCACGTTCACCAATCTGATCCCGCACGACCAGTACGCCAACTTCTCGGCGATGGTCTATTACAACGCCTCCACACTCACGCCCCTGTTGGAGCAGTTCAGCCAGCAGCCGGGTGTGCAGGAGCTGGCTGCGAACCTGAAGCCGACCCTCATCGCCGCCTACGGCGAGAACGACCGCATCACCTTCGCCACCAATGGCAGCCTCTTCACCACCTTCGGCAACATGAGCCTGCTGCAATTGCTCCAGAAGCCCGGAACGGCGGGAACTCGGCTACACTAATGTGCGTACCTACAGCAGGTGTTAGGTTTTAGGTGTTGGGTGTTGGCAAACGCACAGCAAACCATAGAACGGTTTGCCATAACCCATCACCTATAACCCATCACCCGCTTCCAATATGCCGCCAGTCATTGAGCTCGACAACCTAGAGGTCCGGTTCGGCGAGCGGCCCATTCTGAAGAAACTGAATGGCTCGCTCACCGGCCGGGCCATCGGTCTTTTAGGACCGAACGGCGCTGGAAAGTCCACCCTCATCAACACGCTCCTCGGATTCCACCGGCCCTTCGCGGGTACGGCGCGCATTTTCGGCATGGACATCCGCACCCAGGCCAAGAGCGTCCGCGGCCTGCTGGGCTACATGCCGGAAAACGATGCCTTCATCGCCGGCATGACGGGCGTGCATTTTGTGCGCCTGATGGCCGAGATCGCCGGTCTGCCCGCCGAGCAGGCCATGGAACGGGCCCACGAGGCGTTCTTCTGGGTGGGACTCGGTGAAGCGCGTTACCGGCAACTGGGCACCTACTCGCTGGGCATGAAGCAGATGGCCAAGCTCGCACAGGCCATCACGCACGGCCCCAAGCTGCTGTTCCTCGACGAACCCACCAACGGCCTCGATCCGCCCGCCCGCGCGCGCATGATCCAGCTCATTCAGGAAATCCGCGACCGCGGCGAACTCAGCTTGATCCTTTCCTCTCACCTGCTGCGCGATGTCGACGAGTGCTGCGACGAAGTCCTCATCCTCAAGGAAGGCCGCATCGCCGCCTATTGCAACCTGGAGGAAGAGCGCAGCGCCAATCGCAAATTCCTGGAACTGGAAACCCGCGGCGCCAACGGCACCTTCACCGCCGCCCTCGAGCGCCTGGGCTGCGAAGCCGCCGCATTTCCGAATGGCCGCATGAAACTGGTGATGCCCGATGGCGTCGAAGTCCGCCAGCTTTACGCGCTGGCCGCCGAGCAGAACGTCCAGATCCGCCGCCTGAACCACAAGCGCGACTCGCTCGAAGACATTTTCCTGAAAGCCATGGAGGTGCCCAATGGCGGTGTTTAAGCACGCGTATAAAGGCTACGAGGGCCCGCTCACACCCGCCTGGTCGCGCTTCCTCATCCTGCCGCGCTACTCCATCGCGGAGTTGCGCCGCTCGCGCTTCTACAACATGTTCTTCCTGGCGTCCATGCTCGCCCCCGTCATCTTCGCGCTGATCATCTATATCCAGCACAACCTCAGCGCGGTGAAACTTCTGGACATCCGCCACCTGGTCGAGATCAACGCGCACTTCTTCCTGAACTTCCTGGGCTGGCAAAGCATGATGGTCTTCTTCCTGGCGGCCTTCGTCGGGCCTGGACAGATTTCGCCCGACTTGGCCAACGGCGCCCTGCCGCTCTACCTGGCGCGCCCGTTTTCGCGGGCTGAATACGTGCTCGGCAAGATGTCCGTGCTGCTGATCCTGATGTCGTTCATGACCTGGATTCCCGGCCTGCTGCTCTACATCCTGCAGGGCGCGCTGGAAGGCAACGGCTGGCTGTGGCAGAACCTGCGCATCGCCGCCGCGATATTCCTGGCCTCCTGGATCTGGATTCTGCTGCTCTCGCTGCTGGCCCTGGCGCTGTCGGCCTGGGTGAAGTTCAAGCCCCTGGCCGGCGGTCTGCTCTTCGGCGTCTTCTTCGTGGCCGGCGGCTTTGCCGGCGCCATCAACGTCACGCTGCGCACCCACTGGGGCAGCCTCATCAATCTCAGCCACCTGATCGGCGCCGTGTGGGCATCGCTCTTTGAGCAGCCCATGCATCGCGGCTCCGGCGCGGTCTTCTTCCGTGCGCCCGCCGGAGAAATCCCCGTGTGGTGCTGCTGGGTGGCCCTGCTGGCCATTTGCGCCTTCTGCCTGTACGTGCTGTCGCGCAAGATTCGCGGCGCGGAGGTGGTGCGATGAGCGAGCCGCGCATCGTCTTTGACAATGTCTCGCGCTTCTACGGCGAGGTGCTGGGCGTCAATCGCGTGAACTTGTCCATCCCGCCGGGCATTACCAGCCTGGTCGGGCCGAACGGCTCGGGCAAGACCACACTCATGAACCTGATGACCGGACTGATCCGGCCAACGCGTGGCACGGTCAGCGTGCTGGGCATCCCGCCCGGCCGTCCCGAAGAGCTATTCCGCAAGACCGGCTATTGCACGCAATTCGACGCCTTTCCAAAAGGCCTGACCGGCTTCCAGTTCATCTACTCCTTCCTGCTGGTGCACGGCATGGTGGAATCGGAAGCCGCCCGGCTCGCACGGGAAGCTCTCGAGCGCGTCTCCATGATGGAAGCCGCCGGCCGTCCCGTGGCCGCTTACAGCAAAGGCATGCGGCAGCGCATCAAGCTGGCGCAGGCCATCGCCCACCGGCCCACGGTGCTGGTGCTCGACGAGCCGTTAAACGGCCTCGATCCCATGGCCCGCGCCGAAACCATCGCGCTCTTCAAGCAATGGGGCGAGGAGGGCCGCCACGTCATCGTCTCCAGCCACATCCTGCACGAAGTCGATCGCATCTCCGACCAGGTGATCCTGCTAAGCCAGGGTTACGTGGTTGCCGAAGGCCAGATCCAGGGCGTGCGCAGCGAAGTGAAGGACCAGCCCATGCAGATCCTGGTGCGCTGCGACAAGCCTGCCATGCTGGCCGCGCGCCTCTTCGAGCAGGACCACGTGGTGGAAGCCAAAGTCTCGGGCGATGGCAAAGGCCTGCTGGTGCGCACGCACGACGCCGACAGCCTGTACCTGCTGCTCAACCGCATCGTGCTCGATAACGGCCTGGAAGTCGAAGCTGTGGCGCCCGCCGATGACGACGTCAACTCCGTTTACCAATACCTGATCGGAACCGAGGGAGGCGCCGCATGAACTGGAGCCAAATCACCAACCAGCCCTGGATGCTCTGGCGCCGGCAGGTGGCCGCCATCCTGCGCCTGGAATTGAAGAAGAGCCTGTTTTCGAAACGGGCCTGGTGGATCTACATCCTCACACTGGGTCCGGTCGTTATCACCGGCTTGCACTCCCTCATCAACGGCGACGGTCATCACACCATCGGCGAAGACTACATGATTTTCGCCGGCATCTATCAGGTTTACTTCCTGCGCCTGGGCATCTTCTTCGGCTGCCTGGGCATTTTCTCGAACCTGTTCCGCGCCGAAGTTCTCGAGCGCACGCTGCACTATTACTTCATGTCGCCCGTCCGCCGGGAAGTGCTGGCCATCAGTAAATATGTTGCCGGCCTGATCGCCGCGGTCGTGTACTTCACCGGCAGCGTGGTGCTGAGCTTCCTGTTCATCGCCGCCCATTGGGGACCGGTCTTCCAGCAATACCTGATGCACGGGCCGGGCATGCAGCAATTGGGCCGCTATGCGCTCACCACCGTGCTGGCCTGTATCGGCTATGGCTCGGTGTTCATGCTCACGGGCGTGCTCTACCGCAACCCCATGATTCCCGCCGCGGTGGTGATGGTTTGGGAGAACCTGAATCCGTTCCTGCCATCGCTGCTGAAGAAGTTCAGCGTCATCTTCTATCTGAAGTCGCTCTGTCCGGTGAGCGATATTCCCGCGGAAGGTCCGTTGGCCTTCCTCGTCACGGCCACCAATCCGACTCCGGCCTGGCTGGCCATTCCCGGCTTGCTGCTGGTCTCCGCGCTGCTGCTCACCTACGCCGCGGCGAAGGCCCGCAAGCTGGAGGTGAGCTATAGCGAATGATGTAGCCCACGTCCTCCGACGCCTGCGTGCCGCCGGCAGCGCGCATAACATCGCCGGCATGGCGCGCTTCGGCATCCGCCGCGTAAAAGCCTATGGCGTGGCGGCGCCCGCGATCGAGTCGATCGCCAGGGAAGTGCGCCACAATCCCGAGATGGCCGCCACCCTGTGGTCGACCGGTATCCTGGAAGCCCGCTGTGTGGCCACCCTGATCGCCGACCCCCTCGCAATCCTGGAAGACGAAGTCGAGCGCTGGGTGCACGATTTCGATTGCTGGGCCGTGTGTGACTCGGCTTGCCTCAAGCTGTTGTGGAAGACGCCGTTTGCCTGGCGCAAGGTGCGCGAGTGGTCCAGCCGCGAGCCGGAATACGAACGGCGTGCCGCGTTCGCCTTGCTTGCGGCGCTGGCGGTCCACGACAAGCAGGCCACCAACACGCAGTTCCGCTCTGCGCTGAAGCTCGTCGTCAAGGCAGCCGACGACGATCGCAACTTCGTGAAAAAGGCGGTCAACTGGGCGCTGCGCCAGACAGGCAAACGCAACGCGGCACTGCACCAGGCGGCCATCGAAGTGGCTGAGCGGCTGGCCGATTCCCAATCGCGCTCCGCACGCTGGATCGGCCACGACGCCTTGCGTGAACTGCGCCAAAAAATGCCGCTGACACCGTAACCATTCGAGGCTGCGCCACATCAATTCTACAATCGCATCAGGAAGGACGAGGAACCCGCTTTTTTCATGACTTTTTGCATCCTCCCCCGAAAGTGTACCCTCCTGGGTCTTTTGCTAACGACGCTGGTAGCCGGACAAACCCCGGACCCCGCCCCGACCCTGGCGCCGGCACAGAATTCCGCAGTGCCGGAAAAGCAGGATAAGCGCGTATTTGGCGTGTTTCCGAACTACCGGACCGCGGATGGAAATGTGCCCTTCGCACCGATCAGCGCCCGCCAGAAACTGGTGATCGGGCTCAAGGATTCCTTTGATGGGCCAGTCTACCCGGTCGCCGGCGCCTTCGCGCTGCTCTATCAGGCCGAGGACCAGAACCCGTCATTCGGACCGGGCCTAAGGGGCTACGCGCGGCGCTATGGGACGGCCCTGGGCGACCAGACCATCGGCAACATGATGACGGAAAGCATAATGCCCGCCTTGCTGCGCCAGGACCCGCGCTACTTCCGGATCGGCAGCGGCCGAGGCAGCGTGCTGCACCGGACCGCATACGCGCTATCGCGTATCTTCGTCACACGCACGGACAGCGGCGCCCCTACTTTCAATTTCTCGGAATGGCTGGGCAACGCCACAGCCGCGACGATTGGGAACGCCTACTATCCGGACGGCCGCACCGCGTCCGACACTGCCCAGCGGCTGGGAATCGCCTGCGCTACCGACGCCTTCTCCCAGGTCATGAAGGAATTCTGGCCGGATGTGAAGCGCAAGCTGTCTCGCAAGAAGGACTAGCGGCGTCCGACCATCAGTCGAAATCGAGTTTGGTCTTGGAACCCCCCAACTCGATCGCGGTGAGGTGCTGAGTATCTCCTTTCTTGGTGGTCTCGACCGCAGTCAAGCTGTATTTCTTGGCGACTGTTTGGATCTTGACCGGCTCGCTGGTGCGTTTGCCGCTTTCTTCGTTGATGAAAAGGGCCTTCGATCCATTGACCTTCAATGTGTAGTCGCCCGCCGCCAACTTGGTGTTGCCGGCCATGGTTGGGCTGGCGAGATCGATGTCGTAAGACTTGGCGCTCGCAATCGGCAGGGTGAACAGCGCCACCGCTCCGAGCAGAAGAAGCCACTTCATTCTTGTATTCTCCTCCTGCTTATCGAGACGGCCCGGAGCAAATAATCGTGACTACCGTCTGGAGGGGAGATCGCGGCTAAAATCGCACTGAGTGCGCATATGCACATTCGAAGAGGCAACCGGATACAATCGCATTCGGCATGACCTGCAACAGCCAAGGAGGTATAACGTGAAGCGTCGAGAATTCTTTTCGGCACTCGGGGCGGCCGGTTCCATAGCCGCTGCTGGCGGCGCATTTGCCACGCCTTCCCCGGAAGCGCGCAAGCGCCCCGGCATCGGGTGCGTGAGCTGGAACTTCCACAGCCTCGCTCCGGGCGCGCACCCCGAGGAAGCCATCGACATCATCGGCAGCCTGGGGTTCGACGGCATCGAACTGATCGCCAACTCTCGTCAGGACGTTGACGACTACTGGACCGATGCCACCATCAGCCGCGTGCGAAAGCAGTTGGAACGGAATCACCTGGTGCTGAATCAGTTTCCATTTTTCCAGCCGGTGGTGGAAGGCTTGACCAGCCGCAATGCGGATGAGCGAAATCGCAGCCTGGACTACTTTGAACGCGGTTGCCTCATCGGCAAGAAACTGGGGGCACCCATGGTCAATATCGTCGCGCCCTGGGCGCGGGAACTGAGCACACCCTCGACGGAGTACCTGCCGCGCTACTTCATGGGTGATCCGAAGCCGGGAGAGAAGTTCCACATCGATATCGCGCCCGGCTACGATTACGCACTACTATGGCGCCTGTTCACCCAGACGATGCTCGCCTGCCTGGACCGCGCCAAGGCCCACGGGATGAGGTTCTCCATCGAGAACCATACCCACACCATGATGCCCGTAACGGACAGTTTCCTGAGGCTGTGGGACGCCGTCCACGATCCCGCGCTGGGCTGCAATCTCGATTGCGGATGGGCCATGAATCAGCGCGAATATCCACCCGTGGCGATTCACAAATTAGACCGTCACCTGATGAATGTCCACGTGCGCGACATCGACGCCACGATGCGCGATTACGTGCCCATCGGACAAGGGGTGATGGATTTCAAGGCCATCGCCGATGCGGTAGAGGCCGTCGGTTTCACCGGCTTTCTGTCGCTGGAGCAGGACGGCTCCAAGGAAGACATGAAAGTGACCTGCCGGCGCTACATCAGCACCATGCGGCAGTACCTTTCCTGAGCGGCGGATCAGCGAACTTCCAGTGCCTTGTCGCACTCTTCAATCGCACGGTTGACGTGATCCAGGGCCTTGGCGCGATGTCCCCGGAACTCGTGCGTGGCGTTTTGCAATTCCATGCGGGCCTCTTCCAGATGCCTGCGGGCGGCGCGGATGCGCGGGTGATCCCCTTGCGTGAAGGCAGGCGTCGACAGCCCAAGTCCGAACGCAATTAACATTGCGGTGATGATCCACAGTTTCTTCATATTCCTCCTTTGATACGGATGCCTGATCCGATGCGAAACAGGATATCACCACGTAGGCATTGCATCCAAGCCATCCGGGTTATTATTGGTCATGCAATTCACGCGTCGCGGGTGGCTTTCCCGATGCGCCGGCATCACCGCGTGGGCGGAGATCGCGGCGGCGCAACAGTACGCCCAGAAGGCGGTGCGTTCCGCCAAGCCTCCGTCTTTCCAAACCCTGGATCGAGCCACGGCCCGCGAGATCGAGGCGCTCACGTCGCAGATAATCCCCTCTGGAGACGGTCCGGGCGCGCGCGAAGCAGGTGTGATCTATTTCATCGATCGCGCGCTCAGCGACTTCGATGCGGACCAGCGCGAGGCATACCTCGGAGGGATGGCTGCCGTCGAGGACAAACGCCGGGAATTGTTCCCGGATTCGACCAGCATTGCGGCACTCGACAACGAGCAGCAGATCGCGCTCGTGCGGAGCATCGAAAACACCGCGTTCTTCGAGTTGCTGCGCACCCACACGCTCTTTGGCTTCCTCGGCGACCCCAGCTACGGAGGCAATCGCGATCGGATCGGCTGGAAACTGATCGGCTTTGACGGCCGCATGGCCTATCAGCCGCCGTTCGGTTATTACGACGCGCAGGCGAAAGGCGGACGATCATGAGTGGCGCCCGGTTCCGGCCATCCGAGGCGGTCGATTTTCTGGTGATTGGAGCCGGCGCCGCCGGCGGAGTGATGGCGAAAGAGTTGTCCACGGCGGGTTTTCGCGTGGTCGTGCTGGAGCAGGGTCCGTATCTGGGTGAGACGGATTACACGCACGACGAGATCAAGTACACCTACCAGCCGGGTCTCACCAACGATCCCAAGACGCAGCCCATCACCTATCGTAGAAGCGCGTCGGAACCGGCCAAACGCGTCAAGGCCATCGAGTACGGACGGCAGGTGGGCGGCGGCAGCGTACACTTTACCGCCAATTACTGGCGGTTCCACGAAAGCGATTTTCGGGAGCGCAGCCTGTTTGGCGAAGTTCCTGGCACGGGGCTGGCCGATTGGCCGATTCAATACGCCGAACTGGAACCCTACTATACGAAAGCCGAATACGAGCTGGGCATTTCCGGACTGGCCGGCGCGAATCCCTTCGAGGCTCCGCGGTCGCACCCGTACCCGCTGCCGCCCATGCCAGTCAAGTCTTCGGGCGTGATTTTCGAGCGCGCCACCCGCAAGTTGGGGCTGCACCCCTATCCTGCACCGGTGGCCATCCTGTCGCAGCCTTATCGCGGCCGGGGAGCGTGCGTGCACTGCGGTTTCTGCGAGTCCTTCGGCTGTGAAATGCGCGCCAAGTCAAGCTCCCTGGTGACCGTGATTCCGGCGGCGGAGAAGACCGGGCGGTGCGAAGTCCGGCCGCATGCTTACGTGCGCAAAATCGAAATTGGCACTGACGGCCGCGTGACCGGCGCGCTGTACTTCGACGGCCGGCGGCGCGAGGTCTTCCAGCGGGCGAAGGCCGTGGTTCTGTGTGCCAACGGCGTCGAGACCGCGCGCCTGCTTCTGCTCTCGAAATCGAGTCGTTTCCGGCAGGGCTTGGCCAACTCCAGTGGCCTGGTCGGGAAGTACTTGATGTGGGACAACGGCACCTTCGCCAGCGGTCTGTTCGATCATCCCTTGAACGAGTACAAAAGCATCCAGGTGACGCGGGTCATCCACGATTATTACGAGGCGGACCCCAAGCGCGGCTTTTACGGTGGCGGCGGGATTGACGCGCGTTTCGATTTCTATCCGGCCGGCTTTGCCCTGCACGGGCTTCCCGAAGGCGCGCCCAAATGGGGAGCCGAATATAAGAGGATGCTGCGGACGTATTTCACGCATACGATGAGCCTGCTGTCACACAGCACCTCGCTGCCTCAGGAACGCAACACGATCACGCTCGATCCTGATGTGAAGGACGCCTGGGGCTTGCCCGCGACGAGTATCACATTCGACTACCACCCGGATGACGTCTCGACGATGCGCTGGCTGCTGGCGAAGCAGGTTGAAATCCTGCAAGCCGCGGGGGCCAGAAAGATCTGGACGATGGGCTTTACGGTCGCGGATAACATGCCATCGCGGCATCTGATGGGCACCTGCCGTATGGGCAATGATCCGCAACGCTCCGTCGTGGATCGCTACCATCGTGCGCACGATGTCGCAAATCTGCTGATCGTCGATGGCAGCAGTTTCGTCACTTCCGGAAGGCAGCAGCCGACGGCGACGATCCAGGCCCTGGCGTACCGCGCAGCCGATTTTGCGATACAGGCAGCCAAGCGCGGGAATCTCGGGTAGGGCGGGCCTCAGTTCCCCGTGCCCGCCGTCGCCGGGTGTGCTTCCGCACCTTCCCGCCTCCGCGGCTGGGGCTTCGGCAGCGTCTGGCGCGGCAGCATCTCATCGCGTGTGGCCGCGTCGTAAACCACCGCGGCCATGATGGCGGATGCCTCCATCAAATCCCCGGGCTGCAAATGGTCGTACATGTCGGCGCTCGAATGATGCGTCTCGCTGCCATAGTCCAACGGATCCTGAATAAACTGGAAACCGGGCAGGCCCACGGCGTCGAACGATAGGTGGTCGGTCCCGCCGGTATTCCGGATGGTCACCGTGTTCGCCCCATAATCCCTGAACGGGTCCAGCCACGCCTGAAAGATCGGCCGCATCATGTCGTTGCCCTGCAAATAGACGCCGCGGATTTTGCCGGTGCCGTTATCCAGGTTGAAGTACCCGGATAGCCTGGCATGCTCCGGCTTGAGCGCCATGGTCTCGCGGTCGGCGAAGTGCTCCTTCACGTATGCGCGCGATCCCAGCAGCCCCTCTTCTTCTCCGGTCCACAGCGCCATGCGCACCGTGCGCGCCATCTTCAGGTCCAGCGTCTTCAGGATGCGCATGGCCTCCAGCACCACGGCGCTGCCCGCCCCGTTATCGGTCGCGCCCGTGCCGAAGGTCCAGGAGTCCAGGTGCGCGCCCAGCATCACCACTTCGTCTTTCCTGGTCGTGCCCGGCAGTTCGCCGATCACGTTGAACGAATCCTCGGTGTCGTCCAGGAACTTGTTCTGAATGTCGAAGGACAGCGTCACCGGGACCTTCTTTTCCACCAGCCGCGCAATGCGGTTGTACTGCTCCACCTCCAGCGAGACCGAAGGCGGCGGCAGAGGCCGCTTGGGGTCCTGCGATCCGGCCGCGGCGCCGAATACGATGCCGCTGGTGGCGCGATAGCTCGGCGTGAGCGTCACGAGCACGCCTTCATCCGTGAGGAACCGATTCACCTTGTCACGGAATTTCTCGCGCTCTTCGCGATTGAAGCGCCGCCGTGGCGGCTGCCCTGGAATCAGCGGAATCGGATTGGCAAACGGCGAGCGCGCCGAAGGGTCTGGCGCCAGGGATTCCGCCGCCAGTTGCTCGTCCGTGAAGCGCCGCAGATCCGGCTCGTCCTCCGGGGCCAGCGGCCGCACATCCTCCAGCAGCGCAATCTTGCCTTTCAGCTTTCCCTTGAGCTTGGCGAAGTCCTCATCGGTCCTAATGACCGCCATCACGGGTTCACCGCTGACCGTTCCGTGCGTACCGGGCGACCACGGCCGCGCAAATCCCACCAGCGGCGTGTACTCCGGCTCTTTCTGTTCCGCCTCGAAGTGCAGGCACTGCCAACCTCTTCCAAACGGCCCCCATTTCTCCAGGTGCGGATCGGCCAAGCCCCACTCCGTCATGCGGCGAACAGCCCACTCCGCGGCCGCCTTCAAACCAGGCGAGCCTGTCAGACGCGGCCCGTAAACGTCCGTCAGATAGAAGGCGTTCTCCATCACCTTGGAGTCGTGAAGCTCCTCGGCCTTGATGCGGTTCATGATATACAGATCCACCTTCTCCTGAGCCAGGAGCACGGGCGCCAACAGAAAGGGCAGCAGAAGTCTCATAGTCCTGATGAGATTATCACAGTGTGGTGGTTTCTTCCGCAGCCTGCCGGACTGTAAGCCGGTTTCTGTGCCCTTTTGAGGCGGCAGCCATTCCTCTGGACCGGACATTGCTGTCCGGCTCTAGCGACCTACCCGAGAGTTCCACGGAGCGGGCCGCTCCTCCTCTCCTATTTGGTCTTGCTCCGCGTGGGGTTTGCCCTGCCGGCCGGATTGCTCCGCCCGCGGTGCGCTCTTACCGCACCATTTCACCCTTACCCGAAACCTTCGCTCCGGGCGGTGTATTTTCTGTGGCACTTTCCGTCAAGGCCCCGTCGCCAGGACCCTGCCCGGCCGTTAGCCGGCACGCTGCCCTGTGGAGACCGGACTTTCCTCCCGTTTCCGGGCGGCTGCCCGTCCGGCAGGCTACGGCTACGATTATCCCACTTTTGTATGGGATCACCCATTCGCCGGCGGTCCTGTAAGTACCTCGGCATCGCCGCCCGAAGAACACCGTTGTATCCTGAAATATCGATCGTCTAAGGAAACACGCGCAAAACGGGGCGACTCGCGCCGCATGATTAGGCGGAGTCGCTTC
>Ga0335078_10013187_pt1 | contig 12250 bp, 8 predicted proteins | sample Lox_Sample_32_FD_206711 | JGI IMG/M metagenome (GOLD analysis project Ga0335078, IMG submission 206711) | Soil microbial communities from Loxahatchee National Wildlife Refuge, Florida, United States - Lox_Sample_3.2 | ecosystem: Environmental > Terrestrial > Soil > Wetlands | place: USA: Florida... | reverse complement strand
TTCATGTTCGCAGCACAAATCTTACAGGACCGACAGAGTGTTCGATTTAGCAAGTGCGCAGAGATGAGAAAGGCGCCGCCGAAAAGGGTAATCCCAACTAAAACGCTGCTGAGGTTTCTTCCCAGCTTTGGCTCTTCGAAATTTCTGCTTTATCGTACCACTCAAATCCCTTAAACTCTTACCTCTTTGAATTTCAACTCTTCAACTTCTGCCCAGGAGCTTCATGCCACTTTACCAGGCCATCGTCCTTGCTGTAATTCAAGGTCTCACCGAATTCTTGCCCATCTCCAGCACCGCGCACCTGGCGTTGTTTCCCTGGTTCGCCGGTTGGGAGGACCCTGGCCTTACATTTGACGTCGCCCTTCACGCCGGCACGCTGGTGGCGGTATTGCTCTACTTTTGGAAGACGTGGCTGGAGATGCTGGGTGCCGCCGCCGGGCTTGGGCCCAAGGGCGATCCCAAAACCAAAGTGAACCGCCGGCTGTTCTGGTATCTTGTCGTCGGCACCATCCCCGGAGCCATTTTCGGATTTCTCTTCGAGAGCAAGGCGGAGGATGCGTTTCGCACGCCCATTGTCATCGGCCTGGCGCTGATCATCGTGGCCCTGGTGATGTGGGCGGGTGAACGCGCCAGCACTCGACGCGAACATTCGCTGGGCGAAATCTCGCTGGCCGACTCCATCTGGATCGGCGCCGCCCAGGCGCTGGCGGTGATCCCCGGCGTCTCGCGCTCGGGCATCACGATGTCAGCCGGACTTTTTCGCGGGCTCGATCGCGAGACCGACGCGCGCTTTTCCTTCCTGCTTTCCACACCCATCGTTGCCGGCGCAGTTCTGAAGAAAGGCTTGGAGCTGCGGCACAGCGGCGTGGCGCCCGACATGCGCTTGCCGTTCGTCGCAGGAGTCATCGTCTCCGGCCTCGTCGGCTATGTGGTGATCGCCTGGTTCATCCGCTATTTGAGTCGCAGCACCTTCAAGCCGTTCATCTACTACCGGCTGGCGCTGGGCGTAGTGGTGCTGGGATGGTTCCTCGCGCGCGGACACTGAGGTGATGGAGTAATCGGGCGATTGATGTGATTTGTGATTGAGTGATCGGGTGATTGAGTGACTGGGATTGGTGGAAACGTCGTTAACAATCGCAGATGACCCGATGACACAGTGACTCAATCACCCACTCACCATTCGTCCCATGACCCACACCCTCCTGATCGACACTGACACCGCCTCCGACGACGCGGTGGCGCTCATCATGGCCTTGCGCGCCAGCGGCGTTCGCGTGGCAGCCATCACCACCGTGGCCGGCAACGTCAATCTCGATCAGGCCACCCGCAACGCACTTTACACGGTCGAGCTCTGCGACGCTCCCGTTCCGGTTTATGCGGGCGCGGCGAAACCTCTGGTGCGGGCGCACGAAGACGCTACCTGGTTTCACGGCCGCGACGGTCTGGGCGACCACGGCTATCAACCGTCGCGGCGGGCGCCAGAAGCAGAGCACGCGGTCGACGCCATCATACACACCCTCGAAGCGAACGAGGGCCTGACTCTGGTCACGTTGGGTCCACTAACGAACGTCGCTTTGGCGCTGGCGGAGAAGCCCGATATCGCGGCCAAGGTCAACCGCTGCGTTGTGATGGGAGGAGCGCCGTGTTGCGAAGGCAACGTCACCCCGGCCGCAGAGTTCAACATCTGGGTCGACCCGGAAGCCGCCCGAATGGTCTTCCACACTGGCCTCCAGGTAGAGCTCATCGGCTGGCAGCTTTGCCGGGGCGAAGCCGTGCTGAACCCTACCGAGATTGAGATGATCGCAGGATGGCCGAGCGAGCGGGCGCAGTTCGCCATCACCAGCAACAGCTTCGCGCGGAAAGCGCTTATGACGCAGACCGGCGAGGATGGCATCTGCCTCCCTGATCCCGTAGCTATGGCGATCGCCCTCGATCCCACCATCGGCACGAGCTGGAGCGAGCACTACGTTGACGTCGAGACTCGGAGCGACCTCACCCGCGGGATGACAGTGGTCGATCGGCTCAACGTCGCAGACGATCCGCGGAATCGCGCCGTGTGGTCGTCGCTAATCGATCGGAAGCGAAATGCAAAAGTATGCTGGGCGATCGACATCGGGCGCTGGAAGGAATTGTTGTATACCGCCCTGCGCTGACTGACGAGTTCACGCTGCCGATACACAGCTAAAGGGTGCGCTAAAAGCTAGGGCGCGTCACGCTGCTCATCATATTTGCCGTTCTCAACCCGACTTCGGCACACTCCCAATCACCTCGCCTTCCGCAGAGCCCTCCGGTCGCTGCCCCTGTTCCAAGTTCCTCAGGCAGCCCAGCCAGTGCTCCCCTCACCTCCCCGCCACCGAAGCTTACGGGCGTTCAAGATCCCAGACGCACTCTAATCGGCTGAAGAAATTTATTGACAACATAGTAATATATGTGGTAGTCACTATGTTACATCAAACTCCACGCCCTGGTCGGCGCCTTCCGGATGGTCAACCGGAAGTGGCGGTGCCGGCTGAAGAGCGAATTGGGAAGCGCCGGACGGGCCGGCGTGTGGCAACTTCGGTCGAGGCGCGCCTCAGGCCCTATCCGGAGTTGGTTCGGGACAGAGAGCTGCCGAAAGAGCCGCCGCTGGAATTGGCTGGTCTCGCGAGATGTGGGAACCTGACGCGCCGCGCTGACAAACCTCGGCGATGACGATGAGTTCGACGATATAGACGAACTTCTTGAGGATGAAGGCGGGTTTGAGGATGAGAACGAACCAATGACCTCTAAGGTACGTTGCTACTATGGCTTAAGCTGTGGAAAAGGGGTCGAATTTCCGAACTTTCGAGGGGGTCGAACTCAATTTAGTAAGCCTTTTAGGTACAGTACCTTACGTCGAAATCAGCCGCTTTTGTAACATTTTTGCCGAAACTTCCTTAGTTGGCAAAATCGCGACCCTATCCGGCGCAGGTAAAAGTGCCTGGGGGCTCTGCCCCGCGATGTATAATGCGTATCGCGCTATGAGCCTTCCTGACGCTTCTCGCTGGGCAGCACAAACTCTCGGGAGAAGGGTTCGCGCCGGGTTCCGGCTTCTCCTCATCGCTATGGCGTTATTTGGGGTTTCGCGCCGGCACTCCGCGCCGGGCCTGGCCGCGGCCGCAGCCAACTCGCCAACTGGCGCAGGGGCACCGGCAGACGCCAGCATCACAAGCGCCCAAGTTCAACGTCTGCGCAACCTTGGTAAAGCCTACTACGAACAGGGAAAGTACGACGACGCCGTCGCGCAATTTGAAAAGGTTGTCGGGTCCGGCAAGGCCTTTCCCACCGATCATCTCGACTTGGGGCTCGCGCTCCTGCAAGACAACCAACTCGATCAGGCTCTCGGCGAGCTCACCACCGCCCTGCAGATGGAGCCCAAGCTCCTGGCCATCCACTACAACCTGGGCGTTCTCTATAAGCGCGAACTGCGCTACCCGGACGCAGAAGCTGAGTTCCGGCACGTGACGGGAGCCAACCCGAGCGACCCGGCGGCCTGGTTCAACCTGGGCACCGTCTGCTTCGCGGAGAAGAAATTGCCCGAAGCGCTGGATGCCTTTAAGCGCGTCACTGACATGGGATTTGGCCGGGGACAGAACTTTTACGTGGCCGCCACTTTTCACGTTTTCACCATCCTGACGCGCCTGAGGCGGCCGGAGGAGGCGCAAAAGTACCTGAAGCTCAACCAATCCCTGCGCGACAAGGTGCCGAATATCTCCATTCAGTATCCGGCGCTCGAGGCGGGCCGCTACGGCGCCATCATCGTGCCGACGGCGGCTCCTGCGGCCCCTCAATCGCCCGGCCTCGCGCCTCCAGTGCTGATCGACGTCACTAGGCGCCTGGGAATACGGGCCTCGCGGCGGTCCAGTTCACCGACTGTCTCAAAGATGAAAGCCGGAGAATATTCGCTCGATTTCGCCCGCCGAGCTATTCTGCCAGTCTTTCCCTCGTTCATTGCGACCGGCGACTATGACGGTGACGGCCACGTCGACATTTACGTTGTACACCCGGGGGGGCGCAATCAACTGCTGCACAACAACGGCAACGGCGCCTTCACGGACGTCACCGAAAAGGCCGGAGTGGCGGGTGACGGGCGGGGCGTGTCGGCGGTGTTCGCGGACTACGACAATAGCGCCCATCCGAGCCTGCTGGTCGCGGGTTTGGGCGGAGTCACGGTGTACCACAATCGCGGCGACGGCACCTTCACCGACGAAACGGCCAAGGCGGGGCTCGGCGCCAGACCCGGCGAGCTCGATACACGCGTGATCGCCTTTGACTCCGACAACGACGGTTTTCTCGATATCGTCACCACGGCTTACGCAAACCTGAGCGAACCGCCGCACAAGGCGATGTTTAGTTTCCCGCAGGACTTTGAGGGGGCTGCCAGCCATCTCTACCGCAACAACGGCGACGGCACGTTCTCAGATGTCACCGAGTCGGCTGGCCTGGGCGGCGCTCGAGGCAAAATGAGACGGGCACTCTTTGCCGACCTCAATGACGACGGCTATGCCGATTTGATCTTTCTGCGCGAGGGAGCGCCTCCGCTGCTTTACATGAATCAGGGTGAAGATCACTTTGAAGATGCAACGATGGCGGCGGGCGCGGCCTTCGGCAAGCTGGCCGCTGTAGATGGCGAGGTCGCGGACCTGAATCACGACGGCATATTCGACCTCGTCCTCTGGTCGCCGCAGGGTTACAACCTGCTGTGGGGCCGAGGCGGCGGGCATTTCGAAGCAGCTGACTCGCTTCCGGCGCTCCCGCTAAGCGGGGCACAACGGTTCGGCACGCTGGGAACCCTGGCGGATCTCGATGGGAACGGTTTCGACGATCTGATTTCGTTCGATGACTCCGGCCATCTGCACGCGGCTCTGAACCAGGGTGGTCAGTTTCGGCAGGCTGTCGATGTCAAGTACGTGGCCCCATCCCAAGTGGCTTCGGCTCCGGCCACCGTGGCCGTCGCCTCGCTCGCAGACCCGTCGAAGCTCGATCTTGTGATGGCGGCCAACGACGACTCCTTCCGGGTGCTGGAAGGACCGCCGGCCCGCTGGTCTGCGGTGATGCTGGACGGCTACAAGAGCAACAAGCAGGGCGTGGGCAGCGTAGTGGAGTTCAAGGCGGGTGATTTCTACAAGAAGGTGCTGGCCACCGGCGGTCCCGTCCGCGTGTTTACGGGAAAGGTCGACAAGCTGGACGTGGTGCGCGTGACTTGGCCGAACCTCATCGTCGAGAACGAAATCGACGCCGCTACCGATAAGACAGTGGACGTGCGCGAGTCCGAACGGCTGGCCAGCTCCTGCCCGTTTCTGTACGTCTGGAACGGTCGCCGCTATGTTTTTCTCAGTGACATTATGGGGGTGGCGCCGATCGGCGAACTGGCACCGGACGGCACCTACATCCGGCCCAATCCGGACCAGGTGGTCCGGCTCGGACAGACGCCGCACTCCCAAAACGGCCGCCTGGCTCTGCAGATCACAAGTGAGATGCGCGAGACCGACTACTTCGACCAACTGCGCCTGGTCGCGGTCGATCATCCCGCCACCCGGCCGCTTTATGCGAACGAAATCTATTCCTCCACCCCCGCGCCGCCGGAGGTGTACGCGCTGGGTGATCAACGCGCCCTGGTATCGGCTGTGGACGATCACGGTGACGACGTGCTTCCGCTGCTCCGCGAGGTCGACGGCCGTTATCCCACCGCCTTCAGGCGGAACCGCATCCTGGGCCTTGCCGAGGTACATTCACTGACGCTCGACCTCGGCCGTTTTCCAGCCTCGGCTCAACCGGCGCTGTGGCTGACCGGTTGGGTCTTTTGGACCGATTCCAATGCCGCGCGCGCCCTGCTCAACAACAAGCGCCTTTCCATGATCTCCCCATACTTGCAGGTGCGCGACAAGAGCGGACGCTGGGTGACGGTGATGCCGGACATGGGCCTGCCGAGCGGAACGAATCGGACTTTTCGGGTCGACCTGGCGGGCAAGTTTCTCTCCGAAGATCACCACGTACGCATCGTTACCAATCTGTGCGTGTACTGGGACTGGATTCTGCTCACCTTCAACGATCGCCGCCTCGACAACGTTTTCGCCGAAAACGACGGCGATTACTTGGAGAGAGCCGAGATATCCGGAGGTTCGCTACAGCGTGAACCGCGGCCGCGCACCGTCCAACTCCCGCTGCTCTCGGCCGATCTGCACTATCGCGGCTTCTCGACGCCTGTCACCGATTCTCGTCACCTCAAGCCCGATGATTTCGATTACAGCCGCCGCCTCGTCAACGCACCGTGGAACCCATTTCGCGGCCACTATACGCGCTACGGTCCCGTGGCAAACCTGGTGACCCGCGCCGATGATCGTCTGGTGGTGATGGCGGTAGGTGACGAATTGACGGTGAACTTCGCCACGAAGGGGCTTCGCCAACTGCCGCGCGGCTGGCAGCGTGATTACTTCCTATTCGCGCGCGGTTACGCGAAGGACGGCGAGCCGAACACGGCCGACTTCCGCACGAGCGAGCCCCTCCCGTTCTACCGAATGTCAAACTACCCCTACGCGCCCGGCCAATCCTATCCGGACACCCCGGCCCTACGCGAGTATCTCGACTCCTACCAGACCCGCCTGGGCTACAGTTTGATCCCCCGGCTCGCTCCCGTCGGTGGCACGCCCGGTGACCTCGAGGAATGGCGGCACAGCGGAAGCGATTCCTCAACCTCGCCTGGCACGCTAACGATTGAGCCTTGATCACGGGCAGGAGCGCTTCTGGTGTCAGCGGGAAGGGCAGGAACGCGAGACACGGGTACTTGCTAGCTTACCCAATGACCGCCTCACGTTCTGCTCTCAGTCCGCCGAAAGGCTAACTGAGGGGTGGACGCGAGCCGTTGCGGAGGATGGGCAAGGGGGCTTAGGCCCATCCATCGACCGGACCACCCCTATTGAGTCTACCTCGGCGGTATAACCTTTTCAAGTAACACACTTTATTGCACCCCATGTGAAAGGAATCAAGCCGGCGGTCAGAGGTTAAGTGACTCCGGGACCTTTGTAGCAGGTGGGTTACAGGCCAAGATCGACGTGGCTCGAGACGTTCTGCCAGAAACCGGTAGCTTCTCGCGGCAAAGGCACTAACGCTCCGGCCCCCGCCTGCCGAAAGTCTCTATGTCGGTCACACGCTCCTGCATGTCCGGGCTGGGTCTCCCGGGCAGGCTCGGATGACCCGACACTGGCGGCTGTTTTCGAAAAGGCCTCCGAAAAGGAGTCGATTTATGAAGCTCGTTGAGGTTCTTCGAGTGCTCCACCAGACACACAAAGACACAACACGCTTGCTGTTTGAGGCCTCGGTCAATGAAAGGGAGGCGATACGGGGCGCCGTGGCTAAGGCCGATCTTGCGCTAGGGAACGCGGCGAGCCTCGTCAGGCAGCATCTCGCCGGGAATCCGGGCATCAATCGAACCTGCGCTGATGCGAATCAGAATGGCCACAACGGCAAGCCTTCCTCTCAAAAGTCCACCCGCGTCCAGCAGAAGAGGGTGGAATCTTCGCACCCCGTTGCCTCAAGTACCTGTACAGAGCCTGGCAGCCTAGCGGCAAATGCTCTTCCGGAGGCTGGACTGCCAGACGATGAGTACGCGGTCCAATTGGGGCAGAATAGTTGGGATTACCTGGATACGATTGAACACCCCTGTGACCGCCCTAATCCCCGGTTGGCTTAGAGGCCGCCGTGCCACAGGCCCGCCTTCGGCGGCAGTCTCTCGTGCGTTTGGGATGGAAAGTACTGCGTGAGCGCCTACTTGTTCACCCGCTCCAGATAGGTTCCATCAGAGGTGTCCACGCGGATGATTTCGCCGGCGTTGATAAAAGGCGGCACGTTCACCACCAGACCGGTCTCGAGCGTCGCAGGTTTGGTGACGTTGGTCGCAGAGCCCCCCTTGATGCCTGGCTCCGTATCTACAATCTTCAGGTCCACCGTCTGCGGTAGAGCAATGTCGATGGGCCGGCCTTCGTAGTACTCCACCTGGATCACCACGTCAGGCACGAGATACTTGGCGCGGTCGCCGATGACATCCTTGTGCAGGTGAACCTGTTCGTAGTTGTCGGTGTTCATGAAGTGGTAGGAATCACCGTCCGAATACAGGTACTGCATGTCGGTTTCGTCGATCACGGCGCGTTCCACGGTGTCCGTGGAGCGAAAACGATGGTCCGCGATGGCGCCGGTGCGCAGGTGGCGCATTTTGGCCTGCACGAAAGCGCGCAGATTGCCCGGCGTCCGGTGCTCCGCCTTGTAGATGGAATAGAGTTCCCCGTTATGGCTGATCACCATTCCGGGACGAAGATCGTTTGCCAGCATGGGCGGACCTCAAAGTAAGTTGGGATGGGCTGTCGAACCAGGAAGGAAGATTGCAGTAGCCCTGCCCTGCACGAAGCCAAACAGTATTCTAGCCGCCCCGCAGGATCAGCGTCAATTGGCCAACGGCGCAACACCCGCAGTCATCGCGCCGCCAATCCCACCAGCGCCCGCGTGATCCTGCCAGCGCCCTCCGGACCCGCCGAATTGACTTCGCCGTACCAGCGCTCCTTACGAAGCTGGAGCCAGGGAGGCTTATTGTCCCACTCGGCCTTGGGAATGATGTAGCCGATCTCGTCGTTCGCAAGACCGAAGATGAACTGGTATGTACTGTGCATGTGGGATCTTAGGGCCGGCTCGAAGGGAGCGTCAGGATAGTCAGCGCCCGCGTAGCGAGTGATGCCGCCGTTTACAAGTTCCGGGTAAATTTCGCCAGGCACCGTCGCGATCTCTGCCAGCAGCCGGTCGCCACTCCGAAGTTGGATGTAATCCACTTCCGTCTGGAGGTCGTGCCCGGTGGCGTACTTGACTTTGCCCAAGCCCGGGAGTTCCCGTTCAGCGACGGTCGCGTCGGCCTGGCCATCCGTGTAGAGAGGCTTGCGGCCGCGGTAAACGCCGAGTGGACCGGCCACGCGGAACCCGTCATTTTCGAGCGGCGAATAGATCACTGCCTGCCGCAACACGATTGAGTCAACCGGCGCTTCCTCACCGGAGCTCAGCGCTCGCGTCGCGAGTTCACCGATGGTGTCGCCGAAAAGCTGGGCCTTCTTCCAAGTACCGTCCTTCGCCACCCGGCCGGTATCGGGATCAAGCAAGGATACTTGTTCTCCAAGCGTTGAAAGTAGCCCGCCGATGGAACCGTTGAAGAACACCGCGGTGCCGCCGCCATGATCCTCCACGTACTGGCAGAGCCAATGCGGATAATCGGCCGTAATGAGCGTGTTTCGGCTATCGAGGGTTTCCGGATGATCGCTCCAGTTGACGAGGGTAGCGATGGGCGCGCCGCCGCTTGCGGACGCGAGCTTCATCACCAACAGATGCGGATCCTTCACATAGGGCGGGCGCGAGTCGTCTTGCAGAAGCGCGAGCAGCGGGTGATCGTCGCGCGCCAGCTCCATCCGAGCCGGCTTCGAGGAGCGCAAAGCTCTGAGAGCCGTCTCGGCGATGCGATCGTCGAGCCAATCCATATAGCGCGGGTCGATGCCGCTCTCAAAGGGCGTCGGACCCCAAAGACCCATCGTGTCAGGTCCTTCATGATCGTGAGCCGACGCCACGATCACTTGAGTAACCTCCGGCATGGCCGCTTTGACCTTCGCCCGAACCTTGAGGACGTCGTCGTAAAACAGGCCGATAAGGTCCGCGTCACACATGGCGAGCTTGGCGTCGGCCGTTTCGAGTGCCAGGCATCGCACCCAGAGGTCGTCGTGAACGCCGGTGGCCACTCGATTGTTGCCGAAGCCCGCCATGTACACCTTGCCGGCCCGGACATCAGGCGTGATCGTGGCTTTGGCCACACCCGCCTCCAGTCCGGCCGCTGCGAGTCGACCGCAAATAGCGAGAGTGATTACGAGCACACAGCTCGGGGTTCGAATCGACAGGCACATTGTGCAAGGCCCCTCACGTCGGCGCCGGGCCACCACCCAAGCAGCTTGCAGGGCGCTAGCGCCTTGCGGGCTGCCGGTTTTCAGTCATCAGTTCTCAGTTCCTTAGCAGCTCGGCCGATCCCAACTGACTACTGGCGGCTGACAACGGCTAAGGCTGATCCGGGTACACAACCCAGCGGTTCCGGCGCAGAAAGTCGTTCACCACGCCGATATCGTGAGCGCCGCACACCAGCATACGGCACAGAACGCTTGTGCTCGCGAAACTCGCCCGCAGATCGGGGTCGCGAGCGACCTCTTCCAACACACGCCGCGCGTCCTTCTTGCGCTCGAGTTGCCAGAGGTTCAGCGCCTGAAGCGCCAGGACGGTTGCTGAGTTCGGATCTGCTTGCAGCGCCAGGGCGCATTCGGAAAGCGAATCCTCATACTGACTTTCTTTCCAGAAGCTCAGCGCCAGGATGCGATGCCCCTCGGCTGCGTTCGGGTCTTTCGCCAGGATGGCCTGCGCTTCCGCCCGCGCGCCTGCCGCGTCTCCATGCCTGAAGCGCTCCAGCGCCATCTGTTCGCGAGCTGGCATGAAGTCAGGATTCAGTCGCACGACCTGTTCGAAGAGTCCGCTCGCGCGACTAAAGTCGCCGCCTGCGGCCAGGAGCGTCGCCAGGCGGTAGCGGCTGGCCCAATCATTCGGGTCCAAGCTCGCCGCCTTTTCGAGAAGAGGCCGAGCCTCGGCCGCGTGTCCCGTTTGGGCGAGCAGCTCACCGAGGGCCGCGTAACCCGCGTTGGCGTCGGGCGCGATGCGGATCACCTCTTGAAATTCCGCTTGCGCTTTGGCGAACTCATGGCTGGCGATCCGTACCCGGCCCAGCTCCAGGTGAGCGGCAGCGTTCGAAGGGTCCAGGCCGAGCGCGGCCAGGTACTCGGTCTCGGCTTTCTTCTCTTCCCCGGCGTCGAAATAAACCCGGCCCAGGGCCACGGACGCCGCCGATTTCTCGGCTGCCGATTTGGCGCCGTCGATTGCGGCCTGGGCCTTGGCAACGGCGTCGGCCTCCGCTTTGGCAGATTCGGAATGCTGATCGGGTATCGCAAGTGTGGGCACCGCAAACACGAGCGTTGCCATGGTCGCTTGCAACACTCCCATGAGCCAGCCGTAGCGCGCGAACATCGGCTCGGCGCCAGCGGCCCGGCGTGGGGTGATTCCGCCAAGTCTGACGATCGCGGTGCTCACGGCGCCTCGCGAATCTGGCTGGGATCGCTCACCACGATCTCAGGCTGGTTGTGGTAAAGACGCACTTCTCCTCGAAGCTCGATCTCGCGTCCCTGAAGGGTGCTCAGGTCCCCAAACTTCGGCCGGTCCGAAGCGAAGACGATGCTGGTGAACGAGCAGTTGCGATAGTCGGCGCAAAAGTCGAGAAACGTGTTACCCGTTCTGGAGGTGAACACGCGCAGCACGCGGCCAGAGATACAAGTCTGCTCCCCGGTGTGTTCTCCCGCCTGACGGAAGTCGACGCAGCCTTCCGGCTGGCTCGCAACTGCAGTGGACATGCGGATGCCGTGGCGCAGCCCTAAACGGTACGCGAGAACCGCGGCCACAATAGGAAAAACGATTGCCGCCGCCGTCAGCACTCTGGTCCGCCTCGTCGTGGGCATGACTTTCCTCACGACTCTAACGCAAAGCGGGGGCGTTGTCACCGTTTTCCCGCCTGACGCGCTCAGCTGGCCCATGCGAGTTCAACGGCACGGCCTCGTTTGCCGGCGCAGCCTCGATCTTCGAAAGCCCGATGGTAAAATGCGCTTCCGACGGCACGGCTAAAAGGCGTGCCCTGATACGCTGCGAATCGGAGTCGGCGTCGGCTCCCGCGACTAAGTCAACGCGATTGTCGCACTCAACACCCGCATCCCCGTTGCGGCCAGGAATGCCGCCTTTACAATTCGATGTCAGACAAATGGCTTTGTGTAAATTTTACAATCCACTGATTCTAAAGGACCTCTTGGCTTTGGCGCGAACCAGGCTTCACGTAACCTACTGATTCTGAATGATCCGGTGGCTTTGGTATAGTATCTTTTTTTGGCCGTTGGGGGGGCTTCTATTACCATTTAATAAACGGCTTGGCTCGCGAACGCGCCACCCATCCCAGGCGCGCCGGGAGCCTGATGTGGCTGCTGAAGCTTCTTTCCAACCTCGTTCACTCTTCGCCTCGCCTCCAAAACCCGGTTGTCCGCCCGCCGTCTCCCGGACACGCGCCATGCCGGAAGCAAACATCCTGAGCCTGTAACCAGGCGCCACCGGTTCAACGACCACACCGGAGTCC
>Ga0335078_10013185_pt1 | contig 12250 bp, 8 predicted proteins | sample Lox_Sample_32_FD_206711 | JGI IMG/M metagenome (GOLD analysis project Ga0335078, IMG submission 206711) | Soil microbial communities from Loxahatchee National Wildlife Refuge, Florida, United States - Lox_Sample_3.2 | ecosystem: Environmental > Terrestrial > Soil > Wetlands | place: USA: Florida... | reverse complement strand
CGTGGCGCGCGACCTGGAGCTCCAGCATCAGGTGATCGGTGACCGCGTGGCGCACCTCATCGGCGTCCATCTCGAGCAGCGGTCCGTAATGCGGACCGCCGGCTGTGACCAGGACATGGTCGATCGGGTCGGGCAGGCTGTCGAAGAAACGCTCGAGCGAAGCTGAATCGTTCGCGTCGAAGGCGGCGGTGCTCAACGCACCGACCTCGCGCGCGGCTTCCGCCAGCCGTGCCGGATTGCGGGCGGTCAGGATGACCTCGGCGCCGGCGGCTCGTGCGCGCCGGCCGGTCTCGAGGCCGATGCCGGCGCTGCCGCCGATGATGACGACGGTCTGGCCCAGCAGCTGCGGCCCGTTGGTTCGGGGGAAGGCCGAGGTTGCGGTGGTCATGACGTGCACTCCTGTCGTTTGTGCGTGTACGTGGCTGTCTTGGCGAGCTCAGACAGCCGCGCGGTGGCGCTGAACCGAGCGTCGGTCGCGCCGACGGCCGCCGCCTGCGGGTCGGTGTAGGTATCGCGCGGAACCGCCTCGCAGTTCGCCTCACGGGGCTCGCCGAGGATGTTCGAGGCCACGATCTCGCCCTCGTACTCGCCGACGTGCGTCAGCTGCCAGATGCCTGTGACATCGCCGATCGCCCACAACCGCTCGCCCGCCTGCATGCGCGCATCGACCGGGATCCCCCGGGCGTCGGCGGCGATGCCAACGGTCTCGAGCCCCATCCCGTCGACACGCGGGCGCCGGCCGGTGGCGACGAGCAGCCGATCGCCGCGCAACTCGCGACCATCGGCGAGCTCGAGGACGAACTCGGCGCCCTCGCGCCGGACCGCCGTCGCGTGCACGCCCAGGACGAGCTCGATGCCCTCGCGGCGCAGGGCCTCGCCGAGCGCCTCCCCCAGCCGCGCCGGCTCGCGGGTGAGCACGTGATTCTCGCCCTCGACCAGCACGACCGCACCGCCGAGGCGGCGCACGACCTGCGCGAGCTCGAGTCCGGCCGGTCCACCGCCGAGCACAATCAGCCGTTCAGATACCGCCGTCATGCCGGTCGCCTCGCGCGTGCTCCAGACGCTGGCGAGCTCCCGCAGGCCCGAAATCGGTGGGACGATCGGATCTGCGCCATTGGCCAGCACCACCTGCTCGGCCGTGTACCGCGCGCCGTCGACCTCCACTACGCTGGTCCCGGCGAGGCGGCCCGTCCCGCGCAAGAGGGCGATGCCCCGGTCCGCGAACCACTGCGCCGCTCCGGCGTGCGAGTAGTCGGACACCATGAAGTCACGCCACGCGAGCGCGGCCTTCACGTCGACCTGGGCGTTCGCGCCCACCGCGAGCGCGCCGTACGGCCTCGCCAGGGCGCAGCAGCGCCTTCGACGGGATGCACGCCCAGTAGGAGCACTCACCGCCGACCAGCTCACGCTCGACGATCGCCACTCGAAGTGCGCCCTCGGCGAGCGCGCCGGCGGCGTGTTCGCCCGGGGCGCCGCCGCCGAGGATGATCACGTCGTAGTGGTTGTTTGCGCTCGTCATCCCGCTCGCCGTTCCTGGGCTTCGCGCGGCATCTGGGCCGCGTCGTCAACCCGCGCGGTCGGCGCCCGCGACGGCCGACCACTCACGGGCGCGGCGCCATCATAAGCCGTCGGCACTAGGGTCAGCCGCTCCGGGGCTCCCGCCTCGGGCGTAGCCTCGCGGATCGCCGCCAGGAGTGGTGGCGAGTCCCAGGCTGGTCCCTTTCCGGCAAGCCAGTTGTCGAACGCCGGGGTCGGCGGACGCACGCGGCCGAGTGCGTAGAGCCCGATCCCGAGAAGCGCGCCGGTGGCGGAGATCCCAAAACAGATCCATAGGGCGGTGGTCGTGCCCGAGCTCAGACTTCCCCCGACCGTGAGCGCAAAGTGCAGGAGAACTGGCGCGACCATGAACGCCGCAACCGCCCGCAGCAGCTCGACGATCGCGAACACGCGCTGCAGGTTGGTGTTGCGCAGCGAGTAGCCCACGAGGAACAGCGCGGGGGTCACAGCTGACCCCACGCCGACCCCGATCAGTCCCGAGCCGACCAGCACAGCCGCCGTACTCGGCGGGATCGTCCGCCCGATCACGACAACCCCGGCGGTGAGCAGGATCAGGCCCGCAAGGACGAAATAGTGCAGCGCACGCGTGCGGAACACGACGCCAAACACGAGCGCGCTGATGGCGGCGCCCCCAAACAGGGGCAGGTAGAGCAGCCCCACGTGCAGCGGCGAGTGGTGGGGCGCCAGCACCGCACCACTGAGCACGATCGCCGACACCGATGCGGCCGCCGCACAGATCGCGACCAGGATTCCCGTCGTCGGAAACGTGCTCGCCAGCGGCCGCACGTTCAAGAGCGCGCACCTACCGCGATACTCGGCCGCCAGAAGCGCCAAGATCAACAGCAGCCCGGCGATCAGCGGGAAGAACGTGACGGGATCCAGGAACCGGTGGGTGAGCAGCTCTGAGGCGCCGAAGAACGCGGCAACACAACCGCCGGTGGCAAGCCCGAGGGCAAGCGGATCCAGAGGCCTCCGGCGGTCGACCGGCGGGACGTCCTCGAAGGTCAGGAGCGAGAGCACCAGCGCCGCTAGTGCGATCCCCGCGATGACCCAGAACAGCGGGCGCCAGGCGTGCGCCGAAGCCTGGACGCCCCCGATGAACGGACCCAGCGCCACTGCGCCGAATATGCAGAGGTTCAAGATGATCGCCGTCCAGCGCGCCTTGGACACGGGATAGCCGATGATCAACGGCGGTAGCGCCGCGATCAGCAACAGGCTGGTGCACAGCCCCTGGAGAACGTGACCGGCGATGAACACGCCAGGTGTGGTCGCAGAGGCCGCGAGTACCGAGCCGGCGACTAGCAGCAAGCCGTAGGCGAGCAGCATCCGCCGCTGCGGCAGTCGCAACGCGAACTGGACCGCAAATACGGTGCCGATCGCGTAGGCGGCGTTGGCCATCCCCAGCGTAAGGCTCATCGCCTGCATGCTCATGTGGAGCTGCGTCGCGATGATCGGGCTGAGCGGCTGCAACGCAGCCGACAGGCACAGGTACGGAACCAGGGCGAATACCACCATCGCGGCCACCGCTGGATAACGGCCAGTCAAAGGACCCTGTCGCATCAGCTCATTCCTCCTATTCGTCGACGATCGCTTCAGGCGACAGCCACGGCGGGCGGGGCCGAGAGGTCCTGCTTGACGCTGCGGGTGATGTCGTCGGCGAGGATCTCGGTGAGGTCGGTCTCGATCCCGTCCAGCGCCAGCGCCGCGACGTCAGCCGGGTTGGCCTTGGCAACATCGAGGTGGGCCGTCATGTCGGTGTCCATGTAGGCGAGTTGGAGCGCGGCCACGTGGATGCCGTCGGGGGCGAGCTCCTGGCGGGCGGCATCCGTCATCGCCCACGCGGCGGCCTTCGCTGCGGCGTACGCGCCGGCACGGGGGAGGTGCAGCCACGAGATCACCGATAGGACGTTGAGGATCGTCCCGCCGCCGTTTGACGCCAGGATCGGCGCGAAGGCGCGCGTGACGCGGAGCGGGCCGTAGAAGTTCGTCTGCATCTCCAGCTCGATCTGGGCCAGGTCGCCGTCCATCAGACTCGTGCCGGTCGTGATGCCGGCGTTGTTGATGAGCACCGTGGCGTCGCCGGCAATCGCGGCCGCCCGGGCGACGGAGTCCGGGTCGGTGATGTCGAGGCCGAGCGGCGTCACGCCCGCAATCTGGACGCGCTCGGGGTTGCGCGCGGTGGCGTAAACCTTCTTGGCGCCGCGTTCGAGCAGCTGCGCGGCGAACTGACGTCCGAGCCCGCGGTTGGAGCCGGTGACCACTGCCACGGAATCATGCAAGTCCATGAGCTTGGTGTCCTTTCTTGATTGGGTTCAATGGACGCACGCATGGTCGTGCGATCGCGCATCGATCGCGCCCGGTGCCACCCCCGGTTGGACCCCTGGACCCCTGGGACCCCGGGGGCCCGTGACCGCTACACGGCAGCGATGACTGCGCCGACCTCGGATAGCGCGGCGCGGAGCTCCTTGCGGGAGCTGACCCCGAGCTTTCCGAACACCTTGCGCAGGTGCCACTCCACGGTGCGCGGGCTGAGGAACAGCTGGGCGCCGATCTCCGCGTTCGTCTGCCCGTCGGCGGCCAGGCGCGCGACCTGCACCTCCTGGCGTGTCAGCTCGTCGAGCGTCTTCACCGTGCGCTTTCGCACCGTCTCGCCCGTGGCCAGCAGTTCGCGGCGGGCGCGCTCGGCGAATGCCTCCATGCCGATATCGGCGAGCATCGCGTGAGCGACACGCAGCTGCTCGCGGGCGTCGACGCGGCGGTGCTCGCGCCGCAGCCACTCGCCGTACAGGAGGTGCGCGCGGGCGAGCTCTGGACGGAGCCGCGTGCGACTCAATCGATCGATCGCCTCGCGGTACAGCTCCTCGGCGGCGACGCCGCCGCTTACCAGCGCGCGAGAACGGGCCAGAACCCCGAGCGCCCAGTCTGTGGGGGCGACGGCAGTGGCCGCAACGATGCGCTCGAATGCGCGGTTGGCCGCCCCTGACTTATCGCTTCTGGTTGCCGCTTCGAGTAGCTCGATCGCCGCCCAGACGGCGACGAACAGCTCCGGGGTGTCTTCGCTTGCTTCCTCAGCGGCAGTCAGCGCCTCCGCATAACGGCCGAGGCCATTGAGGAGAAGTGACCTCGCCCAATGCGCGTATTGGACGGCCGTTCCTTGTCCTCCCGCAGTGAACGCCTGGATGGAGCCGTCGATCAACCCGGTAGCGTCGGACTCGCGGCCCTGAAGACCGCCAAGCACCAGGGCACCGTAGGGCGCGACTTGGGTGCCCGTGGCTTCGGTGACGCTGTCGGCCTCAGCGACCAGAAACGCCGCCTTGCCGAATTCTCCACCGAGCACGACCGCTTGGGCGAGCACGTTGACGCTGACCGCGAGCACGGTCAGCGCACCAACCTCGCGGGCAAGCTGAACTCCCCGGGTCGCAACTGCAAGGCAAGTCTCGTAATCCCACACCATCACGGCCGCGGCTGTCGCGAGCCACCCCCAGCGGAGGACCTCCTCGGTAGACGCGTCGCTGGTCGCAAAGCCTCTCGCCGCCCTTTCGAGAACGGGCGCCGCTGCGGAGCGCCCGTCGGTGAACGCCCGGGCAAATCCATCGAGCAGCAGATCGGACGGCCGCGGGGGACCGGCCGGGCGCGGCGCGGCCAGAGCTTCGCGGGAGACGTCGTGCAGGCCGCCCGTGCTGGCCAGCCGCCCGGCGAACAGAGCCGCGCTCCACGCGTCGAGGTAGGTCTCACGCGCGAGCTTCGGATCGAGCGTGTCGAGCGTCTTGGCGGCCCGAAGGAGCAGTGCAGGAGCTTCGCTGCCGCGGCTCTCGGAGTACGCCGCCTCGGCGCGCAGCAGGTCCAGGCGGGCGCGCTGCAGCTCGTCTAGCGGGCCGACCTTCGCCGCCGCCAACAGGTCACGTGCCACGTCAATCGCGCCTGCGCCCAAGCTGGCCTGGGCGGCGGCGAGCGCCCGCCCGGCCCGTCGCGTAGGGTCGTCGGTCAAGGCGACGGCGCGCTGAAGGAACGCGGCTCCAGCGGCGACCCCGCCACGCGCCTGCGCCCGGCCGGCCGAGCGCTCGAGCTCCGAGGCGACGTGCTCGTCGGGTCGGGCCGCGGCCGCCGCCAGATGCCACGCCCGACTGTCGGGGTCGACGTCCCGGTCGGTCGCCTCTGCAAGCGCCAGGTGGACCGCTCGGCGCTCATCCCCCGCCGCTGACCGGTAGATCGCCGAGCGCACGAGGGGATGCCGGAACGTCACTCGCTCGCCGATCGCCAGCAAACCTTGTGCCTCCGCGCCTTCCGCGGCCGCCGGCCCGATCCCGAGCCGCTCGGCCGCGCTCCAAAGCAGCAGCGGATCGCCACACGGCTCCGCCGCCGCGAGCAGCAACAGCCGCCGAGCGTCACCGGACAGCGTGCCGATTTGACGAACGAAGCTCTCCTCGATCCGCCCCCTGAGACCTTCCGCGCCAACCAGCCCGAACCCACCCGCCAGCTGCGTCGCCGTCAACCCGCGCGGCAACTCTAGTAACGCGAGTGGATTACCACGTGTCTCGGCGATGATCCGCTCGCGCACTCGCTCGTCCAACCTGAAGCGGACCGCCGAGCCCAGCAGCGCGCGGGCGTCCCGATCGCTTAGGCCGCGCACCTCCAGCTCAGGCACGTGTTGAAGCTCCTCGCCGGGCTCCCGCGCGGCGAACACGATCCCGACCGGCTCGGCCAACAGGCGACGGGCGACGAACGCCAGCGTCAGCGCAGATGCCTGATCAAGCCACTGCGCGTCATCGATCACGCACAACAGCGGACGCTCCTCGGACACCTCCGAGAACAAGCCCAAAACCCCCAACCCCACGAGAAACCGATCCGGAGCCGCGCCACCGCTGAGCCCGAACACCATCTCGAGCGCCTCCCGCTGCGGAGCCGGAAGCCTCGGGAGCCGATCGAGCATCGACCCGCAAAGCTGATGCAAGCTCGCATAGGCCAGCTCCATCTCCGACTCCACCCCCACCGCCCGCACGACCTTGAAACCCAGGGCCGACCCGATCAAGTACTGCAGCAGCGCGGTCTTCCCAATCCCCGCCTCCCCCCGCAAAACCAGCGACCGCGCCTCGCCCGCCCACACCGCCGCGACAAACCTGTCCAACGCCGCACACTCATTGACCCGCCCAAGCGGGCTCGTCCGCCCCCGAGGTCCAGGAGCCGGGTTCTCCATGAGCAGCCACCCATGCTAAGGCCACAGCGGCAGCGGAGCTCGATTCGCACCTACCGGGCCGGCGTCAATCTGCAAGCTTGAGCAGCTGCGAACGGCAAGGTTCACCGCGACCCCGCCGATGTCGCTGCCTCGCCGCTCGACCTCGCCGATGTGGATGCCTTGGCGCAGCTGAAGGTCGACCGTTCGCGCGCAGTCGCGCAGCGCGCTCGCGCAGCGGATCGCTCCTGCCGGCCCGTCGAACGTCGCCAGCGCACCATCGCCGGTCGTCTTGACCAACCGGCCGCGAAAGCACTCCACCTCGGCGGCCACCATCGCGTCGTAGCGGTCGAGCAGCTCTCGCCAGCGCCGGTCACCCAGGCGAGCGGCCGTGTCGGTCGAGCCGACGATGTCCGTGAACAAGACTGGGGACTAGGGCTCCTCGGTTGACGTCAAACGGGATGGGGCTAGACGGCTCGCACTCGCGGCGGGGCCCGTCCGTGGCTTGACCCGTGCGCGGCTGCTGGAGACGGCTCCTCCACCTCGGACAGCGCCGCGCTGAGCTCCCTGCGGGAGCCGATCCCGAGCTTTCCGAACACCTTGCTCAGGTGCCATTCCACCGTGCGCGGGCTGAGGAACAGATGGGCACCGATCTCGGGGTTCGTCTTCCCGTCGGCAGCCAGGCGCGCGACCTGCACCTCTTGCGGGGTCAGCTCGTCGAGCGTCTCGACCGTGCGCTTTCGCACCGTCTCGCCCGTGGCGAGCAGCTCGCGGCGGGCGCGCTCGGCGAACGCGTCGGCGCCCATGCCCGAGAGCATCGTGTGAGCGACTCGCAGCTGCTCGCGGGCGTCGACGCGGCGATGCTCGCGCCGCAGCCATTCGCCGTACAGCAGGTGCGCGCGAGCCAGCGTCTGAGACCCACGGGTGTGCATGCGTGTAAGTCGTTCGATCGCCTCCCGGTAGAGCCGCTCGGCCGCGGCTCCGTCGGCAAGCATCGCCGCCGCACGCGCGTGGGTCCCGAGCGCCCAGTCCGTGCCGGCGGCGTGCGCGAGCTCGGCGAGCTGCGCGAGCGGACCCCTCGCGCGCTCGGCCTGGCCGCTGCGCACGGCCGCCTCGATGCGCTCCGCGAGCACCCACATCGGCTGCCCCAGACCGCGCGGGTCTTCGGCGGCCCGCTCGGCCGCCGACAGGGCGTCCTCGTAGCGGCCGAGCCCGTTGTAGCGCTGCGTGCTGCCCCACTCGTTGGCGGCGACCCGGAGCCCCTCGCCCCGTCGCCGTGCTTCCTGCTGGCGCGCCTCGATCAGCGCCAGGGCCTCAGCGTCCCGCCCGCGCCAGTTCGCCAACATGATCGAGGTGCGCAGGCCCAGGTGGCTGCCGGTTGCCTCGACGATCGCGTCCGCCTCGGCGGCCAGCGATGTGGCCACCCCGATGCGTCCGGCGAACAGCTCAACCTCCATGCGGTCCCTGAGCGCGATCGGCAGCACGGAGAACGCGCCGTCCCTACGCGCGAGCTCGAGATGGCGCGCGGTCAGCTCGTCCCACGGCTGATCATCGGCAAGCGCGCGGGCGATCCGGGAGGCCAGCCACAGCCAGCGCAGCTCGTCCTCCTCGGAGAGCCGCTCGTCCCGGAACGCGCGCAGCGCGATCTTCAACGCCGGCGCGCCATCAGCGTAGCCCTCGCGGGTGAGCAGGGCGAGCCCGTCCAGCAGCAGATCGCAGGCGTGCGTCGAGGACTGCCAGTCGGCGGCCAGAACGGCTGCCCCGATCTCACGCCCATCGCCCGCCCGGACCAAGCTTTCCGCCGAGAGGGCAGCCGCGAGAGCCTCGAGGTAGGTGTCGCGCGCGAGCCTCGGGTCCAGCGATTCGAGCCGCTTGGCCGCCTCAAGCAGCAGGCGAGGAGCGTCGCGACCGCGCGTCATCGCGAAGGCGATCTGCGCGTGCAGCAGCTGGGCGCGGGCTCGCTCGAGCTCGTCCAGCGGCCCGGCCGCCGCGACCGCCAGCAGCCGCAGCGCCGCGTCGTTCGCGCCGGCCTGGTGCTTGCTCTTTGCGGCAAGGAGCGCACGTTGCGCGCGGCGCCTCGGATTGGGCGTCAGCTCGACGGCCCGCTCGTGAAATGCGGCGCCGGCCGCCAGGCCGCCTCGCGCCCGCGCTCGGCCGGCTGAGCGCTCCAGCTCGGCGGCGACGTCCTCGTCGAGCCCGGTCGTCGCGTGCGCACGGTGCCAGGCGCGGCGATCCGGATCGACATCGGCATCGGTGGCCTCGGCGAGTGCGCGGTGGACGCGCTGGCGCTCCTCCGGCGCCGCCCCGCGGTAGATCGCCGAGCGCACGAGCGGGTGACCGAAGCGCACCTGCGCGCCGAAATCGACCAGTCCAGCGGCGGTCGCCGGCGCGGCTGCCTCCGGTCCGGTGCCGAGCTCCGCGGCCGCCCGCCACACCAACACCGGATCCCCCATCGGCTCTGCCGCGGCAATAAGCAGCAGCAGCCGCGTCGCCGGCGGCAGCGCCGCCAGCCGCTCCGTGAAGCTCTGTTCGATCCGCTCCGACAACGCCGGGGCGTCGGACAGGCCGAACCCGCCCGCGAGCTCGGCGGGCGTCCGGCGACGCGGCAGCTCGAGCAGCGCCAGCGGGTTGCCGCGCGTCTCGGCCACGATCCGATCACGCACACGCTCGTCGAGCGGACCGGTGACCACGGAGGCGAGCAGCTCGCGCGCATCACGGTCGTTCAGCCCGCCGACGGCGAGTTCTGGCAGCCCCTCGAAGTGCCGCTCGCCTTGGGGCTCGCGCACGGCGAAGACCAACCCGACCGACTCCGCACCGAGACGGCGCGCGACGAACGCCAGCGCCTGTGCCGAGGCCGCGTCGAGCCACTGCGCGTCGTCCACCACGCAGACCACGGGTCGGTCCTCCGCGACGTCGGAGAGCAGACTCAGGACCGCCAGACCGACGAGGAACCGATCCGGGGCAGCGCCGTCACGCAAGCCGAACGCGATTCCAAGCGCATCGCGCTGCGGGCCGGGGAGGCGCTCGACGCGATCCAGCAACGGCGCGCACAGCTGCTGCAACCCAGCGTATGCGAGCTCCATCTCCGACTCGACTCCGGCCGCCCGGCCAATGCCGCATCCCGACGCGTGCGCCACCAGATACTCCAACAACGCGCTCTTGCCGACCCCGGCCTCCCCGCGCAGCACCAGCGCCCGGCTCGGACCCCCGCGCACACTCGCCACCAGCTGATCCAGCGTCGCGCACTCGCTGCCTCGGCCAAGAAGCCGCCGCGCAGAAACGGCAGTCGACATTGCACCCGCTGAGGCTAGGGACGGTGCCCCATTTTGGCAACCCCGGCGCCGTAGCCCCCGTGACCACGGGATCGGGCACCCCGGGGGTCGGACCCGGGTACCCACCGGACGCGACGAACAGCTGCCGAGGGGACGCTCAATGGCGTCACCAGCAGGGAGACCCAAATTGAGGTCTTGTCCAACACCTACACAACAGAAGGAGAAGTAATGCGCTTGCTTTCACGCATGTCGCTGCCATTCGCGCTGCTAGCAGTAGCTCTGGCGGGGCCCGCAACCGCCTCCGCGCACAACCAGAACGCCCGCCGGGTTGGGCATCGCACCGGCTATGTCTACCTCGACAACAACACCGCCGGGACGAACACGATCTCCGGCTTCAGCCGCAGTGCCAACGGCGCTCTGACCGCGCTGCCAGGATCACCGTTCGCCGCCGGGGGGGCAGGGCTAGGCGCGGGCATAGCCTCCCAAGGTGCAATCCGGACCGCCGATGACGGCCAGTATCTACTCGCCGTTGACGCCGGCAGCAATCAGATCTCAGTCCTACGGATCGGAGCGGACGGGTCGCTGACGCCGGTGCCGGGCAGTCCGTTTGCCTCCGGAGGGGTGGAGCCCGACAGCATTGCGGTCAACAACGGCCTGGTCTATGTCTCCAACACCGGTGCCGGTGGGACCAACTACACCGGGTTCACCCTCAGCCCGGACGGGCAGCTGCACCCGATTCCTGGCTCGACGGTGACGCTGCCGGACGGGTCCGGGCCCGGAGACGTGGTGCTCAACGGAGACAACACGAAGCTCGTCGGCACGCGGGTCAACACCTCGCTGATCGACAGCTTCACCGTCGGCCGCGACGGCCTGCTGACGGCCGCGCCCGACTCGCCGCTCGCGGCGCAGGGAGTCGGCCCGTTCGGGAGCGAGTTCCGTCCGACCAACCCGAGCCAGCTGTTCGTCGCCAACGCCCACAACGACGTCGCTGCCGGCACCACGGGGCATGGAACGGTCTCGGCGTACAAAGCCTCGGCCAACGGGACGTTGACGCCGCTCGCCGGTTCCCCGTTCGCCGATTTCCAGACCGCGCCGTGCTGGCTGGTCGTCAGCCCCGATGGGCAGTACGTGTACGCGCTCGATACCGGATCGGCAGAGATCTCGAGCTACGCCATCGCCCGAGACGGGACGCTGACGCTGTTAAGCAACACGCCCGTCAGTTCCACCCCGGGTGTCACCGGGACCGACATCGCGCTGAGCGCCGATGGCCGCACGCTCTATCTGAACATGGCAAAGGTCAACGGTGTCGGTGAATTCGCGATTCACGGTGGGACCGTGAGGCAGCTGCCGGGCTCTCCCGTCCCGGCATCGGGTAGCGGTAGCACCGTAGGCATCACCACGAGCTAGGGCCCGAGCCGCCATCCCAAACCATCCTGAGTACCGAGCTGGGGGGGCCGCCCCCCAGCTCGCCTCGGGGAGCGCTGCGGCAACGAAGTAACTCGGATGCGAGCGAGAGTGAGCCTGCTCCTGGCGCACGAGGCCTTCACAGCGGGGCGCGGCAGTTCGCCTAGAGCAGCTGCGCGCACTAACCGCCGCGCAGAAACGGCAGCCGACATTTGCACCCGATGAGGCTAGGGACGACATCCCATGTTCCCAACCCCGGCGCCGTAGCCCCCGTGACCACGGGATCTGCACCCCCGGGGGTTGACCCGGGGGCCTACCGGACGCGACGAGCAGGCGCGGAGAGCAAGCTCCACGGCGTCACCAATACGGAGACCCAATTGAGGTCTTGGTTCAACACAAATCAGGAGGTAGCCATGAGCGCCACCGAAGAAGGCACCACAAGCCGCGACGCGAGCATCGGGCCGGTCGACACGAAGCTCGAGGTCCAGATCATCCCGGTGTCCGACGTCGACCGATCCAAGGAGTTCTATGAGCGCTTGGGTTGGCGGCTCGACGGCGACGACGCCCCGTTGGACGGCCTTCGGATCGTCCAGTTCACGCCCCCGGGCTCGGGTACCTCGGTCACGTTCGGCCTGGGACTCACGACCGCCACGCCCGGCTCGGCCGAGAGTGGGCTGATCGTCTCCGACGTCGAGGCCGCCTATGACGAGTTTGTCGGCCGTGGCATCGACGTGAGTGACATCTGGCACGGCCCGCCGTTCCCCGTCGAGGCGCGGCAGCCGGGCCCAGACCCCGAGCGCACCAGCTACGGATCGTTCTTCTACTTCAACGATCCCGACAGCAATAC
>Ga0335078_10013184_pt1 | contig 12250 bp, 7 predicted proteins | sample Lox_Sample_32_FD_206711 | JGI IMG/M metagenome (GOLD analysis project Ga0335078, IMG submission 206711) | Soil microbial communities from Loxahatchee National Wildlife Refuge, Florida, United States - Lox_Sample_3.2 | ecosystem: Environmental > Terrestrial > Soil > Wetlands | place: USA: Florida... | reverse complement strand
TTCTGGGGATGAACCTGGCTCATGGCGGGCACTTGACGCACGGGCACCCGCTGAATTTTTCCGGGAGAATGTACAAATTCATCGCGTACGGCGTACGGCAGGATACGGAACAGATTGACTACGACGAGATCGAGCGTCTAGCCAAAGAGCACAAGCCGAAGATGATCGTGGCGGGTGCCAGCGCGTATTCGCGGATCATTGATTTCGAGCGGATCGCAAAAGCCGCGAGGGCTGTTGGGGCGCTGTTCTTTGTAGATATGGCGCACATTGCGGGATTGGTGGCGGCGGGGGTTCATCCCAGTCCAATCCCGCATGCGGATTTCGTGAGCACGACCACGCACAAGACGCTTCGGGGACCGCGGGGCGGAATGGTGTTCTGCCGAGCGCCATACGCGAAGGAACTGGACAAGCTGACGTTTCCGGGGACGCAAGGCGGGCCCCTGGTACACACGATCGCAGCCAAGGCGGTGTGCCTGAAGGAAGCCATGGAGCCGGCCTTCCAGGAGTACCAAAAGCAGGTGGTTGTGAATACCAAGGCGATGGCAGCCGCCGTGGCAAACCGCGGGTTCCGGATTGTCACGGGCGGCACGGACAATCACCTATTCTTGATTGAAGTGCATTCGCGGGGAATCACCGGAAGCGATGCCGAGAAGGCCCTGGATCGCGCCGGGATCACCGTGAACAAGAATGCGATTCCCTTTGATCCCCTGCCGCCAATGAAAGCGGGCGGAATCCGGCTGGGAAGCCCGTCTGTAACGACGCGTGGAATGAAGGAACCGGAGATGGCGATGATCGGAGGATGGATCGCGGATGTGCTCGGGAGCATCGGGAACGAAGAGGCGGAGCGGAGAGTGCGCAGCCAAGTGGCCGAGCTTGCGGGACGGTATCCCATCTATGCATCGCGTGTGAGGGGCGGGACGCGAATGGAGCACGCGCGAGCCTAGCTTGCAGACTGGGCGCCAGCTGCGTGACGGTAGCGGAACTATTGCTGTTGGCCGCTGTTCCGAAGGCAAATCTCTGTCCGCAAGGTCAAATCCCCCAGAACCACTCGTGCGGCTGTCCCAAGACTGGCCGTCGGTCCAGTAGAAATCGCGTAAGTCCCGGAGTAGCTTGAGATTGGACCGGGGGACGGGCATTGAACTCACGCTGCTGAGTTCCCTCTCCAGAGTGGCGCGGCCAAGCAGGGTCGGGGAAATGGGACAAATCCAACGGTATTTCCTCTTTGCTTTCGTGAGCCACAATGAGAGTGAATCCTGCCACCATCACCCGGGGGTGAGTCTGAGGGCGTGAGCGGGGGACGGAACTCCGCGACGCCGCGAGGTGAAACGATGATGGACACGGAAGCCTTCCGCGAATTCAAACAAGGTCTGGCGCTCTTGCGGGACAACTATGCGGTGAAGGCGCTGCCTCACATGAAACGCGCGGTGGAACTGGAGAAGAACAACCCTTATTACATGTCGTATCTTGGGGTGGTCATCGCCAGGTCGGAACAACGCTGGGCCGATGCGGAGAAGCTCTGCGATAACGCGGTGCGCATGAAGAGGAATCAAGCGCAACTGTACCTGAATCTGGCCGAGGTTTACGCGACCGCGGGTCGCCGCGACGACGCCGTGGAAGCGCTGCAGGCAGGATTGAAATTCGCGAGACGCGACGTAAGGCTGAACATCGCGCTGAACCGCCTGATCCGGCGGCGGCCGCCCATATTCACATTCCTGGGGCGGAAACATCCGATCAACAAATCCATCGGAAAATTGCGCCACCGCACGCTGCAAATGATCGGAAGGGCGTAAGAACCAAAACGATTTCCCCAACCCCCCAAACACGGGAAAGGGCGTCTCGACTTCGTCGAGGCGCCCTTTCTTGATTTTAGGCCGTCTTCCGCCGCGGAGGAGTCTTACCGCGGGCTCAAAGGCGGTTCAAACGAGTAGTTGTGCTGGAGCCCCATTTCCATCAGGAGCTTGACTCCGACGCCCCTGAGACCGTTGTTCAGGCCTTCCATTCGGACGACCTCGGCCAAATACTCGCGATTCATGGCCGTGGGATCCCTGGTAAAGGGCATGGTGACAAAAAGCCGCATACCAACTTCGTAATTCTCCTCGTTGGTCTGGAAGTATGCTCCACCGCGAGAAACGCTCATGCTGCCGCGAATGTCCTCGAAGTGCTCCTTCTCCGGATCGGAAGGACGGATGCGCATCAGTTGAGTGATTTTACAACGACGGCTCGTCCGGCGCTCGGAATGCGAAAGCGCTCGGGGAGACGACATGCTGCTGGGTTTCATGTTCGTCAGATCCTGCATCGCCATGGGGAATAAAGCCCTTTCAATCTACAACTTCTTCCAACAAAAGTGTACAGGGAAGAGAAAGGAAAAACCTATGGCCGGAAAGTACTTGGCCGGAGGTGAGTGGGCGGAGGAGGAAATTAGTACGATGGTACTAGCGAGAAGAGAGGTGGGAGGGGAGAGGCAAAATTCCAGAATGGAATTCCAGAGCGGAATTGGTACCAAAAACAGGGGCCGGTGGAAATTTAACGGGGGAGAAACATTCTGTAAGTCTCATGCAATTAATATCTTACAAAGCTTTGCGGGGAGGGAAGGCAAGATTAAGAATTCGGATGTGTAAGTGCACAGTTTTGCACTAGACAAACTAAGATTTGGTACTTAGGATGTGACGTGGCGCTCGCATTACTGGCAATGTCCCGGAGGATTCTACCATGAGCGATGCTGCGCGCCCCAGCCAGGTCAGCCTGCAGAAGAGTTTTCGAAATACTGCCACTGCGGGCAGCTCACAAACCACAAAAGTCACCAAAAGAAGCGAACTCCAGATCAATGGGCGGGCCGAATGCCGCGCGGAAGGAGCCCGCATTGCACTAGCCGTTGAAAACCGGCTTTTGCGAGAAGCACTGGCCCGAATGCTCGCCAAGCGCGGGGGATTTGAGGTTGTTGTCCTGGAGCAAAAAGAAGTTGCCGGAGAACGGCCGCACGATCTTTTCATTCCGGAGGACGAACTGGTACTGCTGTTGGCGTCGCGGGGCCAACTGCAGGAGGATCTGCTGGTTATCCGCAGGATGCGCTCGACGGCACCGGAAGTGAAGGTAATTCTGATGGGCGGGTCCGGCGACGAACTTGAATTCTTGCAATGTGTGCGCGCGGGAATCAGCGGCTACCTGCTGAGAGACGCGTCCGCGGAAGACATTCTGGAAGGGGTGAAGGGAGTACAGCAGGGCGAAGCAGTATGCCCCGGAACGTGCTGCGCGGCGCTTTTTCGGCTCTTTGAGCGGGAGGCAACGAAATTTCCTTCGGCGAGCATGCAGCGGGAACTTGGTTTGACGCGGCGGGAACAACAGCTGATTCCGCTGATCGCCGAAGGGCTGACCAACAAGGAAATTGCGAATCATTTCTGCCTTTCGGAACAAACCGTCAAGAATCATCTCTATCGCATGAAGCATAAGATTGGAGCCGGCGACCGGCTTGGAATCGTGCAACTCTGCCATCAGCAAGGTTTCCATCTCTAAAAATTCGTGCCGCTTCTCCGGCCATGAGCGAGCTGGCGTGGCGACTGACTTCCCTGCCCTTTGCGCCACCCACGGCTTGTGAGATGACTTCCCGCGGCGAAGTATGCGATTCTTCTCCCCTGCAGTTGCACAGGACGGATGGGAATGCAGAAGAAATTCAAGGACCTTACCGACCGTGAGATTCTCGCGCTGGCCATCCAGTCTGAAGAGGAGGATGGGCGCATCTACGGAGAGTTCGCGGATCAGCTGCGGGAATCGTATCCGGCGACTGCGCAGATGTTCGAGGAGATGCGAGAGGAAGAAGCGGTGCACCGGGACCGCCTGACAGGAATGTTCCGCGAGCGGTTTGGGGACTATATCCCGCTGATTCGCCGAGAAAACGTAAAGGGATTTCTTCAGCGCCGGCCTGTATGGTTATTGCGTCCGCTGGGGGTGAAGACGGCCCGGAAGCAGGCGCGGGTGATGGAGATGGAAGCAGTGCGCTTTTACCAGCGCGCAGCGGACCGGACGAGCCACGCAGCAACGCGCGAGTTGCTGAACAAGCTGGCGGACGAAGAAAGAAAACACACCGAGACGGCGGAGAGCCTCGAAGAAAAGCATTTGACCGAAGGGGCCAAAGCGCAGGAAGCGGAATCTCACCAGAAGCTTTTCCTCTTGCAGGTGGTACAGCCGGGCCTGGCGGGACTAATGGATGGTTCAGTGTCCACGCTAGCGCCTTTATTTGCCGCGGCGTACGCGACCCACAGAACCTGGGAGGCTTTCCTGGTGGGATTGGCGGCTTCGGTGGGCGCGGGGATTTCCATGGGTTTCGCGGAGGCACTTTCGGATGATGGATCGCTGACGGGCCGTGGATCGCCTGTGATTCGAGGAGTGGCAACCGGATTGATGACCACCGCGGGTGGATTGGGACACACGATGCCGTTCTTGATCCACAGCTTTCACCTGGCGATCACCATTGCTGGACTGGTGGTCGCCGTGGAACTCGCGACGATCAGCTACGTGCGTCACCGATACATGGATACGCCGTTCCTGCAGGCCGCTTTCCAGGTGGTGGTCGGTGGAGTGCTGGTTTTCCTAACGGGAATTCTGATTGGCAGTTCCTGAGACGGCGCGGGGGAATTCGCGATACCTGGCAGGCAGAACTTCCGGACTTCTCACTTCCGCAGACATCACAAGATTTCACTAATGAGTCTAGCTGCCTTAGTCCGACTGCGCCGGCGCGGTGGCCGGGACGCGCGCAGGCGCATGGAGCCTGCGGATCGCACTCTGCAGGCGGTCCAGGTATAGGTACACGACAGGGGTGGTGAAGAGTGTGAGCAACTGGCTGAAGATCAGGCCGCCGACAATGGCGATGCCGAGTGGTCGGCGGATTTCGGAGCCGGTGCCGGAGTCAATCGCCAGCGGGAGAGCGCCGAGAAGTGCGGCCATGGTGGTCATCAAAATGGGGCGGAAGCGGAGCAAACAGGCCTCGTAGATGGCTTCGACAGGGGTTTTCCCTTCCTTTGTTTCGGCTTGCACAGCGAAGTCAATCATCAGAATGGCGTTTTTCTTGACTATGCCGATGAGGAGGATGATGCCGATGAGGGCAATGACACTGAGCTCCGTATTCGTAATTTGCAGAGCAAGAAGCGCTCCGATTCCCGCAGAAGGCAAGGTGGAAAGAATTGTGATGGGATGGATGTAGCTCTCATAAAGAATGCCCAGGATGATGTAGACGGCTCCGAGAGCGGTGATGATGAGTATCAGCTCGGAGGAGGCGGAGTCCTGAAAAGCCTGAGCGGTGCCTTGAAAGCCGGCATGGATTGTGGGGGGCATGCCAAGCTCGAGTTCAGCCGCTTCAATGTGGGCTACCGCGTTGCCTAATGCTGCGCCCGGCGCCAGATTGAACGAAAGTGTGATCGAAGGATACAAACCCTGGTGATTCACGGAGAGCGAGGTGTTGGTATGCTCGTAATGGGCAAAGGTACTTAACGGGACGAGCGTGCCATGGCTTGCGGGAACGTAGATGTGGCGCAGCCCTTCCGGACTTTCAGTGTACTGGGGAAGAACTTCCATCACCACGTGATACTGATTCAGACCTTTATAAATGTTGGAGACCTGGCGCTGGCCGAAGGCGTCGCTGAGCGTGTTGTCAATGACGTCCATTGATACGCCCAGACGGGCGGCGGTATCCCGGTCAATCACCAGAGAGCTCTCGAGCCCGCGGACCTGCTGGTCGGTATTGACGTCACGGAGTTCGGGGATTTTGGCGAGGCGCTGCTGGAGGATGGGAGCCCAACGATCCAGGTCAGCGAGATTTTCCGATTGCAGAGTGTACTGGTATTGAGCGCCACCGAACCGGCCGCCGATGCTCAGGTCCTGCACGGCTTGCATGTAGAGCGCGGCCCCCGGGATCTTGGAAGCTTTCTTGCGCAGGCGCGCAATGACCTCATCAGCGCTAATCTTGCGCACGTCAAGCGGCTTGAGCTGGCAGAACATGCGAGCAGTGCTGGTGCCGCCGCCACCGCCAGTGAAGGACGTAACGGTATCCACGGCGGGATCATTCATGACAATGTCGGTGAACTGCCGCAACTTCTGGGACATGGCGGCGAAGGAAATATCCTGATCGCCCTGGATGTAGCCGGTGATGCGCCCGGTGTCCTGCTGGGGAAAGAAACCTTTGGGAATTTCGGCGTACAAGTAGGCGGTCAGAAAGACTGTGCCGATGGTAATGAGCAGGACCGCAAACTGATGGCGCAAGACGACCCGGAGACACCGGTCGTAAGTGTGAAGAAGGCCGTTGAAGGCTTTCTCAAAGAACCGGTAAACGAAATTGTGAGGCCCCTTCTCTATTCTGAGGAAGTGCGCGCACAGCATCGGCGTGGCGGTTAGGGAGACGAAGAGCGAAACGCCAATGGCCACGCTCAGGGTGACGGCGAATTCCCGAAAGAGGCGACCGACGATGCCGGTCATTAGGAGAATCGGAATGAAGACGGCCACAAGCGAACTGCTCATGGAGAGGACGGTGAAGCCGATTTCGCTGGCGCCTTTCATCGTGGCAGCGAAAGGCTTCATGCCCGCTTCCATGTGGCGCGCGATATTTTCGATAACGACGATGGCGTCGTCCACGACGAAACCCGTGGAGATCGTGAGGGCCATGAGAGACAGATTGTCCAGGCTGTAGCCACACAGATACATCACTCCGAAGGTACCTACGAGCGAAAGCGGAACGGCGACGCTGGGAATGGCGGTGGCCCAGGCATTGCGGAGGAAAGCGAACACGACAAGGATCACGAGAATAACGGCGATGGTCAGAGTTTTCTCAACTTCGGAGATGGAAGCGCGGATCGTGATGGTCCGGTCGTTAATGATGTTCAAATGCAAGGAAGGCGAGATGGAAGCACGAAGTTCGGGGAGGATGGCTTTCACGCGATCCACGGTTTCGATCATGTTGGCGCCGGGCTGGCGAAAGATGGGGATGATGACGGAGCGCTCGCCCTGGGAGAGGCCGAGGTTGTAGATGTCGGCCACGGAATCCGTAACCGTAGCCACATCGGAAAGACGAACAGGGGCACCGGCGTGGCCAGCGACGATGAGCGGGCGATATTGATAGGCTTTGAAGAGCTGATCGGTGTCGCTGATGGTCCAAGCGTGATAGACGTCGGAAATCTGGCCCTTGGCGAGATTGGCATTCGCGGAGTGCAGAGCGTTGCGAATCGTTTCGAGACTCAGACCGTAGCTATTCACCAGGTCGGGGTTGACGCTCACCCGGACGGCGGGCTGCGAGCTGCCCCAGACAAAGACCTGGCCGACGCCTTCGACTTGCGCAAGTTTCTGAGCGAGGATGGAATCCGCGGCGTCGTAGATTTGCGGCGGAGGAATATTGTTGGAAGTCAGAGACAGTAAAAGAATCGGAGCGTCCGCAGGATTGACCTTGCGCCAGGTAGGCTGAATGGGCAGATCGGCGGGAAGATTGCTGCGGGCGGCATTGATGGCAGCCTGAACGTCGCGGCCGGCGGCGTCAATATTCCGGCTCAGATCGAATTGAAGAACGATACCGGTAGAGCCCATTCCGCTGGAGGAGGTCATCTGGGTGATGCCGGAGATGCGGCCGAACTGGCGCTCGAGAGGCGTGGCGACTGTCGCGGCCATGGTTTCCGGGCTGGCACCGGGGAGGCCTGCACCAACGGAGATTGTTGGAAAATCAATTTGCGGCAAGGGCGCGACGGGAAGAAAACGAAAAGCAACAGCTCCTGACAAGAAAATCGCGACGGTGATGAGCGACGTGGCTACAGGACGCCGGATGAAGGGAGCGGAGAAGTTGGAAGAGAAATTCACGTCTCAATCTCCCGGCGCGGCCTCTTCAATCACATTGCCGATATGGAAAGCGAACCGGCGCGAGATCCAGTCAAACGCCAGATAAACGACCGGGGTGGTATACAGCGTAAGAATTTGGCTGAGAATCAGGCCGCCCACGATGGTAATACCGAGCGGGCGGCGCAGCTCCTGGCCAACGCCGGAACCGAAAGCCAGGGGCAAGCCGGCAAGAAGAGCAGCCATGGTGGTCATCATGATGGGCCGGAAGCGAAGCAAGCAGGCTTCATAGATCGCATCCAGCGGCAGCTTGCCTTCCTTGCGTTCCGCATCCAGTGCGAAGTCAATCATCATAATGGCGTTTTTCTTAACGATACCGATCAACAGGATGATGCCGATGAGCGAGATGATGCTGAACTCCTCGTGGAAGAGGAGCAGGGCGAGAATAGCACCGACACCTGCCGAAGGAAGAGTCGAGAGAATGGTGATCGGGTGGATATAGCTTTCATAGAGAATGCCCAGGACGATGTAAACGGTGACCAGCGCGGCGAAAATCAGCACGGGCTCGTTCGCCAAGGCGCTCAAGAACGCCGCCGCAGTGCCTTGAAACGAACCGCGAATGCTCGCAGGCATGCCCAGATCTTCTTTCGCCGCATTGATTGCATTCACGGCATCGCCGAGAGAGCTGCCCGGGGCCAAGTTGAACGATAGCGTGACGACAGGAAACTGGCCCTGGTGATTCAGCGCCAGCGCGGTGAGCCCAGTTTGAACGGTGGTGAACGCGGCGAGCGGAACCTGCTGGCCCGTGGAAGACTTGACGTAGATGTCCTTAAGCGAGTCCGGAGTCTGCCGAAATTGCGGGTCCACTTCCATGACCACGTGATATTGATTCAATTGCGTGAAGATGGTGGAGACCTGGCGCTGGCCAAAAGCGTCGTACAGCGTGTTGTCAATGTCCGCGGGCAAAATGCCGAGACGGGCCGCGGAATCGCGATCAATGGTGAGATTGACGTAAAGACCGCCAGTGAGCTGGTCGCTGGCGACGTCGCGGACCTGGGGCAAGGTTTGCAGCTTGGCGATGAAGCGCGGGACCCAACTGTCCAGCTCCTTCTGGTCCACATCCTCAAGACTGTATTGGAATTGCGTGCGGCTGACGCGATCCTCGACTGTCAGATCCTGAACCGGCTGCATGAAGAGCGTGATGCCGTCCACTTTTTCGAGCGCGGGCTGAAGACGGCGAATGATGTCCGAAGCGGAGAGCTTGCGATCCGCAAGCGGCTTCAAATTGATCTGCAGCCTGCCGCTGTTCAAAGTGACGTTGGTGCCATCAATGCCGATAAAGGAAGAGACGCTCTCGACGGCGGGATCCTTCAAGATCACGTCCACGAGAGCCTGCTGGCGCTCGGCCATGGACTTGAATGAAACGCTCTGAGGAGCCTCGGAAACGCCGAGGATCAAGCCGGTGTCCTGCACGGGGAAAAAGCCCTTGGGAACGTAGATGTACAAAAGGATCGTGCCCACAAGCGTGGCAAAAGTGATTATCAACGTGGTGGTGCGGTAGCGTAGAACAACCTGAAGAGTGCGGCCATAAAAAGCGATGACGCGGTTAAAAAGATGCTCGGACTTGCGGTAGAACCAGGTCTGTTCCTCTTCTTTTTGATGGCGCAGGAGCCTGGCGCACATCATCGGAGTCAGGGTGAGCGAAACGACGGCCGAAACGAGAATGGTCACGGCCAGGGTGACGGCGAACTCGCGGAAGAGGCGGCCAACCACTTCGCCCATGAAGAGAAGCGGAATAAGCACGGCGATGAGGGAGACGGTCAGCGAGAGAATGGTGAAACCAATTTGCTCGGAACCTTTTAGAGCGGCCTCGAGGGGCGAGTCGCCAGCTTCAAGGTATCTGGAGATGTTTTCGATCATGACAATGGCGTCGTCCACGACGAACCCGGTGGAAATGGTGAGCGCCATCAGCGTGAGGTTGTTCAGGCTATAGCCAAGCAAATACATGAAACCGAACGTGCCGATCAGAGACAAAGGAACGGCAAAACTGGGGATGATGGTGGCGCGAATGCTGCGGAGGAAAAGGAAAATTACCATTACGACGAGAGCGACGGTGAGCGCCAATTCAAATTGCACGTCATTCACGGAGGCGCGAATGGTAGTGGTGCGATCCGTCAGGATTTTGAGGGAAATAGAGGCGGGAAGCGTTGATTGCAACTGGGGAAGAAGTTTTTTGACGCGGTCTACCGTGGTGATGATGTTGGCGCCGGGCTGGCGCTGAATGTTCATGATGACCGCGGGTGAGCGGTCAGCCCAAGCGGCTTGTTGCACGTTCTCGGCCCCGTCAATCGCCGTGGCGATATCGGTCAGGCGGACGGGGGCGCCGTTACGGTACGCAATGATGACGGAGTTGTAGCCGGCGCTGGAGAAAAGCTGATCGTTGGCGCCGATGGTGTATGCCTGATGAGGGCCTTCGAATGTCCCTTTCGCGGAATTGACGTTCGCGCTGCCCAGAGCGGTACGAACATCCTCGAGACTGAGCCCATAGGACGCCAGGGCTGTGGGATTAACCTGAATGCGCACAGCGGGCCGCTGTCCCCCGCTCATGCTCACCAAGCCAACGCCCGGAAGCTGAGAAATCTTCTGGGCCAGATTGGTGTCCGCGAGATCCTCGACTTGGGAAAGAGGAAGAGTATCGGAGGCCAACGCTAGCGTTAGAACAGGCGCATCGGCTGGATTCACCTTGCTGTAAATGGGCGGATTTGGCAGCCCTTGAGGAAGCAGATTGGACGCGGCGTTGATGGCGGCCTGCACTTCCTGCTCGGCGACGTCAATGTTCAGATCCAGGGTAAATTGCAGAGTAATGAGTGAGCTGCCGAAGGAGCTCGTGGAAGTCATCTGATTCAGGCCGGGGATTTGGCCGCACTGCCGCTCGAGGGGCGCGGTGACGGAAGAGGCCATGACGTCAGGACTGGCGCCCGGGTAGAAGGTTTGAATCTGAATGGTCGGGTAATCTACCTGGGGAAGCGCGGAAACGGGTAGCTGCCGGTAGGCGACGAAGCCCACGAGGAGCACGCCAACCATCAAAAGACTGGTGGCGACCGGCCGCAGAATGAACGGCCGTGACGGACTCATTGACGCTTGCCTCCCGAATGTGCGGCCGAAGGCTTGGAGCCGGCAGCCGTGGTTGACTTTTGCACCGAAGAAGGCGTGGAGCTCGTATTTGTTTCGGCCGACGTTGCGTTGTCCGCCGGAGAAGAGTTTGGAATCACCTTGCTGCCATCCTGGAGTTTGTCCTGGCCATCGGTTACGACCACTTCCCCGCCCTGCAATCCGGCGCTGATCCCGGTGATGCCTCCCGTGGTTTCCGCAACTGTCACCGGTTGAATCTTCACGGTATTCCCGGCGACCACCACGTAAACATAGGAGCCTGAAGGGCCGCGCTGAACCGCGGCGACGGGAACCAGAGCGAGATTGTGCTTGGTGTCCACGAGAAGATGGACGTTAACGAACTGGTTCGGAAAGAGACTGCTGTCTTCATTATTGAAAACGGATTTCAGCTTGTAGGTGCCCGTGGTGGTGTCAATCTGGTTGTCAATGGTCAGGAGCTTGCCGCTGGCGATTTTCTTGATGTTGTCGCGGTCGTAAGCGTCCACGGAGAGTTGTTCTCCTTTGCGGAGTCGGTCGTAAACCTGAGGAAGCTGGTCCTGGGGAAGGCTGAAAATCACGGCGATCGGCTGCAACTGGGTAATCACCACCAGTCCGCCTGTATCCGTCGCATGAACGATGTTGCCGGGATCCACCAGGCGAAGCCCCACGCGGCCGGTCAACGGAGAAGTAATGTGGCAATAGACGAGCTCCAACTTGGCGTTATCAATCTGCGATTGATCGCTTTTGATCGAGCCATCGAATTGGTCCACGGTGGCTTGCTGCGTGTCCAGCTGTTGCTTGGGAATGACGCCTTCCTGATAGAGCAACTTATATCGCTCGTAGTTGACGTTGGCGTCCTTGCGCTGAGCCACATCCTTGGCAAGCTGGCCCTCGGCTTGTTCCAACTGAACCTGGTAGGGGCGAGGGTCAATTTCAGCAAGAAGATCGCCCTGGTGGACGGTCTGGCCCTCCTTGAATGCCACGTTGATGAGCTGGCCGTCCACGCGGCTGCGGACCGTAACCGTATTGAGAGGGGTTACCGTGCCCAAGCCATTGAAAAATACAGGCAAGTCGCCGCGCTTGGCCGTGGCGACAACAACTGGAACGCTGAAGTTGCCTCCGCCCGCGCCCTTGCCCCGCGCACTGCTTGAACTAGAAGCCGATGCCGTGGCGGCTTTGCTGCGAGAGCTGCGGAAGATCCAGAAGCCCAAAGCAAGGACGGCAATGATGACGATCCAGATCCAAGCCCGGCTGCCACGGTGAGCCGGAGCAGCCGACTCTTCTGCTGCCCTACCCG
>Ga0335078_10013183_pt1 | contig 12250 bp, 7 predicted proteins | sample Lox_Sample_32_FD_206711 | JGI IMG/M metagenome (GOLD analysis project Ga0335078, IMG submission 206711) | Soil microbial communities from Loxahatchee National Wildlife Refuge, Florida, United States - Lox_Sample_3.2 | ecosystem: Environmental > Terrestrial > Soil > Wetlands | place: USA: Florida... | reverse complement strand
TCTTTAATTCTTCATCTCACACAAGGAACACTACCCTCCCGTCGCGCTCCTTACGCCAGCACTGCATCGGGCTTCTCCGGGTCGGAGAGCGGCAAACAAAGCGGAATTGACCGGACTCCTGCCGAAAGCCGACGCGCATTCCAGAGATCGGCACTCTTTTTCCACGCGCCAGCGGGCCGGAAGATGAATACAATCAAAGCCGAAGGGAAGCACGGCCGTCTCCGCAGTGGGGGAATGTACTCAGGAGTATGGCCGATCGGGTATGCTTCCCACGTCTGAGGGTGAGCCATGCCGATGGTGGAGACTGCGGTAGATAAGCCGGCTGCGCAGGGGGCAACGATGGAGATAACCGTAAGCCGCCAGGATCTGGTGAGGGAGCTGACCGCGACGCAGAGCGTGGTGGAACGCAAGACGACGATCCCCATCCTGTCGAACTTCCTGATTGAAGCTGAAGGCGACCAGCTCACGATCACGGCCACCGACCTCGACCAGGCGATCCGCACCAGCGCGGCAGTGAAAGTGAAGAAGCCCGGCGCCTGCACCATTCCCGCACGCAAGCTCTTCGACTACATCAAGCTGCTGCCTGACGGCGACATTTCGATCAAGCTGCTCGAAAACCACTGGGTACAGATTCGCGCCGGCCGGTCGAACACCAAGATGGTCGGCATGGCCCGCGCCAATTACCCTCAGGTGCCGGAATTTCCCGCTGTCGCGGCAACCAAACTCTCGCTCACTGCGCTTAAGACGCTGATCGCCCGCACCGTCTTCGCCATCTCCAACGAGGAGTCGCGCTACACGCTCAACGGAGCGCTGCTGGTGCTCAAGGCCGAATCGCTGGCCATGGTTTCAACCGACGGCCATCGCCTGGCGTGGGTAGAAAAGCCCAACGAGAACCACGAAGGCGTCAGCGGCGAAAAGCGCGTGCTTATTCCGCGCAAAGCGCTGCACGAGCTGCAGCAGTTGCTCTCGGCTTCCGAAGACGAATCGGTCGAATTCGCCGACGACGAGCACACGCTGTTTTTCCGCATCGGCCACCGCACGCTCAGCACGCGCCGGCTCACCGGCCAGTTCCCCAACTTTGAGGCTGTAATGCCGCGCGACAACACGAAGTTCGCTGTGGTACGCGCCGACGAGCTCTCCGGGTCGATCCAGCGCGTGGCGCAGTTTGCCGATGAGCGCTCGGGCGCCATAAGAATGCGCCTGGAAAGCAACGAACTGAAGATCAGCTCCAGTTCAACCGAGAGCGGCGAGAGCGAAGACACCATCGACACGCCCTACTCGGGTGACCCGATCATGGTCGGCTTCAACTCGTCCTACATCCTCGACTTCCTCAAGGCGTTGAGCAACGAAGGCGAGGTGCGCATCGAGTTTAAAGACTCGCAGTCGGCCGGCCAGATGCGCCCCGAAGACCCCGACGCCGAATACCGCTATCGATATGTGCTGATGCCGATGCGGATATGAGCGGACAATTTCAATTGTCAAGCTTCGAAACGGCCTCACCGGAGGACGTCGTCGAATCAGGCTCGTTCCTTGAAATTTAAAGAGACCTTTAGGTCGACCGAGTCGACAGAGCGCCTCAGCACGATGACCTTCAACTGCTGGTCCTCACTGAAGAGCTTCAGCTGCTGCGGCTGGATTCGCGGTCCCGGTCTGCGCGGGAAGCTCGTCCCTACTAAGGGCATACCACCGTAATCACTCGGAAATCCCCATAACTCCCGCGCACGTCGGATCACATCCGGACCTGGCGTTGTATTTCCTTTGAGATACAGGCTCACCAGCTGCCTCTTGACTCCGAGCTGCTCTGCTGCTCGCGACTGGGCACCCCGATGTGAGCCAATCGCCGATGCAAGGGCCGTGGCAAAGTCCTTCCGGAACCCTTTCTGTGCCTCGCTGACACCCGGTCTTCTGCCCACTCTCAAATCTCCCATTTTGTCAATTCAAATTGACGATTTTGCGGATTAGATGGTCAATTGTAATTGACAAACGAAAGGAATGCATCTATCATTTTGGTGATCGACTTTTTCCGCGATGAGTGAGCTGCTTGCCAAGGAAACGAGGGTCTTTCAGGACCACCATGAAGAATGGTTGCGGGACCACGCGGGTGAGTATGTGACGATCCGCGACGAAGAAGTTGCGGGCTTCTTCGCTTCCTATGGCGAGGCCTTCACTGCCGGCCTACGGCGGTTCGGATCAAGCCGAAGCTTCCTGATCCGACAAGTCTGGCAGACTGAACCCGTCTACTTCGTCTACTGAGATGGGCTTCGCGCAGATACCTTGGGATCCCAACCGTCCAGACAATCCCTTCGCTTGTATTGACGTTCTCGTGAGAAACTCCCGGCAACTCGTGGATCAGCCAGGAAGTCTAGGGCTCGAATTTCGCGAAGCCGTTCCAATCAAGGCAGTGATCGACACCGGAGCCGGCCCCGTGTTGATTAGTAGGACATACGCACGGCATTGCAAGCTCTTCCAAACCAGACCCGACAGCGAGATACGCGTCATCGGTGGGAGCGTAAAATGCGGTGAGCATGCCGGGTGCATCAGTTTCCCTAACACAACACTCAGCGCCTACGATCCTGTCCGCATTGTGTCGGGAGACTTTCACCAACAACATCACTTCTCGTGCCTCATCGGCACCGAGATACTACGCCATTGGAAAATCACATTCGACGCAAAGGCAAAGCTGGTCACGATAGAGGATTGATGCAGTCAGCCGGCTAGGATGTGCCTGGAGGGCCCTAATGCAGTGACTAAGTTGCGAACCCTATCCTACCTTGCGGCTGAGGTCGCGTCCGACGTGCGAAAGGTATTTCAAGAAATCCTGGCCAGAAAACGATAACTCCACCATCTGACTGGGATAAACCGCAATGAGTAGGCGCCCCTTCATATACTCAAGCCATTGCTCGAACGAGTAGTTCTGATAGATCTTTGGATATTCGGCAGCGGCCTTGTCATAGTGCTTTTTCAAATCTACAACTGGAATCACTCCGCGAGAACTAAGCTCTAGCAGGGCCTTCAACTGACTGCCGAAAATGACATACGACGTTGAATCGTGCTGATATGCCGTCAGCCCGACGCCAATGAACCGAGCGTAGAAGCTCTCCTTATCGGTCGGAAAGTTCTTCTGGGCTATGATCTTTATGTTCTTTTCGACTTCTGATGTAACAGGGCTATAGTAGGCGAGGGCGAAGAACTTCTTCGCGTTGAATTCTACGTTTGGATTCTGTCCGAGCAAAGCCGACAGACTTGGGATTCCAGGAACCGTCAAAGACGGCTGTGGGGGCGAAGTGGATGCGTTCGGGTGCTCGGCAAAATATGACTTGGCAATAGAAATTGCTGCAACCAGCGTCATGAAAATGCCTACCCCATAACCAACCCCAATTGTTATCCAGTGCGTCCAGCCACCTATCTGCGCTCCGAACGCGGTCGCAGTTAGGGCAAACCCCGTTCCGAACATAAGACACCGAAAGTTTGTGAAATGTTCTCGCTCGGCCACGGTAGACTGGTCACCCGACTCTTGTGCAAAGTATATCCCTGTAAGGCAGAACGGTACTGCGGGCTCCGCGCCGCCTCACCACGTCAGCGTCACTGTGATCGTCTTCCATCCTTCGCCGGGCGGGAAGTGCAGGTGCAGCGGAATCGGGACTGAGGGGTCGGCTTCGGTATCGGCGCCGATGGCGAGCTCGGCGGTCGGCTGCTCCGGCATCGAAGCAGGGCCGGAAGCAGAGCCGGGGGCGCCGGGAGCAACCTCCGGCTCGGACTGCACTTTGGGAACGAAGCGCCGGTGGCGGATCAGGCCCAGAACTCCGTCGCTGCCGGCGAGTCCCTCCACGGTGAGAGTCAGCCTCCGGTCCGCGGCATCGGCATAAAGCACGCGGAAGCGGGCGCTCCGCGATCCGGGCACCGGCGGCCAGTCCGGGACCGCGGCGACCTCGCTCAACACCTCGCTCAACAATGGCAGAGCTGCCGGCGCCTCTTCATCGACCTCCAGCGCAGGCAACGGGACTCGAAGGCCTCGGTCCACGGTTGCGCCGCCGATCTTCTCCTCGTCGATCGGCCCGTAGGTCGCTCCCGGTAGATCGCTGCGCAGATGCCAGCCGCTGGACTCCGCCGCGGCGTTCCAGAAGATATCGAGGTGATCGCCGTGGCGAGCAACAGCGATTCCCATCGGTTTTGCCGACCCACCCAGGGGCAGATTATTTACTGCCGCACGGTCCCACCCCGCCGGTAGCCGCGGATTCACCGTGATGGTCTTCTTTCCCGCATCGATCGAGATGCCGAACAGGCTGCGCAGAATGGGCGTGATGACCATCGCCGACGACCAGAGCTGATGGCTGGTGCTGCGGCCGAAGGGCACGTAGAAATCTCCCGAGAGCAACTCGGTGACAGCGCCCAGGTCCTGCGCACGAGTAAGATTCGCATTCTCCATCAGGAGCTGAAAGCCGGCCAGTGGCTGACCTCCGCGATACTCAGCCATCGCCGCCCAGCCGGTGAAGAGCGGCCACACCGAGCCCTGGTGATAGCTCATGCCGTCGTAGACTTTCTCATTGCCAGCCACATCGCGCAGGCCCCAGTCTGTGTTGAGCGCGTCGGCGGCGAACTGGCGCAAGCAGCCTTCGGGATGCTGGAGCACGGTTTTCCCACTCGGATCGGCGGGATCCCACCACGCCAGCGCGGGATAGACGGTCGTCGTCTTATCCACTCCGGCGGCGCCGTTGTAGCTGAACACGTAGCAACCTTTGTCGGCGTCGTAGTATTCCGACTCGATCGTCCTGGCGATCGTCTCTGCGCGCTGCTTGGCGGCCGAAGATTTCGCCGCATCGCCGACCAGGGTCTCGATCTCGGCCATTGCGCCCGAGGCCTGCTGATCGAGCAGCGCCAGATAGATCTCCTGGTGCGGCATACCTCCGGGCCAGCCCTCCACCCAGCCGGTGCCCTGCGAGTTGTCATAGATGCCATCGTGGTCGGTGTCGTGCGCCGGGTCGGTCTCGAAGCTCCATGCCTTCTCGATGGCATCGCGATACTCGGTCAAAAACGCAACGTCTCCGCTCGATCGCACGTAGTCGCGCACGGCGAGCAGAAACAGCGGCGTCGAGTCGGCCGCCGCGTACATGTAGGGAAACGCGCGCCAGTCCACTGATTCCGCCGTCTGCGAGTACTCGTGCATGATCTTGCCGTCGGCGCGCTGGCGGCGGATGAGAAACTCGAGCTCTTCTTTCGCGAGGGGGAAATCGCCGAATCCGTCGACAGCATAGAGCGTGTAGAGCGCATCGCGGCCGAAGAACCATCCAAAACCCGGCCGCGCCGAGTCGCCCGACTCGTAGTAGCCGGCGACGAGTCCGGTCTCGCTGCTCGCCGTCGAGTGCGGATTGTAGGCATGCGCTCGCAGCTGCTCGATCGATGCCACCGCCCACGCGAAGTCCTCGTTCAGCGACGCGTCCGGCGTTTCGATCGAGACCGAATCGGCGAGAATCTTCCGGTACTCTTCATCGTGAGCCTGGTATGCCGCGGCAATTCCCGCATTGAGCTGGGCCAGCGCCTGGCCAAGCGCCTCGTTCGTGGCGGTGGCGGCCGACGTTCCCACCGCCATCAGCAGCGGATACAAGCGTCCCCGGTCGCGCGCCGGATCGATGTGCAGCTTGAGCTCGGCGGGGTGGAACTGAGGACGTTCCTGATACGGCGCGAGAATTCCCGGCTGCGCGCCGGGAAGGGTGACAGCGGCGGCCAGATCGGGATAGTCCGAGTGCAATACATAGAACCCGCCATGCGTCTCCCACTCCGCTCCGGGATCGCCTTCGTTGCGCTCCGGCCACATCCATTCGAGATTCGGCGTAAAGCGCAGCGTGAAGTCGGTCGGATGCAGGCAGTCGAATTCGAATAGCACCACCGGCCCGGCGCCGGCCGGCGCGCGGTTGGGCGAAAACATGATCTGACGCACCGTGAAGCCGATGTGCGAGTAAGTGATCACGGTGCGATCGGGGCGCACTTCGATCTCGGCCGCCTGGCTGTTTACGTCGATCGGCACGGTATAGCCCTCGATGTCGGCTTCGATCGTCAGGTGCGAGAGCACCTTGACGGGCAGAATCCAAGCTTCGAAGATGCCATTCTGCCGGCCCAGCAGTACACCGCTCTCACCGGCGACTGTGAAGGGCTTCAGCGGCTCGGCATGCGCCTGAATTGCCAGTCCGGTGTTGTCGAACGCGATCGAGGGAATGGAATGAAGGGATGGGGCGGGAACTTGAGCTTGAGCGGCGTAAGAGGCCGCACCGAGCACGGCCACTGCCGCGCACCAAGACGCTGCCGAATTATGCATCATCCCTTCCTTTGACTGCGCCTGAAATTCTACAGGCCAGAGCCGCGAATGTTCGACTTTGCCGCGAGCGCATGGCGGGACGCGGGGTGCGAAAGATCGGATTGCCTGGCGAGAAAAGGTGAGCTAGGTCACATCAATAGGAAATAAATTTACCAATTGCCATATGCTTCTATGGGAAGACGGATTCCAACCGGGACCTCGCGGCAGCGGATCTCGACGGCGATACGGCATAACCGCAATAGCACTCTTCAATTTACGAGAGACCCAGCAACGCTGAGAGAATCGGCCACTATCTGGCGGCTGAATTGCATCATTTGAATCCGAGGGCGTGGTGTCTCCAATGCCAGCCTTCTTCCCCGGGCTCCTCGCTGCAAAGGTCGGCTCTGCTGGTGAACGGTTTGCAGACGCTTCGCAAGTGAACTGACTGCCGGACTCACTTTCCAGAGTCCGCGTTACCAGGAGCCGACCATGCAAAAGTCAAAGCTGTTTCTGCTGCTCTCCCTTTTCGTCGTGGGATTCGTGGCACTCGCCCTTCTGCCAGCCTGCAATGGACAGAGCCAGTCCGGCATGGCGGGCGCGGTGACGGACCAGACCGGGGCCGGCATCCCCGAAGCTCTGGTCACCCTGACCAACCCGACCACCGGGGCGAAATTCACCCAGACCACGGGTCCGACGGGGTTCTATCGCTTTTCCGAGCTCCCGCCCGGCGAAGGCTATTCCGCGGTGTTTACCGCGAGAGGCTTCGCCGCGCTGGAAGTCAAAGGCATCTACCTCACGGTGGCCACGGTCCGCACCCAGAACGCGACGCTGACGGTCAGTGCGGGCGCCGAACGGGTTGAGGTTACGGCGACCAACTCCGAAGTGACGATTGATACGACCAGCGCAATGATCGGCAACACCTTCGACGTGGAGGCGCTGAACAGCCTGCCCGTGCAGCAGAGGAACGATCCGACCGCGCTCTTCAAGATGCAACCTGGAGTGACGGATACGGGCGCGGTCACAGGCGCGCGTGTCGACCAAAACTACGTCACGGTGGACGGACTCGATGTGAACGATTTTGCCACCGGCAGCGCGACGCAAAACAATAGCGGGGCAGGGGTCTTCAGCGGATTTGCAGGATCGATTGTCGGCCATGCGCCGATTGATTCGGTGGAAGAGTTCCACGGCACGGTAGGCGGCGTGGGAGCCGACACAGGCGCCACCAGCGGCGGCCAGTTCGCACTGGTCACCAAGAGCGGCACCAACCACTTTCATGGCAATCTCAACGAGTATCACCGCGATCCGTCGCTAGTGGCCAACAGCTGGTTTAGCAACAACGCCGTGCCCCAGGTTCCGCGCAATCACCTCATCCAGAATCAATTTGGCGGCAATATCGGCGGGCCGATCCTGAAAGAGAAGGCGTTCTTCTTCTTCGATTACAACAACTCCCGCATCATCCGCTCGGTGCTGACGCAGAGGACCGTGCCGCTCGATAGTTTGCGCAACGGCAACATTGGCTACATCGATAGCAAAGCGTCCGTCACTTACCTGTCCCCGGCCCAGGTGAAGCCGTTCGATCCGGCAGGAATCGGCAATGATACAACCTGGATCGGTGGATTCAATTCACGCTTCCCGCATTCGAACAACCGGAGCACCGGTGACCTGGTCAACTCCGGCGGATATGCGTTCAACGCCCCCGCCAATGACTACGAGACCGACTATGTCGGCCGGGTCGACTACACCCTCAATAACAAGATGGGCGTGTTTGCCAAGTTCAACTTCACGCGCAGAAATGCCACCAACGCGGTGAACGAATTTGCCGGCGACCCGGCGACGGACCCGCTGGTCGATCGCTCTTACGCCTTCGTCCTTGGCCACAACTGGGTCATCGGCGGGAACCGGACGAATCGGGCCTTTCTCGGCGAAGTCGTGCAGAAACTCTCTTTCCCCAACACCTACAACCCCGACGGATCGACGTTCTTCACGTTCAGTGACGGCACGGGTCCGGCGCTTGCGTCTTCGATGTACCTGAACCCGAATGCCCAGGCTCGCCGCATTCCCATTCCGATGGTGGGCGACGACTTCAGCTGGACAAGGGGAACCCACACGATGCAGTTCGGCGGGACGTTTAAGAACATCCTTGCCCACACGACCAATGTCGCCGACTACAACCAGGTCGAGATCGGACCGGGCGGCTATACACTCAGCCTGTGCGGCCCCACCCCCGTCGATGCCACGACTCCCGCCTGCGGCAAAGGCCATTTTGACCTTCGCCCGTCCGATATCAACCAGTCAACCGCAGGGAATCTCGGGAACCTTGCGGCGTACGACTGGGACCAGGCATTCCTCTTCATGCTCGGGCACATCGCCGTGGTCAACTCCGATTTCAACTACACCAAGACCGGCCAGGCTCTTCCGTGGCTTACCGGAGACCAGCGCATGTACCGGTACTACCAGATGCAGCTTTACGGTCAGGACTCCTGGAAGATCACGCCCAGCCTCACCGTTTCTTATGGCCTGACCTATCGCTGGTACTCGGTGCCTTACGAAACCCGCGGCCTGGAGAGCACGGAGCCCTTAACCTTAAACGAGTATCTCAAGGCCCGCGTGGAGCAGAGTTCCCAATCCCAGATGGGCGCCAACGCCGTTCCGGTGGTCACGTACTTCCTTGGAGGGAAAGGCAACGGCGGCAGCGCGCCAGGGCTGTATGGCTCTGAGTATAAGCTCGCGTCCCCGCACCTCGGCGTCGCCTGGAACCCCGGATTCGACAGAAAAATGGTGATCAACGCCAGCGGTAGCCTCGTCTATGACCGCACGGTGATTAACGCCATTCAATTCATCCAGGATGGAGACTCCTACCTGTTCCAACAGATCGCGCCGTTCCCGCAGGGGATCAGCGGCGATCCATGGGACTCCGTCAGGTCCGATCCGCGGCTCGATGCCAATAACCAGATTTCCAAAGTCAAGCTGTCGGCGCCGGCGTCGCCCAAGGCTCCTTACAAACCGTTTGGCACTCTCAGCTCCTGCGCGTCCCATGGCGTTCCATTCGCTCCGTGCGGGCTTGCACTGGGAAACGTCTGGAATGCGGCCATCGATCCGTCGCTGAAGACCCCCTATTCGATCATCTTCAATGCCGGCGTGCAGCGCCAGATGCCGTGGGACATCGTTTTGAAGGCCAGCTATGCGAGCCGTCTGGGAAGACGGCTCCTGGGACAGGGCGACGCGAACCAGGTCCTCGAGTTCCCGGACCCGAAATCCGGCCAGCTGCTCTCGCAGGCTTATGGGAATGTGACCAAGCAGCTCCGCGCGGGGGCAACCGCGGCCACCGTCACGCCGCAGCCCTGGTTTGAAAACATCATGGGAAAGGGCTATACGAGCTTTCTCGTGACCAACTTCGGCCCGTTTGTCTATCGGGGCGATTTCGCCGATTCCGTCCAGTTCTTCTCCGATACCGGCGCGCCACTGAACGTCGGCTCGGCCGCACAGTTCTCGGAGAACACGTTTTACTCCAATGAGGGATTCTCGACCTATCACGCCCTCTTGCTCACGTTGCAGAAGAACATGTCGCACGGCTTGCACTATGACGCGAACTACACTTATTCCCACTCGATTGACAACACGTCGTTCTTCGCCAACTCCGCGGGCGATACCGGCATCGGCGGCATTGGCCTGATCTGCGACCTGATTCGGCCCCGCGAGTGCCGCGCCAACTCCGATTTCGACGTGCGGCATTACATCACCGGTGACGCGACCTACGAATTGCCGTTCGGCAAAAACAAGCCGTTCCTCGCCACCCAGCCTTACTGGGTAAATGAGCTTGTCGGAAACTGGAGCTTGAGCGGGGTCACGGAATGGCACACCGGCAATGCCTGGGGAACCAACTCGAACGCCTTCGTCGCCAGCTACTCGAACGATGCGCCCGGCATCCTGATTGGTCCCAAATCCGCGGTGGCCACTCACCTGACCAAAACGCCTGGAGTCGGCGTGAACAACTTCGGGAAGGATGGCTCTGCAGCAGCGGCAGCTTTTGAGGGACCGATCGGATTCAAGATCGGGCCTCGCAACGGGTTGCGCGGACCGGGATTCTTCAACGCCGATCTGGGATTGGCAAAGACCTTCCCCATCTACGGCGAGAAGGTCAACCTGAAGTTTCGGGCCGATTCCTTCAACATCTTCAACCACCCCAACTTCAGCGTCCCATCCGAGAACGTGTACAACGGCCTCGATCAGCAGGACTTCACAAACCCAACGTTTGGCGACATCAGTTATACGGTCGAACCGGATGGGAACCTGAATAACGGTGCTCGCGTCTTGCAACTCTCGCTGCGGATCGAGTTCTAGCTGGATCGCATCGACGATGAACTTTTAGACTTGAAGTTCTCTACGCTGTAAGCATAAGGGCGCCCTATGTTGGGCGCCTTTGTGCATTCCGGTCGGATAATTTGCCCCAAGATACGATCGCGTCACCATTCGTCACAAAAAACGAGCCGGTGAACCTTTCGTTAACTTTGCCGTGAAATGACAAGATAGTGGGACGCACGACTGCGTTTCCGGGACGAACGACGGAAACGGCGCAGGCAGACCTCCGGATTGAAATCTCCAGGCCTCTCGAACCATTGATTTTTGCGGCGAATTGCGGGTATTTTGGGGCATACGTGTAGTTCCCCGTGACCAATCGGAGGCCGACAAATGCGTAAGGCATTCTGGATGTTCGTAGTCCTGGCGGCAACACTGTGCTTGCAGGCAGTGGCAAAGGCCCAGGATACCGCATCTGTAACTGGCATAGTTACAGATACGACCGGCGCAGTTATTCCCGGAGCCGGTGTGAGACTCGAGAATCCGGGCACGAGTGTTGCCTATGAGGCGACTACCAATTCGCTGGGATCTTACACCATAGCTAACATCGCTCCTGGACCGGGTTACAAGCTCACGGTAACTCGCGACGGCTTCAAGCCGGTGGCGATCGACGGCATCTATCTGAACATCGATTCCACGCGCACACAGAACGTGAAATTGAGCATTGGAACCACGACCGAAACGGTGGAAGTTTCGGCCTCGACCGAGAACGTGACGCTCAATACCAGCGACGCGACGGTCGGCAACAACTTCGAAGCATCCATGCTGAACGAGCTGCCGATTCAGAACCGCGACAGCCCGGCGGCGCTGTTCTATCAGCAACCCGGCGTCACGCTAGGCGGCGCCGTGACCGGCGCGCGCACCGATCAGAGCAACGTGACGCTCGACGGCCTGGAGATGAACGACGAAGCCACGGGCGAATTCGGGGTCATCTCCGGCAATGCGCCGGTCGATTCGGTCGAGGAGTTCCGCGCCGTCACCGCCGATCCGCTGGCCAGCGCGGGCCAGGGCGGCGGAGGCCAGTTCGAGCTCGTTACCCGGGGCGGCACCAACCAGTTTCACGGCACGCTGGTCGAGTATCACCGCGACACCGATACCGAGGCCAACAGCTGGTTCAACGACAACACGAGCCCCGTCACGCCCACGCCGCCCCTGGTCCGCAATCAATTCGGCGGCGGCATCGGCGGCCCCATCTGGAGAAACAAGGCTTTCTTCTACTTCGATTACAACGGGCGGCGCGATTCGCTTTCCACCCTCGAGGAACGCACCGTTCCGCTCGATTCCTATCGCAACGGCCAGATCCGCTACATCACCAACACCGGCGCCGTCGCCACGCTGCCGTCGGCCAAGACCTTCGATCCCAAAGGCATCGGTTTCGACGCGGCCGAGATGAGCCTCTTCAACAGCCGTTATCCTCACGCCAACGATCTCTCCGGCGACGTGGGTGACCTGGTCAACACCGGCGGCTTTCGCTTCAACGCGCCCCTGCCTTTCAAGGAGGACGACTACGCCCAACGGGTCGACTACAACCTGACCTCCAAGATGAAGATCTTTGGCGTGGGCCACTTTACCCGGCGCAACGATCAGTACGCCACCAACCAGTTT